>AATN01000045.1_pt1 | contig 30599 bp, 18 predicted proteins | sample 270648 | NCBI WGS metagenome assembly AATN01 (sample SAMN02954269, study PRJNA17659) | bioreactor sludge metagenome | biome: terrestrial; feature: bioreactor; material: sludge; isolation source: Enhanced Biological Phosphorus Removal (EBPR) bioreactor sludge | place: Australia: Brisbane, Queensland
CATGTTGGGCGAGGCGACGCACGGCAGCGCCGAGTTCTATGAGCAGCGTGCGCGCCTCACCCGGCGGCTGATCGCCGAGAAGGGTTTCAGCGCGCTCGTCCTCGAAGCCGGCTGGGCACCGACCACGCAACTCAATGCCTTCATTCATGACAGGGCGGGCCGTGCAGATTCGACGACGGCCTTGCGCGCGTTTCGCCGTTTCCCGCGCTGGGTGTGGCGCAACCGGCAGTTTGCCGCGTTCCTCGACGAGCTGAAGGCACTCAACGAGGATTCAGCGGCAGGTAGTCCGGTGGTTTCCCTGTACGGGATGGACCTCTACGGCGTGCCCGAGGCGGTCGCCGAGGTCGTGCACTACCTGACGCGGCGCGACCCCCGAGCGGCCGCCGCGGCGAGGCGCGACTACCGGTGTTTTGCGCCCTACTCGCGGATCGCTGTCGACCCGCAACTGTACGGCCGCGACGTGGCGCGTGGAACGATGCCTTCTTGCGAGAAGCGGGTGCGTGCCCGCCTGCAACAGATGCAGGAACTCACCGCACTGGATGCGGATGCTGCCGGCTTTGCGGCGCTGATGAGCGCACGCGCGATCGCCGGTGCCGAGGCCTACTACCGGACCCTGTATATGGTCGGCGCTCTGGAGTCGTGGAATCTGCGCGAACGCTTCCTTGCCGAGTCGCTGCAGCTGCTTCTGGAAAGGCATGGCAAGCTCGTCGTCTGGGCGCACAACACCCATCAGGGCGATGCCCGCGCGACCGATCAGGCGACGCTTGGCGAGTTGTCGATCGGCCAACTGCTGCGCGAACAGCTTGCTCCGACGAGCGTCTATCTGGTCGGCATGACCACCTTTCGCGGCAGCGTGCGCGCGGCGAGCGGCTGGGGAACGCCGGACCGGGTCAGACGCCTGCTGCCGGCAATCGACGGCAGCTGGTCGAGGCTGTTGCACGACGCCGGTCTGCCGGCCAGCGTACTCCTTATCCGCGACGATGCCGAGCTGACTCGTCAACTCGATCACTCACGCCTCGATCGCGGCGTCGGCGTGACCTACCTGCCGGCCGCCGAACGCGACAACCATTACGCGCATTCGTCCCTTGCCAGACGCTTCGACGCGGTGATCCATATCGACACCACGAGCGCCTTGCAGCCCCTGCCCTGAAACGGCTGGCGGCACGCTCGCCGCCCGGCTGCCCAATGTCGGCGAGCCTCCGGGCAGGCCAGCTGAGGTAAAATCGAGGCGTGCTCCGACTGTCGACGATAGACGCGTCGACGCGTCGACAGCCGGCCGGCGCGCGCAACGCCGGCAAGGCTCGGCAAATCCATCAGGACGATCAATTCATGAGTACCCCTGCACGGCGCCTGATCTTCTTCCTGGCCATTGCCGCGCTCGCCCTCGCTGCAGGAATCCATGCCTGGCAGCGCTCGCGGCCCGCCGCCCTGCCCGCCGGCTTCGTCGCCGGCAACGGGCGGATCGAGTCCACCGCCGTCGACATCGCCACCAAGTCTGCCGGACGCGTCCGCGAAGTACTGGTCAAGGAAGGTGACTTCGTCGACCCGGGAGCGATCGTCGCGCGCATGGATACCCAGGCGCTGAAAGCCGAATTCCAGCAACTGCAGGCGAAGGTCAAGCAGGCCGAGAGCGCCAGTTCGACGGCGACGGCGGTGGCCGCGCAGCGCCAGGAGGCCATGGCCAGCGCCGCTGCGCTGGTCACGCAAAGGCGCCAGGCGAAGGCCACGGCGCTCGCCACGGTGACTCAGGGCGAGAGTGAGGTGGCCTTTGCCGAGCAGGAGTTGAAGCGCTCCGAAGAACTCGTCGCCCGGGGTTTCATCACCGAACAGCGGCTGGAAGCCGACCGCAACCGGCTGCAGGTCGCCAGGGCGGCACTCACCGCTGCCCGCTCGCGTGTGGCTGAGGCGCAGGCAGCGATCGAGACGGCGCAGTCGCAAACGCTCGAAACGCAGTCGGCGATCGAGGCCTCCCGCTCGCAGGTGGCCGAATCCGAATCGTCGATCGACGCCGCCATCGCCGCCACCGCGAAAATCAAGGCCGACATCGCCGATGCGACGCTCAGGGCGCCACGCGGCGGCCGGGTCCAGTACCGCACGGCCGAGCCCGGCGAAGTGCTGCCTGCCGGCGGCAAGGTGCTCACCGTGCTCGACCTGTCGGATGTCTACATGAGCTTCTTCCTGCCCGAAACCGTCGCCGGCAAGGTCGCGATCGGTGCCGAGGCCCGGCTGGTACTCGACGCCGCACCCGAGTATGTCATTCCCGCCCGCATCTCCTTCGTCGACAGCGCCGCGCAATTCACCCCCAAGGCGGTCGAGACGGCCAGCGAGCGTCAGAAGCTCGCCTTTCGGACGCGGGCGCAGATTGACCCCGAGGTCCTCCGCAAGTACCGGACCCAGGTCAAGACCGGCCTGCCGGGGGTAGCCTACGTCCGCCTCGACCCCGCGGCAGCCTGGCCGGAACATCTGCAGGTAAGACTGCCGCAATGAGCACTGTGCCAGAACCGGTGGCGCGGCTGGCAGCGGTCAGCCATCGGCACGGCAGCGTTGCAGCACTGGAGCAGGTCGATCTGGTGATACCGGCGGCCCGCATGGTGGGCTTCATTGGCCCCGACGGCGTCGGCAAGTCCAGCCTCCTGTCGCTCGTCTCCGGGACACGCCGGATTCAATCGGGGCGAGTCGAAGTGCTCGGCGGCAACATGGCCGAGCGTCGCCATCGCAGCGCTCAATGCCCGCGCATTGCCTACATGCCGCAGGGCCTCGGCAGAAATCTGTATGCGACCCTGTCGGTGTTCGAGAACGTCGACTTCTTTGCCCGCCTGTTCGGCCAATCCACCGCCGAACGTGCCTGGCGGATCCGGGAGCTACTCGACAGCACCGGCCTCGCGCCTTTCGCCGAGCGGCCGGCCGGCAAGCTCTCCGGCGGCATGAAGCAGAAACTGGGGCTCTGCTGTGCGCTGATTCACGACCCCGAGTTGCTGATCCTCGACGAGCCGACCACCGGCGTCGATCCCCTGTCGCGACGCCAGTTCTGGGAACTCATCGGGCACATCCGCGCGCGCCGGCCGGCGATGAGCGTGCTCGTGGCAACGGCCTACATGGACGAGGCAGAGGGTTTCGACTGGCTGGTGGCAATGGACGCCGGCCGCGTGCTGGCCACCGGCAGCCCGGCCGAACTCAAGGCGAGAACCGCCAGCGCCACCCTCGAACAGGCGTTCATCTCGCTGCTGCCCGACGACAAGCACCGCGACCACCAGCCACTGGTGATTTCGCCACGGCAGGCGCAGGCGGGTCCGCCGGCGATCGAGGCACAAGCCCTGACGCGGCGCTTCGGTGAATTCACCGCCGTCGACCAGGTCAGCTTCCGCATCGAGCGTGGCGAGATCTTCGGCTTTCTCGGCTCCAACGGCTGCGGCAAGACGACGACGATGAAGATGCTCACCGGGCTGTTGCCGGCCTCGTCGGGAACGGCGACGCTGTTCGGACGCGCGGCTGACGCCGGCGACATCGAGACCCGCAAGCGCGTCGGCTACATGTCGCAGGCCTTTTCGCTGTACACCGAGCTGACGGTGCGTCAGAACCTCGACATGCACGCCCGGCTGTTCCACTTGCCCAAGGAGAAGATCGCCGCCCGCGTGCAGGAAATGGTCGAACGCTTCGGATTGCGCGACTACGTCGACCATCGCACCGAGAGCCTGCCGCTGGGAATCCGCCAGCGCCTGTCGCTGGCGGTGGCGGTGATCCACGCACCGGAAATGCTGATTCTCGACGAACCCACTTCCGGCGTCGATCCGGTGGCACGCGACGCTTTCTGGCGTTTGCTGGCCGACCTGTCACGCCAGGAAGGGGTGACCATCTTCATCTCGACGCACTTCATGAACGAGGCGCAGCGCTGCGACCGGATCTCGCTGATGCATGCCGGGCGCGTCCTCGAACAGGGGTCGCCCGAGTCATTGACGCGCGCCCACGCGGTGAACAGCCTCGAACAGGCGTTCATCGCCTGCCTCGAACAAGCGGCCGGCGAGAAGGCGATACCGGAAGGCGCATCGCCGGCGGCGCGCCCGCCAATGGCGGCGGCAGCGCCAGTGGGGCGGAGCGCACTGTTCAGCGGGCGTCGCTGGTGGGCCTACGCCCGCCGGGAAGCGATGGAGATCCGGCGGGATCCGATCCGCCTGGCTTTCGCGCTGTTCGGGCCGATCGTCCTGATGATCGCTTTTGGCTACGGTATCTCCTTCGACGTCGAGAACCAGTCCTATGCCGCCCTCGACCGCGACCGCACGCCGGAAAGTCGCGCCTACCTCGAGAACTACTCGGGGTCGCGCTATTTCCGTGCCCGGCCTGCGCTCGCCGACCACGCCGACCTGGAGCGGCAGATGCGCAGCGGCAGGCTGCGGGTGGCGGTCGAGATTCCCCCCGGTTTCGGCAACGCTGTGCGGCGCGGACGTCCGGCCGAGGTCGGCGTGTGGATCGACGGAGCGGCACCCTTCACCGCCGAGACGGTCCGCGGCTACGTCGAGGGAGTGCATCAGGCTTACCTCAAGGGACTGGCCGAGCGCACCACCGGCAGTACGCCGAAGCTCTCGCCGGTCGACATCGCCACGCGCTTTCGCTACAACCAGGATTTCCGGAGCGTCTTCGCGATGGTCCCGGGGGTGATCATGATGATGCTGGCGCTGATTCCGGCGATGATGACCGCCGTCGGCGTCGTCCGCGAGAAGGAAATGGGCTCCATCACCAATCTCTACGCGACGCCGGTGAGCGGACTCGAATTCCTCCTCGGCAAGCAGTTGCCCTACGTGCTGATTGCCTTCGCGAGCTACCTCAGCCTGTTGCTGCTTGCCCTGCTGCTGTTCCAGGTGCCCGTGAAGGGTGGCCTCATCGCGCTGACCGGCGGCGCCGCGCTCTACGTGATGGCCACCACCGGCTTCGGCGTGCTGGTCTCATCGTTCGTCAAGACCCAGATCGCCGCGCTTTTCGGCACGGCCGTCCTGATCATGCTGCCGGTGATCCAGTTTTCAGGCCTGTTCACGCCGGTCTCCTCGCTTTCCGGCGGTGCGCGGATCATCGGGCTGGCTTTTCCGAGCACCTATTTCCAGCGTATCAGCCTCGGCACCTTCACCAAGGGGCTCGACTTCGGCGATCTCTGGCCCAGCTTTGCCGCCCTGGCGAGCATCGTCCTCGCGTACCTGCTGCTCAGCCTGCTGCTGCTGAAGACGCAGGAGGAATGAACATGCGCGGCCACCTCGAGAACATCTACCGCCTCGGCCTGAAGGAACTGATCAGTCTGCGCTACGACGTGGTGCTGGTGGTCCTGATGGTGTACTTCTTCACCTACGCAGTATACGCGCCGGCCAGGGGAACGCAGATGGACCTCATCAACGCCTCGGTGGCGGTGGTCGACGAAGACCGTTCGCCGCTCTCGCGGCGACTGCAGGACGCACTGCTGCCACCCTATTTCCTGCCACCCGCGGCGATCAGCGTCGCGCAGATCGACGCGGCGATGGACCACGGACTTTACACCTTCGTGATCGACATCCCGCCACGCTTCCAGGCGGACATCGAGAAAGGCCGCCGGCCGACGATCCAGGTCATCGTCGACGCCACGGCGATGATCCAGGCCGGTAGCGGTGCCAATCACATCCAGAACGTCATCCAGCAGGAAATCGCGGACTTCCTGAGCCTCCCTGCCGCGTCGGCGGTCCAGGTCGTCACGCGATCGCGCTTCAACCCCAACCGGGAGTCGCCATGGTTCGTCGCCGTCATGCAGGTGCTCAACAACATCACCCTGCTGGCGATCTTCCTCAGTGGCGCGGCATTGATCCGCGAACGCGAGCACGGGACGATCGAGCACCTGCTGGTGATGCCGCTCGCGCCAGCCGAGATCATGCTCGCCAAGATCTGGGCCAACGGCCTGGTCGTCGTCGTTGCCGCCAGCCTGTCGCTGCGCCTGATGGTCCAGGGCGTGCTGCAGGTACCGATTGCCGGCTCGCTGCCGCTGTTTGTCGTCGGCGAGGTCATCTACCTCTTTTCGGCGACGTCGCTGGGGATCTTCCTCGCTACGCTGGCCCGCTCGATGCCGCAGTTCGCCCTCTTGGCGATGCCGGTGTTCATTGTCATGAACCTGCTCTCGGGCAGCAACACACCGTTCGACAGCATGCCGATGCCGGTACAGAGAATCATGATGTTCTCGCCGTCCACCCATTTCGTCAGTCTGGCACAGGCCATCCTGTTTCGTGACGCCGGTTTCGCCGTAGTCTGGAAGGAATTCCTGGCGACGGCGGCGATCGGTGCCGTCTTCTTCACCGCCGTCTTGCTGCGCTTTCGCCGAACGGTCAGCGAGTTGCAGGGCTGAGCCGCTCCGGTGCCGTCCGCGGCAAGGTCAGGGTGAACAGCGTCCCGTCACCCGGTGCGCTGTCCACCTTGATCGAGCCGCCGAGCACTCCTGTCACCACGTTGTAGACGATGTACAGCCCCAGGCCGCTACCGCCCTGGCCGAGACGGGTGGTGAAGAACGGGTCGAAGATCCGCGTCAGGTTTTCCGCCAAAATGCCCACACCATTGTCGGAATAAGTCAGGCGGACGCGCTGCGCGTCCAGCGTCTGTGCCTTGAGCTCGATGCGACCCGCTTCAATGCCGGCGAAACCATGCGCCAGCGAGTTTCCGACCAGATTGACCAGCACCTGTTCGAGCGGACCCGGATAGCTGTCGAGTTCCAGACCACCCGGGACGTCCACCTCGATCTGGTGACGCAAGCCCTTCAACACCGGCCGCAAGGTCGTCAGCACCTCGTCGGCAGTCTGCCGCAGGTCGAACGAGCGGCGCCGGGCACTGCTCTGGTCCACCGCCACCTCCTTGAACTGGGCGATCAGGTCGGCCGCACGTTCGGCGTTGCGCTCGAGCAACTCGACTGCCTCGCGGCCGCGAGCGAGGAAGGTCGTCACCTGCGAGCGCCGCACGCTTCCGGACTCGACCGTCACGGCGAACTCGCGCAACAACTCGCCGAGCGTACCGGCGACCAGCCGGGCGTTACCCAGCGGCGTGTTCAGTTCGTGCGCCACGCCCGCCACCAGATGGCCCAGCGCCGCCAGCTTCTCCGTTTGCACCAGATGCTCCATCGCCTGCCGCAGATCGGCATTGCTGCGCGCCAGGGCAGTCGTGCGCTCGCGCACGACGTCTTCGAGATGCTCCCGGTAGCGCTGCAACTCCGCCTCGACGCGCTTGCGCTCGGTAATGTCGATGTTGACGCCGACGATGCCGCAGATCGCGTCCCCATCCCTGATCGGAGCGATCACGTTGTGGATGTGTCTCTGCGCATCGCCGACCCCAAGACACACGTCCTCGCCGACGATCTCCCCGGCCAGCGCCCGAGCGTTGTTGCTGTGCCAATGCGCCAGCAGAGCCTGATCGTCGGTGACCTCCGCCGGGCGCTTGCCGCTGACATCCCCCCAATGTTCTCGCGATGCCGAGTTCTGCAGCACGTAGCGGCCGCCAACGTCGATCAGGAACAGGTCAAAGGGAATGCTCTCGATGGCCGTGCGCAGGCGTGCCTCGCTCTCGCGCAGCGCCGTTTCCGCCCGCTTGCGTTCGCTCACGTCACGCACGAACGCGAAGTCGTATTCTTCGCCCTCGTACTCGACATGGTTGGCAATCACCTCGACGGGAAAGATCGTCCCGTCCCGACGCCGATGCCGGGTCTCGATGCGGCGCTTGCCGAGCTGCCGGGTCTGTTCCCAGTGTGGCGGCCATCGCTCCGCGGCAAAGTCCGGATCGATCTCCCAGACCGCCATGCTCAGCAATTCGTCGCGCGTAAAGCCGAGCGAACTGCACGCCTGCTCATTGACCTCGACGAAGTATCCGTTGGGAGCGATCCAGAACACGGCATCCGAGGCCCGGCTGATCGACAGTTGGGCGAGCCGCAGCGCCTTCTCTGTCCGCTTGCGCGCATCGATATCCACATGCGTGCCGACCATGCGCAGCGGTCTGCCCGCGGCGTCGCGCTCGATCACCTTGCCGCGAGCGTTGACCCACCGCCAATCACCGCGCTTCGCCTGCATCCTGCACTCGATACTGTATTCGGGCAGGCTGCCCTCCAGATGCGCCTGGACGGCCGCTTCCGCCGGAGCGCGATCGTCCGGATGCAGGCGCTCGCGCCAACTTGCGTAGGTGGCCGGGAACTCGCCGGGAGCGTAGTCCAGCATCGTGTACCAGCGGTCGCTGAAGAACATTTCGCCCGCTTGCAGGTTCCAGTCCCAGATGCCGTCGCTGGTGGCCTCGATGACCAGGCGCAGGCGCTCTTCACTGCGTCGCCGGATGCCGGCGGCGGCGTCAGCGGCGTCGCCGGCGGGCTGGATCCGGTTAACCATCAGCCGGACGCCGGCCGCTCGGGGGCACAGCGCGGCAGCGTCAGGGTGAAGATCGTTCCCTCGCCGGTCGGGCTGGCCGCCTCGATGGTGCCACCGAGTACGCCGGTGACCAGGTTGTAGACGATGTACAGACCCAGGCCGCTACCGCCCTGACCCAGACGGGTGGTGAAGAAGGGCTCGAAGATGCGGTTGATCGTCGCCTCCGGGATGCCCACACCGTTGTCGGTACAGCGCAGGACGATGTGCTTCGGCCCGCTCGCTTCGGCGTGCAGCTCGATGCGACCCTCGTCGACGCCGCTGAAGCCGTGCGTCAGCGAGTTGCTCACCAGATTGCCGAGCACCTGTTCGAGCGGCCCCGGGTAGCTGTCCAGTTCCAGCCCGGGCGGAATATCCACGTCGATCCGGTGACGGGAGCCCTTGAACGACGGTCGCAAAGCCGCGAGCATCTCGTCGATCGTCTGGCGCAGGTCGAACGAGCGCCGCCGGGCGCTGCTCTGGTCCACCGCCACCTGCTTGAAGTGACCGATCAGGTCGGCGGCGCGCGCGGAATTGCGCTCGAGCAGGTCGACCGCCTCGCGGCCGCGGCTGAGGAAGGTGTCGACCTGCGAACGGCGTACGGACCCCGATTCGATCGCCAGGGCGAACTCGCGCAACTGCTCGGCCAGCAGGCTGGCAACGACGCGCGTGTTGCCCAGCGGCGTATTCAGCTCGTGCGCCACACCGGCAACGAGGTTGCCGAGCGCCGCCAGCTTTTCGGCCTGCACCAGTTGCACCATCGCCTGACGCAAGTCCTCGTTGGCCCGTTGCAGGTCGCTCGTGCGCTCGCCAACCAGTTCCTCCAGATGCTCGCGGTAGCGCTGCAGCTCGTGTTCGGCACGCTTGCGATCGGTGATATCGTAGATCAGCGACAGCAAGGCATCCTGCTCGCCGACGCGGATGACTTCGCCCGACCAGAGAGCCTCGCGAATGTCGCCGGTGCGCGTGGCAAAGCGCGTCGGCGCTTCCCGGACAAAACCTTCGGCGCGCAGCTTGGCGATCATCCGGTCGCGGTGTCCGGGATCGGCCCAGATGCCCATTGCCGTGGAGGTCTGGCCGACCATTTCTTCGCGGGTGTAGCCGAACATGCTCATCAGTTGCGCGTTGACATCGAGGAAGCGGCCGCTGTCGATCTCCGTGATGGCCATCGGCGCCGGGCTGGCACGGAACGCCGTGGCGAAGCGTTCCTCGCTTTCGCGCAGGGCGGCTTCCGCCCGTTTGCGCTCGGTAACGTCGAAGATCAGCGACAACAAGGCGTCTTCATTGCCCAGCCGAATGATTTCGCCCGACCAGAGCGTGTCACGAATATCGCCAGTTCGGGTGACGAACTGCGTCGGCGCTTCGCGGAAGAAACCGTCCACGCGTAGTTGCGCGATCATCCGCGCGCGCTGTCCCGGGTCGGCCCAGAGACCCAGCTCGGTCGAGGTGCGACCGATCAATTCCTCACGCGTATAGCCGAACATGCGCTCCAGTTGCGCGTTGACGTCGAGAAAGCGGCCGGTATCGATGGGAGTGATCGACATGGGCGCCGGGCTGACGTGGAAGGCCTTGGCGAAACGTTCCTCGCTTTCCCGCAGCGCCGCCTCCGCCCGCTTGCGCTCGGTGATGTCCGAGCCGACGCTGAACACCTCGACCACCTGGCCACTGGCGTCGAGGATCGCCTTGTTGGTCCAGGACACCCAGACGCGCTCGCCGCCACGGCGCATGTTCTCGTTGATGTTGTGCTCGAAGCGCTTGGGCTCGGCACAGATCTCGTCCATCAGCGGACGCAGGTCGGTGCCGTTGCTGCCATCGCCGGGGACGATGGTGCCGACCACATGCTGGCCGAGCAGTTCGTCCTCCGTGTAGCCGAAAAACTTCAGGCCGAACTCGTTGATGAAGGTGATCTCACCCCGCTGATTCCAGCGCAGGATGATGCTGTTGGCGTTCTCGACGAGTTCGCGGTATTTCAGTTCGCTCTGCAGCAGCGCCTGTTCGGAGCGCCGACGCTCGGTGATGTCGTTGGCCAGCACGAGTTCGGCCGGTCGCCCCTGATAGGAGAGCGTGTGCGAAATGATCTCCACATCGATCAGCGTGCCGTCCTTCGTCAAATGCCGCCAGAAGCCGGCGTAGTCGATCCCCTCGTCCACGGCGACGACGTCTTCCAGCAGCAGCGGAATGTCCTCGCTCGGCCGGATGTCCATGATCGTCATGCTCAGGAACTCGTCGCGCGAGTACCCGTAGCGGCTGACGGCGGCGTCGTTTACGGTCAGGAAAGCCAGCGTCTGCAAGTCGTAAACCCACATCGGGTGCGGATTGCTGTCAAAAAGAAGCCGGTAGCGCGCCTCGCTCTCGTGCAGAGCCTGCTCGGCCAGCCGGCTCTGGGTGATGTCCTGGATCGTGCCGATCATCTTGACCGGCGCGCCGTCGGCGTCGAACTCGAGCTCGCCGAGACCATGCACCCAGCGCTCCTGGCCGTCGTCGTGGCGGACGATGCGGTACTCCCGGTCGAAGCGGTTATGCTCGGCGAGGACGTGATTGCTCAGGTGCTGAACAACTTCCTCACGTTCGTCGGGATGAACCAGCGCCATCCATCCGTCAACGGTCTTCGGGAAGGAACCGTCGATGCCGAAGATACGGTCCAGCTTCTCCGAACTGATCCAGGTGGCGGAGCGAGTGTCGAAGTAGTAGGAACCCAGGTCGCCGACTTCCTGCGACCTTCGCAGAAGCTGCTCGCTCTCGCGCAGAGCCTGGTCGGCCAGTTCGCGCTCCTTGCGCGTGCGCATGACGTTGATGCCGAAAGCCAGGTCGCCCGCGAGTTCGTTCAAGAGGTCGACTTCGTCGGTATCGAAGGCGTCCAACGCCGACGCGTAGATGCTCAGGGCCCCGAAGATCAGGCCGCCGGCCTGCAGCGGCAACGCGCACAGGGCACCATAGCCACGCGCCACCGCCTGCGCACGCCAGGGTGCCAAGCCGGGATCGCTGGCGATGTCCGGAATCACGCAGGGTAATCCGCTGCGAATTGCCCGGCCATTGGCACCCTGCCCACGCTCGTCGTCTGCCCAGCTCGTATTCAGGGTATCGAGATAGCCTTCGTCATGGCCGGCGCTGGCCACCTGCCGCACCGTCCGCGCCGCATCGTCTTGCGCATAGCCGACCCAGGCCATCCGGTAACCGCCGACCTGCACGACAATGCCGCAGACGGTATGCAGCAAGTCGGACTCGTCGGTGCTGCGAATCAGGGCCTGGTTGCAGTCGCTGATCATGCGCAATTGCCGGTTGACGTGGCGAAGCGCTTCTTCGGCACGCTTGCGCTCGCTGATGTCGATGACGATGCCCTGGTAATGGCTGATCTGCCCCGCGGCATTTCTCTCGGCCACCGTTCGGTCGTCCACCCAGCGCACCCTCCCGTCGCGCGTGACGATTCGATACTCCTGGACGAAGCGGTCGGTGCCGCTGTCGGCGTACCCCTGCACTTCGCCGGCCACCCGATCGACATCGTCCGGATGGATCAGCGAGCCAAAGAGGACCGATCCATCGAGCAACTCGTCGGCCGAGTAACCGAGCTGCCTCACATTGTGGGAGACGAAGACGGCCGGCCAGCCGGGCTCGGCGCGCCAGCGAAAGAGCATCGCCGCGCTGTTCTCGACGACCACATTCGCTTGCCGAAGCTCTTCCTCGACGCGCATGCGCTCGCTGATGTCGACGGCGACACCCATCACCTGGACCGAACCCTCGTGATCGCGCACCGGATTCATGAAGGTGTCGAAAACGGTGTCACCGACGCGCGCGACGTAATGCACCGCTTCGCCGCCGATCGCCCGGCGTGCATGCTCACAGATCTCCGGGTAATCGCGATAGAGCTCAAAGACGGAGAGGCCGCGCGCCTGGCCCGGCAGCAGCCCGACACTCGCCAGGCCCTTGCCCTCGCTGAGCGAGAAAACGCCACGCGCGTCGAACTGAAAGATCACCACCGGCGCGCTGCTGATCACCGAGCGGTAGCGCGCTTCGCTGGTCGCCAGTTGCCGCTCGCGCAGGCGAATCGCCAGCGACATGCGATCGAGGTCGTCGGCCAGGCGGTGGAACTCCCGGATATTGGACGCCGGCCAGGGCTGATCGTAGTCGCCGTCGGCTAGCGCGTGGGCCTGCTCGGTGTAGCTGCCGATACGCCGGGCCAGCGCGCGTGCCAGCAGCAGTGTCCCCGCCGCTGCCAGGAGCAGCGCCACCAGGCCACCGGCGGCCACCACCCAGAAGGTCGACAGCAGCGGTCCGAGCGCCTCGCCGCGCGTCTGGGCGACGAGCACGGTCCAGCCGAGTTGCGGCACGCTGACCGGCGTGCCGATGTAGGTCTCGCCGTCGAGTTCGAGTTGGCCGGTCGCCAGCTGCCCCTGCAGGGCCCTTTCGACGATCGGCAGGTGACCGAGATTGAGCTGCTGGCCGCCGAAGCGGGGCTGGGATTGGGCAATGACCTGCCCACGGCGGTCGAAGATCATCGTCAACATGCCGGAGTCGCCTGGCAAGCGCCCGAGAAACGCGGACAAGCGGTCGATCGCGACTTCGCCGATCAGCAACTGCTCGCCCACCGGGATCGCCAGGCTGACCGTCAAGCGGGCGCTTACCGCCGAGAGGAAGACCTCCGACCACAACACCTGCTGGTGCTCACGCGCCTCGCGAACCACCGCCCAGCGCGAGAGGTCCATGTTCAGCAGATCGTTACGCTGCCCGCGCAGTCCCTGTGGCAGACCGACGGCATACAGCGAGTCGTCCACATCAACGATGTAGATCGCGGCGAAGACGTCGCCAGTGCCGGCATGCGCGTCGAGCGGGTCGAACCAGAACGACGCGGGCTGGCCGTCGCGCTGGCCGAGAAAGGCCGCCAGTGCCGACAATTCCCGCCCGCCTCCGAGCAGATGCGCCTCGACTTGCCCCGCGATGGCACGCGCCAGACCCTGGTGATTCGTCTCGACGCCCGCCCGCACCTGCGGCAGCAGCACCCATACCCCGAGAACAGCCACCAGCAGCAGCGGCAACATGCCGACCAGGGCAAATCGCCACGCCAGCCACTGCCAGAGCGGCCGCGCGCCCGACACGGCCCTACCTGACGAGCGCGAAGCGGCCATCACGTACCACCGTCACGAAGAGCTTGCGCCGGACGTCGCCGAACGTGTCGAAACCGATCGGCTCCTGGAGCCCCTCGAACTGGCGGACAGCCAGTATGGCTTCCTTGACGCCCTGCTGGGGTTCCCGGCGCCCGGCCAGCGCGTCGAGTATCACGTTGCCGGCATCGAAGGCGTTGACTGCAGCCGCGTCGGGTTCGCGATGAAACCGCTCGCCGTAAAGGCGGCGAAACTCCTGGTAGCGCGGTGCGCCGCTGTTGCGGTCGAAGTCCTGGACCAGTGTCAGCCCCTCCACCGCCTTGCCGCCCACTTCGATCAGTCGGTCGCTGGCCGCCCACCCGGAAGCCGTGATCGGCAGCCGACTGTCGAGCTTGCGGATCTGCTGGCTGAGCAGCGCCGTATCGGTCGCGTTGGCGAGAATCAGGATGCCCTCAGCCGGCGTCGCCAACGCCTCCCTGGCAATCGTCAGGAACGCCGTCTCGCCACCCGACGCAAAACCGATACGCTGAACCAGCTCTCCGCCACCCTGCTGGTAAGCCGCCTGGAAGCCGGCAAGCCAGCTCTCGGTGAAGGATCGGTTGCCGGTATCGTAAACCGCGACCAGGCGCCGCGTTCCCTGCTGCTCGAGGAGGAACTGCGCGACGCGGCCCGCATTGTCCAGGGTCGCGGTGTTTACCCGAAAGAAATGGTCGTCCAGAGCGGTCAGCTCGTCGGTGCTGACGGTCGGACTCACCAGCAGCACCCGCGCCTGATTGGCGATCGGAACGACGGCCATGGCCATGGCGCTGGTCATCGGGCCGACGATCGCGACGGCCCCCTGGTCGATCAGTTCGCGGAGCACGCGCCGTGCCACCTCCGGGTTCTGCTCGTCGTCCCTGAGCAGGAGTCGCACCTGGCGCCCGCCCACGCCACCCGCCTGATTGCGTTGCTCGACCGCCAACTGCACGGCATCGCGCCCGGCAATGCCGAGATCGGCGCTGCGTCCGGAGGTGCTGCCGACGAAGCCGATGGTGAGCGGCTCCGACGGCACGCAGCCGGCGAAGGCCATGCCGCCAAGGGCGACGACCGCCGCCGCGCGCAGCCGGTCGCAGAGCCTGCCGGCAAGCGAGCGCCTATCCACCGTGCTCGACCACAACGAACTGCCCGTCGCGCACCGCCGTGACGACGATGCTCCGCTTCACGTCGCCGAACTCGTCGAAAGTGAGCGATTCCTGGACTCCCTCGAAGTGCTTCAGTGCCAGGACCGCTTCCTTGACAGTCTGCCCGGCACGCTGCTTGGCGAGGGCGTCGAGCACCACGTTGGCGGCGTCGAAGGCGATGACGCCGCCAAAGCCGGGCTCGCGATGAAAGCGCTCGCGGTACGCCTGGCGAAAGGCCAGGTAACGCGGCGCGCTACTGTTGCGGTCAAAGTCCTGCACCACCGTGAGTCCTTCCACCGCCTTGCCGCCGAGTTCGAGCAGACGTTCGGTAGCCGCCCATCCCGAGGCGATGATCAATACGCCCCTGTCGAGCTGGCGAAGCTGCTGGCAGAGCAGCGCCGTATCCATCGAGTTGGCGACGACGAGGATCGCGCCGGGGCGCGTTGCCAGCAAGTCGATCGCCAGTTGCCGAAAGGTCGTCTCGCTGCCCGAGGCGAAACTGGCCACCTTGACCACTTCGCCACCGCCCTGGACATAGCTCGCACGAAAATCGGCGAGCCAGCTTTCCGCATAGGACTTGTTGCTCGAATCGTAGATCGCCGCGACGCTGCGCCCGGCGTCCTGTCGGAGGAGATGGCGAGCCATGCGTGCGGCGTTCTCATGGGTCGACGAGTTGACGCGCAGGAAATGGTCATCCACCCCGGTGAGCGCGTCGGTGGTGGCGGTCGGGCTCATCAGCAGCACCCTCGCCTCGTTGGCAATCGGCACCACAGCCATGGCCATGGCACTGGTCATCGGCCCGACGATCGCCACGACCCGCTGATCGATCAGTTCCCGCACCACCCGCTGCGCGACCTCCGGCTGCTGCTCGTCATCGTGGATCAGCAGCTTCACCTGGCGCCCGGCGACGCCTCCGGAACGGTTGCGCAGATCGACGGCCAACTGCACCGCATCGCGCCCGGCGATACCGAGATCGGCAGCGCGTCCCGAGGTGCCGCCGATGAAGCCGACGGCGATCGGTTCGGGCGGCGAGCACGCCGTCAGCGCCAGCGTGGTCAGCAGCACGCCCGACGCCGCCAGCCTCCTCACCAAGGCCAGGCTCCCAACCGATCTACCATCCACGCTTTCCCCCTCGCAGCCTCAGCGACCCGTCACCCCGCCACTGTAAGGCAATTTGTCCCCTACGGGTATTTCCGGCCGCGGCTCAGACAGCGAAGTGGCTCCCGCGTGGTCGCTGCAAGCGCCTTTGCCGCCACGCTCCGCTTCGCCGTCGCTGGCTGGCCAGGGTGCGGGCAGACGCGCGGGGACGACCGGCAGCGCGTGGTGACGATGGCGAGAGCGTGTATGATCCGATTCGCGGCCCCGGCCTTGCGCGCTAACGCGCAGCACTGCCGGCAGCACCTGCGGGCCGGCCCCCTGCATCCCTTGATGACTCGCCTGGCAGCCACCGATGAAGTTTGCGGACGATGTATTTATCAGTTATGCCCATCTCGACAACCAGGCCGTTGTCGAGGGACAGCCCGGCTGGATCTCCCGCTTCGACCGCGCGCTGAAGATCCGCCTTGGGCAGTTGCTCGGCAGGGAACCGCGCATCTGGCGTGACCCCAAACTGCAGGGCAACGACTTCTTCGCCGATACGCTGGTCGAACGCCTTCCCGAAGTCGCCGTGCTGGTCGCTGTGCTGTCGCCGCGCTACGCCAACTCGGACTGGTGCCGACGCGAGATGAGCACTTTCCAGGCGGCCACGGAGGCCCATGGCGGCAGCCGAATCGGCAACAAGTCGCGCTTGTTCAAGGTGATCAAGACGCCGCTGCCGCTCGAGAACCACCCACCCGAAGTCGAGTCCCTGCTCGGCTACGAGTTCTTCTGCGTCGATCCGGAAACCGGCAGGGCGCAGGAGCTGGACCAGAGCTTCGGACAGGAGATGCAGGCCAGGTACTGGCAGAAGCTCGACGACCTGGCCTACGACCTGGCCAGCCTGCTGCAGGTGCTCGACGACCAGGCCACGCCGACCCCACTTGCCGGCGCCGGCAAGGGCAACGTCTATCTGGCGGAAACCAGTTCCGACCTGCAGCCACAGCGCGAGGCCCTGCGCCGCGACCTCGTCCACCAGGGCTACCGGGTATTCCCCGATCGCCTGCCGCCCTCCTGGCTGGCCGCCGACTGGGAAGCGTTCGTGGAGCAGCAGCTTGCCGCCTGCAAGCTGTCGGTGCACCTGATCGGCAGCCAGTACGGGATCGTTCCCGAAGGAACGCAAAGCTCGATCGTCGCGCTGCAGTACGAGCTCGCCGCGACGCGCAGCATGAGCGACCTGGCTCGCCTGATCTGGCTGCCGCCCGAACTGCCCCTCAACGACGAGCGCCAGCAGCGCTTCGTCGAGCAACTGCACACCGATGCACGGCTGCATCGACGTGGCGACCTGCTGCAGACGCCGTTCGAGGATCTGAAGACCGCCGTCTACCGCATGCTGAGCCCGCCGGCGGAAGCGCCGCGCAGCCGCGAACCCCAGGCCGCCGAGGGCGTGATCCGCATCTACCTGATTTGCGACGAGCGCGATCTCGAGCAGATCGCGCCGCTCGCCGATCATCTCTTCAGCGAGGGCTTCGAGGTCATCCTGCCGCTCTTCGATCCGGACGAGACGCAAGCGCGGCTGGACCACGAAGAAAACCTGCGCCTTTGCGACGCGCTGCTCATCTACTACGGCCAGGGCAACGAGCTGTGGCAGCGGCGCAAGCTCAGCGAACTGCGCAAGAGCGCCGGCCTCGGCCGCAGCACGGCGCTGCGCGGCAAGGCGATCTACGTCGCGCCACCGCTGACCCCGCAAAAGGCTCGCCTGCGCACGCACGAGGCGCTGGTGCTGCAACAGCCGACCGACACCTTCGATCCGAGCGCGCTGGCCACCTTCATGGGTGAACTGCACGCCACGGATACTGCCCCTGCCGGCGATGTCAAGCTCGGCGCTCTCTGACGGCGTGCCGGTGGCGCCCGCGGCAGCAGCGGCGCATCCCGCCGAGGCGGCCGCCGTCAATCCGTTTCCCGGCTTGCGGCCCTTCGAACCGGACGAAGACTACCTGTTCTTCGGCCGCGAGCGGCAGATCGACGAACTGCTGCGGCGGCTGCGCAGCAATCGCTTCCTCGCGATCATCGGCAGTTCGGGCAGCGGCAAGTCCTCGCTGGTGCGGGCCGGACTGATCCCTGCGCTCTACGGCGGCTACATGACGCGCGCCGGCTCGAGCTGGCGGGTCGCCATCCTGCGCCCCGGGCACGCGCCGATCGGCAACCTGGCGCGCGCGCTCGACACGCCCGAGGTACTCGGCGCCGGCGGCGAACTCGCCGAGTTCAATCGACTGCTCCTGGAAACCACGCTGCGCAGCAGCGCCCGCGGTCTCGTCGACTGCGTCCGCCAGGCGCGCCTGCCGGACGCCGACAACGTTCTGGTGCTGGTCGACCAGTTCGAGGAACTCTTCCGCTTCAAGCAGAGCTGCAGCGCATCGCGCGACGAGGCGGTCGCCTTCGTCAAGCTGCTGCTCGCCGCCGTGCAACAGAACACCCTGCCGATCTACGTCATCCTGACCATGCGCTCGGACTTCATCGGCGACTGCATCGGCTTCCAGGGGCTGCCGGAAGCGATCAACGCCAGTCAATACCTGGTACCGCGGCTACGCCGCGAGGAGTTGCAGGCGGCCATCGTCGGGCCGATAACGGTCGGCGGCGGCCGAATCGCGCCGCGCCTGGTGATCCGTCTGCTCAACGAGGTCGGCGACGACCTCGACCAGCTACCCGTCCTGCAACACGCGCTGATGCGCCTGTGGGACTACTGGCGGCAGCACGGCGACGCCGGCGAGCCGCTCGATCTGGCCCAGCACGAGGCCATCGGCACGCTCAAGGAAGCCCTCTCGCGCCACGCCGAGGAAGCCTACCAGGAGCTCGGCGAGACGGAACAGGCGATCGCCGCCGATCTCTTCAAGGCGCTCACCCTGCAGGGCGACAACGGCCTCGGCATCCGCCAGCCGGCGCCGCTGGCCACCATCTGCGCCATCACCCGTGCCGCGCCCGCCGACATCATCCGCGTCGTCAACTGCTTCCGGGCGCCGGGACGCTCGTTCCTGATGCCACCGCCGGACGTTCCCCTGGAAGCCGACACGATCCTCGACATCTCGCACGAGAGCCTGATGCGCTGCTGGGAGCGACTGCTCCAGTGGACCGGCCAGGAAGCGCGCTCGGCCTGGCTCTATCGGCGCCTGGCCGACCGCGCGGCGCTGCACGAACAGTCGGAAGCCGGGCTGTTGCGCAACCCCGAACTGCAACTGGCGCTGCAGTGGCGGCAGGAGCGGCAACCCACCGCGGCCTGGGCGGAGCGCTACGGCCTGCACTTCGAACGTACCATGGCCTTCCCCGACGCCAGCAAGGAGGCGTGGGAGCAGGAACTCGCCGAGCAGGCGCTGGCCAGCCGGCGCAAACAGCGCCAGACCCGCCGTCGGATCGTCGTCCTCGCCGCCGCGGCGCTGGTCACCCTGATGTTCGGCATCTACGCGCTGTGGCAGCGGAACCTCGCCTGGGAGAATCAGCGGCGGGCCGAGGAGCAGAAAGAGATCGCCGAGCAGCAGGCCGGGCTGATTCAGGACAGCTATCTGGTCAACGCCGCCAGCGTCGAGCCCGATCCGCTGGTGCAGGCGCTGCTGCTCGCCGAACTGGACGACCGGCACGACCCGCTGGGCGGCGTGCGCGTAGCTCGCCAGGTTGCCGAACAACTGCTGCCGCTGAACGTACTGAAAGGCCACGAACAGGGTGTCACGAGCGCGAGTTTCAGTCCCGACGGTCGACAGATCGCCACCACCTCGCGCGACGGCAAGGTCAATCTCTGGCCGGCCGACGGCAGCGACCGCGCACGCACGCTGAGCACCGCCGACGGCCCGCTGGCCAGCGCCGCCTTCAGCCCCGACGGCCACCACCTGCTGGTGACGCCGCTCGAACATGGCAACGTCCAGGTCTGGCCGACGGCAGCCGGCGGCGGCCCGGTCAACCCGGTCAACCCAGTCAATCTTGGCGATACCGCCAGGCTGCGCGCCGCCGCCTTCAGCCCGGACGGCCAGCGCGTCGTCGTCGCCTACGACGACGGCCTGGCGAGAATCTGGCCGGCGGACGGCCACGGCGCACCGATACTCCTCAAGGGGCACACCTGGCAGGTCCTGAGCGCCGCTTTCAGTGCCGACGGCCGGCAGGTCGTCACCGCCTCGCGCGATGGCACCGCCCGGCTGTGGTCGGCGGCCGACGGCAAGCTCCTGGCCGTCCTCGACGGCCACGCCGGACCCGTCCTCGCCGCCAGCTTCAGCCCCGACGGGCGGCAGGTGGTGACCGCCTCCGCCGACGCCACCGCCCGCCTCTGGCACAGCGACGGCAGTGGCCAGCCGGTCGTGCTGCGCGGCCACACCGACCAGGTGCTGAGCGCTGCCTTCAGCGGCGACGGCAAGCGCCTGCTCACCGCGTCGCTCGATGGCACGGTGCGCCTGTGGTCGGTCGATGGGCAAGGCGAGGCGGAGGTCCTCGGCGAGAATCGCGGCCCGGTCCGGCAGGCCAGTTTCAGCCCCGACGGACGCTGGGTGGCGATCGTCGCCGCCGACGAAACGGCCCGCCTGTGGCCGCTGAACGGCGGCCAGCCGATCGTCCTGCGCGGGCATGCGGCGCCGGTGCTGAGCGCCGGCTTCAGCGCCGACAGCACGCGCCTGATCACCACCGCCGAAGACGGCACCGCCCGCATCTGGCCGCTGGAAGCCAGCGAGCCGGTGGTGCTGCACGGGCACGAGGGACCGATCTGGCGCGCCGCCTTCAGCCCCAACGGCCAACAGATCGTCACCGCCGCGCGCGACGGCACCGCCCGCCTGTGGCGGGTGAGCGGCGACGAGGGCCAGGCGCGCGTTCTGCGCGGCCACGAAAAGCCGGTCTGGTCGGCCGAGTTCAGCCCCGATGGCCGGCACGTCGTCACCACCTCGCTGGATGGCACCGTCCGCCTCTGGCCGACCGCCGGCGACGGCGAAGCGCTCGTCTGGCGCGGTCACACCTGGCCCGCCGGGCACGCCGTCTTCAGTCCCGACGGGCGTTGGGTGGCGAGCAGTTCGCTCGACGATACCGTACGCCTCTGGCCAATCGGCGACCACGCTCAGCCGCGCGTCCTGCAGGGCCATACCGGCTGGGTGCGCGCTGCCGCGTTCAGCCCGGACAGTCGCCGGCTGGCCAGCGCCTCGGCCGACGGCACCGTACGCCTGTGGTCGGTGGACGGCTCCGCTGAACCGCTCGTCCTGCGCGGCCACGGCGGCCAGGTGTCGAGTGTCGCCTTCAGCCCGGACGGCAAGTTCGTGGTGACGGCAGCGCGCGACAACACCGTGCGCATCTGGCCGGCCGACGGTCAAGGCGGGCCGCTCGTCCTGCGCGGCCATGGCGACGCGGTCGGCAACGTGGTTTTCAGCCCTGACGGCACACTCGTCGGCAGCGCCTCCGCCGACGGCACGGCGCGCGTCTGGCGGGTCGATGGACGCGGCACGCCGGTGATTCTGCGCAGCCACCAGGCCTCGGTCACCAGCATAGCCTTCAGCCCCGACAGCCGGCGCGTGCTCACCGCCTCGCGCGACGGCACCGCGCGCGTCTGGCCGGCCGACGGCAAGGGGCAGGAAATCGTCCTGCGCGGCCACCGCGGCGCGGTCACCAGCGCCGCCTTCAGCCCCGACGGCAGCCACGTCGTCACCGCATCGCGCGACGGCACCGCCCGCTACTGGCGCGTCACCTGGCCGGCACTCCTCGACCATCTCAAGCACGCCACCCGCGCCTGCCTCAGCCCGGCGCAACGCGAGCACTTCATGAACGAGGAAGCCGCCACCGCCCTCGCCCGCGCCACCGCCTGCGAACAGAGACTCGAGCGGCCGCACAAGGACTAGCACCCACCCGCCGTGCCACGTAGCCACGTAGCCACGTAGGTTGGGGTGAGCCCGCGAACCCCAACACCTCGCGTCGGCTGACAACCCCGCCACGATCTCGTGCCCTCCAGCACCCCCTCAAGCTCGCCATCACCGTTCGTTCGCCGCCTGCAGGACCGCGTCAAATCGCCCACGGCATACCGACGACCCACTTGCCTGAGCCGCAAGCTTGCCGTTCGCCCGCGCAAGACAAAAACAGCGACAATCCATTCCGTTCCCACGGTCATTCCTTCGCTGCCATGCTCGACGCCCACCAACAGCCGCATCAGTTCCCACGCCGCCTCCTCGTCGCCGTCACCGGGCTCTCCCCGCAGATCGTCACCGAGACCCTCTACGCGCTGGCCGTCGCCCCGCCAGCGAGCGCGTTCGTGCCCACCGAGATCCATCTGATCACCACGCGCAGCGGTGCCGAGAAGGCTTCGCCATTGGGGTGCGATAGCCGGCAACAGCATGCGCAGCCCACGCCGACTACTGTCCATCGTCATCCGTAGGAGACGATCAACATGGCCGGAATCAACCGCACCGATCGCTTGCACCAGATCCAGGAATTACTCAGTCCCCGGCGCGTGGTGTACCGAAGCGACCTCATGGACAAATTCGGCATTTCCCGCGCCACCCTCGGCAGGGACATTCAGGCGTTACGCGATCGCTTCCAGGTCCCCATCGACTTCGACCCCGAGTACGGTGGCTACCGGCTGGGTGCGCCCGAAGAAGCCGGCGGCCAGTTCGAGTTGCCGAACATGTGGTTCTCCGCCGAAGAAATCCACGCTCTCCTGACCATGCAGCACCTCCTCAGCAACCTGGATACCAGCGGGCTCCTTGGCGGCCAGATCAAGCCTCTCCTCAGCCGCCTAACCAAACTACTGGGAGCCGGCGACAACCCGAGTACGGAAGTCGCTCGCCGAATTCGCATCGAAACCGTCGCGGCCCGATCTTACCGACTGGAACACTTCCAGGCCGTGGGCAGCGCCCTTCTGCGGCGCCGTCGTCTGGTCATCGGCTACCATGCCCGGGGCAAGAATGAACGTAGCCGCCGCGAAATATCGCCGCAACGCCTGGTGCATTACCGGGACAACTGGTACCTCGACGCCTGGTGCCACCTGCGCAACGAACTGCGTGCGTTCGCCGTCGACGCCATCAGCGAAGTGCGGGTACTTGATCACCCAGCAGTAGATATCGACGATGTGGAGCTGGACCGGGAATTAGGCAGTGGTTATGGCATCTTCTCGGGTGTCCACGTACGTTGGGCCAAGCTGGTCTTCAGCGCCGAGCGAGCGCGCTGGGTGGCCAACGAAAGATGGCACCCGGCCCAGCACGGCCGCGCCCTTGACGATGGCCGCTACGAGCTCACCCTCCCCTACAGCCGGGAACCCGAACTGATCATGGATATCCTGCGCCATGGTCGTCACGTCACGGTGCTGGCCCCCGAGTCCCTGCGTGCGGCGGTTCAGCAAGAGCATCTCGATGCCGCAAGAAATCTGGGGGCGTGCTCAGAAATTGAGCTTGCCCACTCTCAGAATGCCGATCAAGGGCAATGAGGACGCGGCGCAAACCGATAGCCCAACACAACCAAGAAACCTGGAGCCAACCGAAGCCATGGAATCACCCAAGATCGACCTCCTTTTTCCTCTGCATGGCCACGAGATTCCCCTGGATCACGGCTATGCGCTATACGCGGCACTGTCCCGTGCGCTCGAATCCGCAGCCGATCCGTGGCTGCATGGGCAGGAGGATGTAGGCATGCACCTCATTCGGGGCACTTACCGCGGCAAGGGCCGTCTGGGATTGACTCCCGCATCCCGCGTCACCATCCGCCTGCCGGCGTCCTTGATTCACAAGTTCCTTGTCCTGGCCGGGCAACAACTGACACTCGGTACCGACTCGCTACGCCTGGGCATACCTCAACCGCACGCCCTCACACCGACTCCCGCGCTCTATTCCCATCTGGTCACCACCCGCAACGGCCAGGACGAAGAACGCTTTGACAGCGAAATCGCTCGCCAATTGAGCGAGCTGGGAATTGAAGGTAGCAGCCAACGCGGGCCCAGACGCAGCTTCACCGTAAGAGACAAGAAAGTTGTCGCTCACACCCTGTTGGTCAGCGAACTCACGGCCGAGGAATCCATACGACTGCAGGAGCACGGGCTGGGAGGAAGGCGAAAGCTCGGGTGTGGAATCTTTCTCCCGGCAAAGTGAAGCCATGTACCGCAATCTCCTGGCCAAGGGGTGGGACCCCAGAGCATCGGCTACCCCGCCGGCTCACATACGACTGGTTCCTCATTTGCGCGCGGCACAGCAAGCCGCCGAGACGATTGCCGACAGTGCCGGCATCAGCATCCTGGAAAACTGCGGCCTGCCCGCGCAACCTTGGCTGCCGCGCCTACGTCTTGTGCTCTCCCTGTCAGCCTTGTTGCACGACCTCGGGAAAGCCAACAGCTACTTTCAGGGGATGGTGCGGGGCAAGCCCGAGTTCCCGTCCACGGCCCAACCGATTCGCCATGAGTTGTTGGTCGCCTTGATGCTGCTACGTAACAGTGGTGGCATCACGGACTGGCTCCGGCGGCAACTTGTTGAGGCCGGCCAGGACAACTACACGCACGAACTCATCAGCACCGTGATGGCCGCCATCGCCGGCCATCACGTCAAGCTGGACAACGACTGGGTCAAGGCATTCCCCAGCGAAAGCCGTGGCGGCGGCAAGACAAGCATCGACCTCTATCTAGCGCATGCAGATCTGCAAGCCTTGTTTGGCGGTGCCCGCACCACAGAAAACGAGACTTGGTCGCTGTTAACAAGTTGCAGCAGCTATCCTGGCAAATCCCGCCTTCCTTTCAACATCCGTAGCAACGAATGGCAGGACCACTTGGCCTGGGCGCCGGATTGGTGGCGCTTCGCGGCAGCGGTCAAGGCGCTCACGGTTGCCGCCGACGTCGCCGCCAGTGCGCTGTTACCGGAAGGGGTTAGCCCGAAAACGTGGATATCGGTCGCCTTGCGACAGCGCCCAAGCACCGACCAATTGCGTCAGGTGGCCAGCAGTCGGCTGAGAGGACGCCCGCTGCGCCCTTTTCAGCAGGCCATTGCCGACAGTCCGGCGCGAATCACCCTGGTTGAAGCCGGTTGCGGCAGCGGCAAGACCGTTGCCGCCTACTCCTGGGCAGCGAATCGACTTGCAGGGCGCAAGCTGTTCTTCTGCTACCCCAGCACCGGCACGGCCAGCGAGGGCTTTGTCGACTACGTCGCCGACTCGGTAGTCGAAAGCGAACTGATCCACTCCCGCGCGCGAGTCGATCTGGAGCGCGTGGCAATGAGCCCGGAAGAAAGCCCCTCGGTCGAAAGAGAGGACGAACACCTGCGCATCGCATCTCTCAACGCCTGGCAGCCGGAAGTCGTGGTCTGTACCGTCGATACCGTCCTGGCTCTGGTACGCAATAACCGACGCGGCCTCTACGCCTCTCCTGCCATCCTTTCCGCCGGCTTCGTCTTCGATGAATTGCACGCCTACGACGACGAGATGTTCACTGCTGTGGTGGCGTTCATTCGCGCCCTTGCCGGTGCACCTTTCCTGCTGATGACTGCCTCCTTGCCCGCGCCGCGCAAGTCCTACCTGAGGCAGCAGTTCGGCGACCTCGGAACGGTGGAGCCGCCCAAAGAACTGGAAGCGATTCCGCGCTACGACATACAGCGCGCCATCAGCGCTGACGCCGCGCTGCAACTGGTGATCGACAAGGTGCAAGCCGGTGGGCGGGTGCTCTGGGTCTGCAACGTCGTCGCACGCGCCCAGGCGATTTACGAGCGTGGCCGCTCAGCAGGACTAACCGCCATCGCTTATCACAGTCGCTTCAAGTATCACGATCGGGTGCAACGCCACCGGGAAGTGGTAGACGGATTTGCCATTCCCGCCGGGAGCGGCCTGTTGGCGGTGACCACTCAGGTGGCGGAAATGTCCTTGGACCTTGATGCCGATTTGCTCATCACCGAACTGGCGCCTGTGCCAGCCCTGATCCAACGGCTGGGTCGGCTCAACCGCCGCGTCTCTGAGGACTACCCGGGAAGCCCTCGGCAGGCTTGGGTCATCACACCCGAAAAGGCTGCGCCTTATGAGTCTGCTGACCTGGCCCGGGCTGGTCTCTGGCTGGACGGCCTGATTGCCTTGAATCGGTCGCTGTCGCAAAGCGATCTGGCCGATCAGTTCTCAAGTCAGCCAGCCGAAATCCCGTTGAGACTCGACCTGAGAACCGAATGGCTCGACTCGGGCTGGTGCGCGACGCCCGGCATGGTGCGAGAACCCGGATTCAACGTGAACGTGATCCTGCCCGAGGACCTCGACGCCTGTCGCATCAGCCACCACGAACTCATCAAACGCTCCTTGCCCATGCCTTACAAGAAAGACATGGCGCACTGGCAACGGTTCCGGAGCGTGCTGATCGCACCTGACGATGCCATCCAATACGACCAACACAAGGGAGCCATATGGGCCGAATGATCTGCGAACTACAAAGACCGGGCATGACCGCCCTGCACCGGGTCGGACTTGCTGGCCTCTCCATGACCTTGGATGCGCTTGAACATGACCCGGAAGCCAGGGCCACACTTGACGTGGCTGGCCTGACCTGGACGCGGGACGAGCGCAAAGTCGAACTGGAGTTTGCGGAAGGAAAAGAACAGTCGGCAATGGATAGACTGCTGCAACTGGCTTTCCAGATCGACAAGCAGGGGTTTTTCAAGCTGCCGGCGCTCGAGCGGCACACCAGAATGGGCGTCGAACAGTCGGCTTTGCTTCACCAGTGTCTGTTGGGCAGCTTCTTGCAGCACGGCCGAACACGGTCGACTGGCAGCAAAGCGAACCGGGTCATCGAGATCGATGACAAACGGCTCGTCTTGCGGGATTTCGCCCCGATTACCGGCTATAGCCATAGAAATGCAGCCCGCTCAGAGACGGACAAAAGCGGCAAGCCGAAAGCGAGTGATCTCTTCGACACGCAGGGCAGATTCAAGGCCAGCATCAGCATCGTGGGCTGGCTCTATCCAGGCGGCACACAACGCCATGTCGGGTTCGGAGAATCCACACTCGAAGAGCCTGTTGAACTGGCAATCTGCCTGCTATTCGCGCCAATCGGCGCCATATTCTTCCGCCTCTCCTCGCGCCGAACGGGAGGGAAGGCCCGAACAGCCCTGGTTCTGCCGACGCTGGCTAGCTTGGACCTCTACTCCCGGCTGCGCCGCAGCGTCGTCTGCAACGGGGTCATCGAACTGACGGCGGCCTCGCCCACTGATGCCGCTCTACAAGTGGCTCTGCTGGGAAGAACAGTCCAGTTGGGCGAAGAGCTACAAACTCAGATCCGGGTAATTGCTTTTGGAACAGTCAGTTGGGCCAAACAACAAAAGAGTCGTACGGCAACTTACGCCATCACCCCCAGCCATCTGCTTGGCCTGCACAACTACGAGGTGGCTTGCCGCATCTTCCATAACCAGTGGCAGACCATCAAGGCCAAGACCGACCGAAAGGGCAACGTCAAGGAGCCGGAACAGCACTTCGTTCGCCCCTTTACCGCCCGCGAAATCATCGCCGACAACATCGCCGGCCAGCGCCGCTGGTACGCTGGTTTCGCCGATTGGATGACCAACACCGAAACCCGAATCTCCCTCCAATTTGAACGAAAGGAGTTGTACCAGATGACCCAGGAAGCCCAATTCGACCATCCCAACGAGAGGATATTCATCGCTGCCTGCCACGAAGCCTGGCGTCGTCGCCTAGGCCAGCTCGGCGACCGAGCACGGCGCGAAGGAATTGCCTTTAGCCGCCTGGCAAGTGGCGAATACGAAAAAATCCGTGTCGCACTCGCCCGCTGCAAGAACGCCACCTCGTTGCGCAGCGTGGTCACCGAGTTCTGGTCGCGCGCCGGTTCGCTACCGGCGTTGCAGTCCGGCTGGAATGCGATCCTGCCGCTCCTGGAAGAATCCGAGTGGCGCAAGGCGCGGGATCTCGCTCTGCTCGCCTTGGCCAGCTACCAACCGAGCAACGCCGATGAAGCGAAAGCACTCGCGGAAAGCACCCCCACCCACGAAGAAGGAATAGAAGAATGAGCAAACATCTTTTTGGCGTCATCGCCACACCATACGGGATTGCCGCCAATAACCGAGGCGAAAACGACGGCAACATCACGACCTTGCAAAAACTGCTGTGGCACGGCGAAATCCACACCACCGTTTCTGCCGAAGCCATCCGCTGGGCCATCCGCTATTACTGGCAACGGCAAGGTATTCCGGTCAACCGGGAATGGCTGGAAACGGAAAACGACCATAAGTGGAACGATCCGCGCTGGCTGGCGTGGACGGACCCCACCGGCAAAGGCAAGGACCAGGCGCGGCTGATCGACGATGACGTCCTTGGATACATGGTCGCAGAAGCCGCCAAGGACGACGGCAGCGACAAGCCCGGTTCCGCCATCAAGCGCCGCGGCCCGCTGGAGGTCACCCGAGCCATTTCTCTCACTCCTTTCGTTGGCGATATCACCTTCAATGCCAAGAGTGGCAACAAGACCAACACCAGCCTCTACGGTACTGAAGTCCATGCCACCCGTTATCAGTACGGGTTCGGGCTGACCCCGCAACACCTGCATACACCAGGCCATGCCCTGCAAGTGGTGGCGGCAGTGGCGGGTCTTGCGGAAGTGGCAGGCAACCAGAGCCGCTTCCTTTTCGACTTTTCTCCGGAAGCTGTCGTCTTCCGCTGGACCGACGACTTCGCGCCCCGGCTGCTTTATGGCTTCGCACCCGTAGGTGAGAACACCCTCGATTTACCCGGCGTACTCGGCCGACTCGAGATGGGCGACCTGGATCCGACCGAGTTGGTCGTTGGCGTCGGGCGCGCGGACCTGCTCACCGACCAGGCCCTCGCGACGCTGGCAAAGCATGGAATCCAGCCCTTGGGGATCGTCAACGCTGCGGCCGAGATCAAGGCCAGGATCGCAAGAGACCTGGGCCTGGCGAGCTGAGAGCATGGCCGCGCCCATCGGAATCTACCTCTCAGTACCGGTGGCCGGGTTTCGCGTCCCCCATGCACGGGAATACTTTGAAACCCTGCCGGTACCGCCACCATCCACGGTGTATGGCATGCTGCTCTCGCTGGTCGGCGAGGAAAATCGCTGTCGCCACCGCGGCGCGGAGCTGGCGATAGCGATCCTGTCGCAACCGGCCCTGTCCGTCGTCCTGCGCACCACATGGCGAATCAAGGACAAGAAGCAAGGGCCGGGCATGGGCAGCAACCGCCGCCCCGATTTCCAGGAACTTCTTAGCGGTCTACGCCTGGCGATCTGGCTTAGACCCGGGCAGGAGGCCGGCGAAACGTCCAGTCTCTTCCAGAGAGTTGGTGACGTCCTTGCCAACCCAGCCGTCAGCCGACGTTTCGGCGCCCTGGCCCTGGGTGAGAGCACCCATCTGGTGGACGAACTGCGCCGCTTGCGTCCCGACGACTTGACGAACGCCCGGCCCTTGCTGGCCGACCCGGACGGCGACCTCTCGCTGACTATCTGGCCGAACCATGTCGGCTCCAAAGGAACAGCATGGGGCCAGTACCGACTAGCGGAAAGCCTGCTCGGAGTCGAACCGCCCGAACGATCCTGGATCACCATCTGCCGCGCCGAGCAGGCCGGTTCGCTCTTTCCCAAGGGTGTCCCATGAGCGGAACATTGCCCGCTGCAGCCGGCGAAGATCTCTCGCCGCTGCGCATCATGTCCCTACACGCACTCGCCTACTGCGAGCGGTTGTTTTTCCCTGGAAGAAGTCGAGGAGATCCGGGTGGCGGATCAACGCGTCTATGCCGGCCGCACCTTGCACGCCGCGGAGCTACCAGCGGACGGGGGGCGAACTGCTGAACGCCACTCTGGAGTCGGCCGGCTGGGGCTTGAAAGGCAAGGTGGACTATCTGCGTTACCGGGATGGCCTGCTCATACCCTTCGAGCACAAACGCGGACGTTCCCGGGGTGATGGGCCCTGGGATTCGGATCGGCTGCAAGTGATCGCTTACGCCGCCCTGCTCATCGACCACCTGGGCCGGCCGATCAGCGAGGCGCGCATTCGCTACCACGCCAACAACAAGACGGTCCGCGTAGCCGTCGACGAAGCAGCATTGGCGGACTTGCGTCGGGCCATCACCCGGGCGCGCACGCTGGCGGAGAGCGTTCAGCGGCCACCTGTCGCCACCAACGAAAACCTTTGTGCGCATTGTTCTCTGGCGCCGGTTTGCCTGCCCGAGGAAGAGCGGCTGCTGACGGCGCAGGACGAGGAGGCCACCCCGACCGCCATCCGTCTCTTTCCCGAACACGACGAGCGTCAGGTAGTTCATGTCACCGAACCCGGGAGCCGAGTCGGCAAGCAAGGGGAGGAAATCGTCGTCACGCCACGGGACGGCGATCCGGTACGGTTCCCTGGCCACCAAGTGGGCGCTATCGTTCTCCACGGTGCCGCTCAAATAACAAGCCAGACCGTTCACTACGCGCTGGCGCACGATATCGGAGTTCACTGGCTCAGCGGCGGCGGCCAGTACGCGGGCGGACTTGCCGCGCCTGGCGGAGTACAGCGGCGACATCGCCAGTTTGCAGGCCTGTCGGACGCGGACTTCTGCCTCGGACTGGCTAGGCGGCTCGCGCGCGCCAAAGTGGCCAACCAGTTGCACTTCCTCCTGCGCAGCGCCCGCAGCCGTGGTGTTCGCGCTGAAGTGGAAGCGACTGTCGCCGGGATGCGCGCGGAGCTGCGTGGCATCGAGCAAGCCGACACCCCGGACAAGCTGCGCGGCCATGAGGGGATGGCGGGCCGCCACTATTTTTCCGCACTGCCCCTGCTGCTTGACCCCAGTCAGACGCACATGCGGTTTGCCAACCGCAGTCGCCGGCCACCCACGGATCGCTTTAACGCCGCCCCTTAGCTTTGGCTACGCCCTGCTCTACCGGGACGTCGTAGCCGCTCTCCTCGGCCGTGGGGCTCGAACCCCGCGTTCGGCTT
>AATN01000046.1_pt1 | contig 30587 bp, 26 predicted proteins | sample 270648 | NCBI WGS metagenome assembly AATN01 (sample SAMN02954269, study PRJNA17659) | bioreactor sludge metagenome | biome: terrestrial; feature: bioreactor; material: sludge; isolation source: Enhanced Biological Phosphorus Removal (EBPR) bioreactor sludge | place: Australia: Brisbane, Queensland
CAGCGATGGGAGGGTCAGATATTGTGAAAGTTTAGGGTAAAGCCAATATCTGCGATATATCTCACCCAAGCGACTTCTGGTTTTAAGATACTGAAAATATTCTTCAAAATTGTTCATTGCTAATACTACCTTCTATATTTTACTAAAATCGTCATTATTAATATAAATAATAATCCAGCACCTAAAAACAACGAATGAAGGTTGGCTATAGTTGCAGCATAGGCATAATTATATAAAATATAATTTAAAGGCGAAGGTATATTGATCCATAAGAATTTTAATATTAAACCAAATAAATAACTATATATTACTATCCCAAGAAGCCCCCAGTTAAAATAAGCATCTAACAGATAGTGGCTATTTGCAGATCCTAGACTATCATCTGGATAATCAAATTGAAATTTAAAAACTAGGTTTTCTATACGATACCTCTCATCAAAGCCAAGTATATTATAAAGTATAGGCGTTGTTTGGCCTAGTAATAAAGTGTTCTCTAAGGCATAATCTCGATATTTTAGCCAATCTATAGCGGTTATGTATGGAATCCAGAAAATTCTATTTATAGAGAATTCTACAGTATTAGGTGATTCAAAAAGCATCTTGTCCACACCAGTAACAGCACGTTCTTGAATGTTGCTTGAATAGCGATCTGATAGTTCTTCCTTATTGATTCCCACGAAATTAGAGGTGATCAATATAATAGAATAAAAAATAATAACTACTAATGTGAACTTCCTAAAATTAACTTTTATAAAAAAAATAGCCAATGGGATATAAATAATAAATGCTCTAGCCTTTTCCATAGAAAGGAGTAGGCTTAGGGTACTAAGCAACAAAATCAAATGTTTAAGATAGTGATTTTTATAGTAGGCTATAAGAACAAGCATAGGTAGAGCAATATAGCTCGATGCAAAATACACTCCATTAATAATACTATCAAGACCTATTTTTCCCTTAGTTGTAGCCTCTCTATAATAAGCTATGAGATCTGGATTTCCAATGAAGAGTAGAGCCGGAGGTGTTTCATAAAAAGTATATAATAGGGAAATAATATAAATAACTAATGTGAAATTAATGTAAGGTATATAATCATAGATCGTATTGAGATTTACTCTTTTTTTAGCATAAGTAAGCCAACCCAAAGAAAAAAAAACTAAAGACACTAAGAGTATAGAGAAAAGCTCTATTGCATATTCATTTATGAATTCAAAATAAGCGTTTGTTATTAAAAAGCCAGGTACATATAGCAGAATTGTTATAGTAATATGAAAAATAAAAGGGGATTTAAAAAAGAATTTCATGTATTTAGTAATGATTTATATAAATTTATATAACGATGAGCATTTAATTTATAGTCAAATAATTTAGATGAGGTATCATATGCTCTTTGAGAGAGTGAGTTATTAATTAGAGTTGTAACGCTTTCTTTAGTAATTTCAGATAAATTAATTGGATTATAAACTAGACCAAGATTATGTTTTTCTATTAACATTGCAGCACCAGCACATTCTTTATTACATATCACAGGCAATCCAGCACTTAAATACTCCACAGTTTTTGTGCCTAAAATAGATTCAAATAAAGTTTTTTCTATATTATTTGAGGGCGAAATTCCAGGTAAACACGCGATATTAGCTTTTGATAATGCAATTGCTAACTCTTCAGGTGTTTTAGTTGAGGTAATAGTTATATGTTGTAAGTATTTGGATAGTATTCTTTTTATAGGATCGTGATTAGATGTTGTAATTATTAGCAGTTTTGTGGAAGTGAATTCGGCAAATAATTTACTATACACTTTCTCAAGATTTTGAGGAGTATGCCAGTCTTTATTAGATAATGCACCAAGGTAAACTAAACTAATCTCTTCTTTAGTATTATTAGATCTTATTATATGATTGGCTTGATTAATTTTGTCTACAGGAGCACTAAGATATATCGTTTCAATAGGGGTTTGAGTGATCTTTTTATATTGAGCTGTCATAGTATCAGATACGCTTACTATAATATTTGAGTTATCTAATAGCCACTTCTCTAGCTTTTTGAGATAAATATAGTCTCTACTTTCATCTTTATAGCCCCTTTTGAATGCTACTGCCTCTGGCCATGGACCTCTTGTATCAAACACTATTTTATAGTTTAAGCTGTATTGACTTCTTATTTTAATAGCAGCATAAGCTGCGTGATAGCTTCTGCAATGTAAAATATCTGGATTTTTGTTAATTAGTTTTTTAGCTAAATTTTTGTAACAACCAATATGCATAAGCCCAAACGTTAATCTTGATGGGTTAACAAAGTTCTGTGTGGTAATAATAGGAATCCATAAAAATTCTATATTTTTGAGTTTGCTTTTTACTTTGTTTAGTTCTTGAACATATGAGACTCCTTCTCGAAATAAGCCACTATGGATTATAGGTACTGCTGCTATAAAAGTTAGATCAGATGATTTTTCAATTTCATCCTTAATTGCAGTGAATTGGTTAAGAACTTGTGATCCAAATATTCCATACGAGCGAGGTGTTTCACCCCATGTCAAATAGACTATATTCACTTATGATCCCGTGACAAGTTGGCGATTAATAAACTGGCATTGCCATGTCCATAAGGAAAACTATCATACTTAAGATTCTTTTTATCAAGATAGATTTTAAGTAAATCAATAATATTGACATGGTCAGCTCCTGCTAGGGAATTAACTCCGATCTCAGTTAATTCAACCCATTCAGTTTCATCTCGTGTAACTATACAAGGCTTCTTAAAAAAAAAGGCTTCTTTTTGAAGACCTCCACTATCTGTGACTACAAGCTGACAATTATTTAGTAACCATATCATTTGCAAGTAACTCACAGGCTCAATTATTGTAAGGTTCTCTGTTTTATAGTCTCCTTTTTTTAATGCTAAAAGTGTTCGCGGATGTAAAGGAAGAATAACTTGAGTATGCTGAGCGACTTTGTTTAAGCTTGAAATTATATTATATAAACGATCTGCATTATCGGTGTTTTCTGCACGATGGATGGTACATAGTATAAACTTATCTTCAACTAATAAATTTGAGGGGCGCAATGCCTTATGTTTATAAAACAAAGCCGCGTCATACATTATATCTCCTACTTGTTTGATTTTATCAGTCTTCACTCCTTCTCTAGTTAAATTATGTGTTGCAGTATCTGTGGGTGTAAATAATAAGGTACTCACATGATCAGTTAGTACACGGTTTACTTCTTCTGGCATACGATTGTTAAATGACCTGAGGCCAGCTTCTATGTGGGCTATAGGAATATGTAATTTTGCAGCTGCAAGAGCGCCTGCTAGTGTAGAGTTAGTATCTCCATACACTAATACCCAGTCTGGTTTTTCTTTAAGAAGTATATCCTCTATAGCTCCTAGCATCTTTCCTGTGCTTTTTCCATGGTTTCCACCTCCTATATTAAGGTTATATTTAGGTTGTGGAATTTCTAGTTCTTCAAAGAAGACCTCTGACATTCCTCTATCATAATGTTGTCCAGTATGAATAATTGTCTCTTGAACACCAGTGCTATACTTTTGAAAAGCTCTTGACACTATACCTGCTTTAATAAATTGAGGTCGGGCACCTATAATTGTGTTAATTTTCATAATTACTATTGATTGTTAATTGAAAAACGGATTAACCATTCTGAAAAAGAAATTAATCGCCAAGGAAGAAAATTAAAACTAGATTTACCTGCAATGATATTGTCTACCATCTTAAGTGTGTTAGATGCATCTAATATTCCATTAGATACATCTATGGCATTTTTTATTTTGCTTCTAAAAAACTTAGGATTAGTACTTCGCATCCATACCTCTTCGGCTGTCACAAATCCTAACTTATCTGTACGAGTTATGATCTTGTTTGGAAGAATATTACTCATACTTTCACGAAGTATTACTTTGGTTATGCCATCCGAAATTTTATAGTTGTCTGGCAAGCTTAAAGTAAATTCAACTAACTGATGATCTAAAAAGGGCACTCTTGCCTCTATTGAGTGTGCCATAGAGTTTCTATCTTCCCAGTGTAATAACATTTGCAAATTATTTTTAAATAATTNGGTAATAGAATAAGATGTTAGATTATCCTTAATTTCAGATTTAATATTATTTGGATTATTGGGTATGTAATTTATTCTGGCATTATTTAGCCAAGCAGGATTTTGAATTTGCTTACCAAAGTAGGGTCTAACTAAGTTCTTCAATGATTCTGGTAAAACACCGTTACCAAGACGAGCTAAAATTGTTGAGTAAGGATATGCGTATAAATGATGTATTGCTTGTATTTCTCTTAATAGCTTTATCCATCTGTATTTTTGTAGGAGTGTTGCTAGATATGGGCTAAAAAACCCATGATAACCTGCTAGTTGCTCATCTGATCCTTGTCCATCAAGCATAACCTTGATTCCTTCACTAGATGCAAGTTTAAATACACACCATTGTGCGTAAATACTTGTTGATCCGAAGGGTTCATCTTGGTGCCAAGTAATTTTTGATAGATTTTCGAACATATCATCTAAAGAAGGATATACATAATATGGTTGAGCCTTTGTGGCTTCTATTACGATATCACTCCACTTTTTTTCATCAAATCTTTCAACATCCGAACAGGCTGTGAAAGTTTTTTGAACATTTGTCGCACTTTCCTTTTTCAATAGAGCGCTAAGTGAACAAACAATAGAAGATGAGTCCAATCCACCTGATAAACAGGAGCCGATAGGGACATCAGATCGTAGGTGCAGTCTGATAGACCTATAAAAGTTCTCACGAAATAGTTCACTTCCCTCAATTTGACTTCCTTTAAAGGGGGCTGGTAATGGTTTGTACCATTGGGTTGTTAATAAGGGCTTATTTTTTGTGAGAATAGTATCTCTAAGATTATGTAGTTTGATTTCCAAAAAACTTCCAGGGCCAAGCTGGAAAACTCTATCGAACATGGTTTCTTCTGTATGATCGGTCAAACCCCAATTAAGAAAGTCATATACCCTCTGGTCATTCAGTCTAGCTTGCCAGCCATCTAATACAGTAAATTGCTTAATTTCAGATGCAAAAGCAAGCCCATTCTCTGATATATAATAATAAAGAGGCTTAATACCGAATCTATCTCTAGCAGCAATTATTTTTTGATGATTTCGATCATAAATTATAAATGCAAACATTCCATTAAGTTTAGAGAGAAACGTATTTCCCCATTCTTGATAGGCAGCTAATAGAATCTCTGTGTCAGAAGTTGATATGAATTTATAACTTGTCTTTTTTAGCTCTTCTTTTAATTCAAGGTAGTTATAAATCTCACCATTAAAAACGATCCAGTATCGTCCATTATGGGAGCACATGGGCTGATGGCCTGCTGGTGAGGTATCTAGGATTGACAACCTACGATGGCCTAGTGCAATTTTTACAGGTAAATGCGAAAACTGCTCAAATGTGTGTTTAGGGGAAAACTCAGTGGTTGCAGCAAAAACCTCAGCAGGTGTATCTTTTCCTCCACTTATAATCGGATTCTTGTTGTAGTCTTGAAAAATGACATATCCTTCGTCATCTGGCCCACGATGACGTATAATGTGTGTCATCTTTTTTAAAACACTACTTAGCTGGGGCTCAAAAAAAAATATTCCTGATATTCCACACATTTTAGTTGATAGTCTTTGTTAAATGTTTTTCGTCACTTTAAACGCTAATAAAATATAAAGTGTGTATAGTAAAAAGTCTATAATTACTATAGTAATAGTAAAATCCCATAAACTCTTATTTAAAAAATATAAAGTGAAAACTCCAGAAGATATTGAAAGGAAATGGGATAGCTGCCATAAAACACCAATATTAGTATATTCCTTTAAAAAAAAAACACTACTAATAGGGTTAGCGGCGATTCTTACCATAGCCGGCATGCTCATTAGTGCAGCATATTTTCCGGCATCTCTCCATGGTTCTCCAAATACTAAAACGAAAAAATATTCTGCAGTAAAAAAAAGAAATACGAATAGAGGTGCACTAAATAAAAGTATATTAAAAGTAGTCTTTTTTAAAAAAAAGCTTAGTTGATTAGGATTATCTCTCTGAGTTTTTGCTATATGCTGAAAGGCTACTTGTCCTATTGCTATTCCAATAAGGTTTAATGGTGTGTTTATTATTTTAGCGGCTAAATTATATAATCCAGCCGAGTATGCTCCAAAAAAACTGGCTACCGCAAAAGTAGGTAGTTGATAGGCTATACTATCCATAAGTCCACCCCATATTGATAAAAAAGGTTTATCCCTGTGGTCATAGGCTAGTGACTTGATGCGGCTAATATTAAAAGCATATTTTTCGCTGAAAAGAGTTTGATAGTAAAACAAGACTCCTAGTCCCACTATCTGACCTATAATAAAGCCAATAATTAACCCACTAGAATCATAAAAACCAATGCCAATAACTATTTGAAATAAAACCATGCTGAGTGAGTTATAGATTTTAGTTTTAGAGGTAGTGGTAAATTTGCTATTTCTGTTATTCCAGTAAATAAACGCTTGTGAAATACCCGCTATCAATACACTTAGTGGCAGTAAAAAAAAAATGAACTGTTTGATTGGGATAAAAAATAAAAAAATCTGCAATATTATACTGAAGATGCAAGCTATTATTATTGACAGAAATAAAAGCTGTATAGCATCCGAATCGTGATCAGGTAGCATGATAGCTAGCTCATATCTTGCAGCAATAATAATAGATAAAATTGATGTGATTGCTAGATAAATAGCAAACTCTCCAAACGCTTCAGGGGTATAAATCCGTGTTAACCAAGGGCTAGCTAAAATTGGAATCACTTGCGCAAACGTAGTACCTGAGGCTAACGCCAAAACGTTTCGACTGAATACACTCTTTTTTATAAGATTCAGCATTAAATATGACTAGTTATTAGATAGTATGTTCTTTAACATGATATAGCTAAATGTAAACAGCTTATCGCATGCAATCAAATTGTTAATACAATATACTATTTTTAGCAGAGAATATAAAAACTTATAAAAAATTGACTATAAATCGTCGATCTCTATAAGATTGCTAATCTCCAAAAGACTTGATTTCAAGTACTTATGCTTACTATAAGTTAGGTTCCGAAGATAGATAATCATGGCTTTTAACCCAAGTGTATAGTCGTTAATAATGATCGCGGTTTTAGCATACTTACAATTTTTTCTAGTTTTGGCTGCGTTCCATAGAAATCAGCACTCATAGGCAGACTAAGAACTTGTGATGATCTAGAAGCTGCTATAGGAGTGTACAGGGATGATAAATATTGGTTGTATGCAGGTTGCTCATTCAATGGCACTGGATAATGCACGGCCGTTGGTATTCCCACCTCCCTGAGCCGCTGTTCTACTTGCTCACGCTCATCCACCAACACCGTATACTGCGCAAACACACTCGTCCGATCATCTCGCTGCTGCACTCGCTGAATCCCCGCCTCATCCATCAACTGATTATACCGCTGCCCCAGCGCAATCCGCTGCTCCACTTCCCAATCAAACCGCTCTAGCTTCGCCAGCACAATCGCGCATTGCAGCGTATCCATACGCCCACCGACACCCACACGGGTATGGTAATAACGCCGACTCTGCCCATGAATCCGAATCTCCCGACAAGCCTGATAAATGTCGTCATCATCGGTAAAAATCGCCCCGCCATCTCCATAACACCCTAAGGGTTTGCTAGGGAAAAAGCTAGTACAACCAATCGTGGAAAGATGGCAACTCTTCTTACCCTTATACGTCGCCCCGAAACTCTGCGCCGCATCCTCAATTACTGGCAAGTTATACTTCGCCGCAATTGCATTGATCTCATCCATATCTGCCGGTTGTCCATACAAGCTAACCGGCATAATTGCCTTAGTCCGTTCGGTAATTTTAGCTTCAATCAACCGTGCATCAATATTGCAAGTATCCGGCTCAATATCCACAAACACTGGCTTTGCACCCAGCAGCACAAGCACCTCAGCCGTCGCTACAAAGGTAAACGGCGTGGTAATCACTTCATCCCCCACACCAATCCCCAATGCCATCAGACTGATCAACAAGGCTTCCGTGCCACTCGCCACTGTAATGCAATGCTTCGCACCCGTATAAGCGGCGAGCCTTTTTTCCAGTAGCTCTACTTCATTGCCCATAATATAAGTGCCATGATGCAACACCCGATGGATATTCAGTTCCAGTTGGGGGCGGAGCGCGTTCTGCTGGGTTTTCAGATCGATGAATTCAAGTCTGGGCTTGCTAGGGTTTTGCAGGCTTTGCTCAATAAAGGCTTCAGGGCTAAGCGTTTTGTTTGGGTGAGCTTCCAGCAATGGCTCATTACGGGTCAACAGCTTGATTTTGCCCGGCGCGAATCGGTCTAGCGCACGGATGAGTTGCTCATCTTCAGGATCATCTGCCGCAAATACATTACCTTCACCTGCTAATGCAGCCAACCATTGTTTGTCCTCCACAAAGGTTGCCAACAAAGCTAAACACTTGGCGTGGAGCTGCCGTTTGCTAAGCTGATTTTCATTAGCTTCCTGATCACGGCGTAGCGTACTGTATAAATTGTATTCCAATGTTTGGACAGAGCCGGTATACAGCCATAGTTTGCCACCTTGTTGTTGACACAGTGCCAACGCATCGCGGGCGCTAGTGTAAAAAGGTTGCCGCTTGGCACAAATGTCCAATGCAATATTAACATCAATTAACAAATCCATCGTTTAGTGCCAGCTCCTGATCTCATCACGTAGTGAAAAAGCCTCAATACGTTCTAATTGCTTTGCGGTGAGCGGCGGCAAATCCGCATCATCATTAGGGGCGGGGGCATTACGTATCTGATCCAACTTTTCCTCCATCACCAGCGCGAGTGCTAACGCTTCAGGTGGTAGCTGATAGGTAGGTTGCGGCTGGTCAGGTGCATCTTTGATGACTGCTTCATCAGGAACTTGTACCACAAGCGGGATACGTCCTGATCTTAATTTGACAGGTAAAACGAACTCTAACCTGCCCTGATGATAAATAGCTTCAACTTGCATGGTATTATCCTTCCGTTGTGACCCGACCAGCTTTCAGCATATAGGCTTTGCCGGTATGCGGGCAAGTTGTCACGCCGTCACCTGTCAGTGGCAAATCCAGCTTTTCACCGTGTTCACTCATCCAGCCAATCTGCTTGGCAGGTACGCCAACCATAAGTGCGTAGGCGGGGACATCTTTGTTGACCACAGTACCCGCACCGATAAAGGCGTACTCGCCGATGGTGATACCGCAAACGATAGTGCAGTTTGCACCTAAGGTAGCACCGCGTTTCACCACAGTGTTGCGGTATTCGTCTTTACGTTCCACTAATGCCCGTGGGTTATAGACATTGGTGAATACCATACTAGGGCCGCAAAATACCCCATCTTCTATTGCTACATTGTCATACACCGAGACATTGTTCTGCACTTTACATTGATTGCCGATCACTACCTTGTTGCCGACAAAGACGTTTTGCCCAAGTGAAACCCCGTTACCAATACGTGCGCCACCACACACATGCGCCCAGTGCCATACGCGGCTACCTGCGCCGATTTGTGCGCCCTCGTCGACAATGGCAGTAGGGTGGATGAAAAAGTCAGTCATGGCTTAATATTCCAACGGCAAGGAAACGGTTTTGCCATCCCGCGCTGATAAATAAGCTGCGATTAGCATTTCCAGTGATTTCAATCCTTCGCGTCCGTCGGTTTCCGGTTCAGCCACACCGCGCATCACGTCGATGATGTTTTTGTAATACAACGGATGCCCAAACCCATACACGGAGGTGGTTTCATAATTGGCAGTTTGGGTTTGCGCATCATAATCACGCGGCTCGTCAAATTCCCAAAGCTGAATGTCATTGACGGCAACACCGCCTACCCGTACTGTGCCTTTTTCACCTAAAATAGTGATAGAGCCTTCCAGATTTTTGGGGTAGGTCAGCATGGTAACGCTCATTGAGCCTAATGCACCGTTGCGCCAGCGCACATTTAAAACACCAGTATCCTCTACCTCGATGTCGCGGGTAGTGCTCATCATCGCCTGCACTTTATCGACCGGACCGATCAGCCAATCCAGCAAATCCACATAATGGCTGGCTTGGTTCATGAATGCGCCACCATCAAATTCCCATGTGCCACGCCATTTGGCTTGGTCATAGTAGGACTGTGGGCGTGTCCAGAATACGTTCAGGTGAACCATGTGGATTTTGCCGAAGCGTTTTTCTTCGACTGCCCGCTTGAGCAGTTGCAGAGTAGTGTTGCGGCGGTTTTGTTTGACGACAAATAGGCGTACTCCCGCTTCATCGCAAGCTTTCACCATGCGTACACCGTCAGCCCAGCGTGTCGCCATCGGTTTTTCCGTGATGACGTGTACACCGTGTTTGGCGGCTAAAGCCGCTTGGTCTGCGTGTATGCCGCTGGGGGTGCAAAGGCTAACTAAGTCAGGTTTGTGCTGTGCCAGCATGGTTTCCATCGACGTATAGGCAGGCACATCATACTGGTTTGCATAAGGTGCGGAATGGGCGGGATTGGTATCACATACAGCTACCAATTCAAAGTTATCGGCATGCTTGTCCAGTGAACCGAAATGGTTCTTGGCGATACGCCCGCAGCCAACAATGGCAATACGCAGTTTACGGTCAGTGATGGTAGGGAAATTCATGGATTACAGCCGCCATACAGTAATGTGGAGAGCCTGCAATGCGGCAGGGTCGTATAAGGATTTGATGTCTGCCAATACAGGTTTGCTGCCACGCAACAGGGCGTGCAGTTCTTGTGGTTTCAAGCTGGCAAACTCATTGTGCGCAACGGCAACCACCAGTGCATCCACGGGGGCTTGAGGTGTGAGTTGGGTCAGTTCAACACCGGGGTATTCTGCTGCGACTTCTTCGGCATTTGCCCAAGGGTCAGCAACTACTGTCACCACGCCGAAATCTTCCAGTTCGCAGATAATGTCGATCACTTTGGAATTGCGGATGTCAGGGCAGTTTTCCTTGAAGGTGACACCCATCACGCCAACCCTTGCGCCATTGGGGTTTACACCATTCTGGATCATTTTTTTGACGGTGGTGCGGGCGACATAACGCCCCATATTGTCATTGATGCGTCGTCCGGCAAGAATCACTTGTGGGATATACCCTAGCTTTTCAGCTTTATCGGTTAGGTAGTAAGGGTCAACGCCAATGCAATGCCCCCCCACCAAACCGGGGCGGAAGGGCAGGAAGTTCCATTTTGTTCCGGCCGCTTCCAACACGCTCACTGTATCAAGCCCCATTCGTGAGAAAATGACACTGAGTTCATTCATTAACGAAATATTCAAGTCACGCTGCGTATTTTCAATGACTTTGGATGCTTCGGCGACTTTGATGCTGGCTGCTTTGTGTGTTCCTGCCTTGATAACGAGGCGGTACAGTGCATCCACATAATCCGCCGCTTCAGGTGTGGAACCGGAAGTGACTTTCTTGATGGTTGTCAGTGTGTTTACTTTATCACCGGGATTGATGCGTTCTGGTGAGTAACCCACGAAAAAGTCCACATTAAACTGTAACCCAGATACCCGCTCAATAACTGGAATACAATCTTCTTCCGTTGCACCGGGGTAGACAGTGGATTCGTAAATTACCACATCGCCACGCTTGATGATTTTGCCAATACTTTCACTGGCTTTGATTAACGGAGTCAGGTCAGGGCGTTTGTGCTCATCAATTGGCGTTGGTACGGTCACAATGAAGACATTGGCATCACGCAAATCGTCCAACTGCGCGGTGTAACTTAAGTGTTTAGCCGCTTGCAGTTCTTCAGGCGTGGTTTCCAGCGTATGGTCATTTCCGCCTTTAAGCTCCTCAATCCGTGCTTTGTTAATGTCAAAGCCGATAGTAGGGATAATTTTGCCAAATTCGACTGCTAACGGCAGACCGACATAGCCTAGGCCGATAATAGCTAGCTTTATTTCGTTTATGTTTTTCATAAATAAATTAATTTTGCTTATGTTAAAATAATTAAAAGCTAAGTTGTTTTATGATGTGGGATAAAGACTTGTTAATCTTTAATAAAACCCAAACGCTCGAGTGTCAGCAAAACCTTATGTGCGCACTCATCCGGGGTAATCTCACTTGTATCAAGCTTTAATTCCGGTTTCTCAGGCGACTCATACGGATCATCAATTCCTGTAAAGCCTTTAATCAAACCCGCCCGCGCTTTAGCATATAGGCCTTTTCGATCACGTCGCTCACATTCTTCTATCGGTGTGGCTACATGAATTTCTATGAAGCCACCGTGGTTTTCAACAAGCTCACGCACTTCACGCCGCACTGCTGTATAAGGCGCAATGGGTGCACAAATCGCAATACCACCATTTTTAGTGATCTCGCTTGCCACAAAACCAATACGACGGATGTTTAGATCGCGGTGTTCTTTAGAAAAGGTTAATTCACTCGACAAATTTTTCCTAACCACATCCCCATCGAGTAAAGTCACTGGACGCCCGCCCATTTCCATTAGTTTAACCATCAAAGCATTGGCCACTGTCGATTTCCCAGAGCCTGACAAGCCGGTGAAAAAAACAGTAAAACCTTGCTGATGGCGGGGTGGATAAGAGCGACGCAATTCTTTGATAACAGCAGGGTAGGAGAACCAAGCAGGAATATCTAAGCCTTCACGCAAACGCCGTCTGACCTCAGTACCGGAAATATTTAAAACCGTTTCTCCCGATTGTACTTCTGATTCAGGCAAGTATTCTGCGCGATCTTGCACATAAACCATATTCTCAAAACTGACGATCTGGATGCCTATTTCTACTTCAAAAGCTTTGGCCAGTTCTTGAGCAGCATAAGGTGGGTAAAAATCTTCACCCAAGCTGTTCTTGCCAGGACCTGCATGATCGCGACCAATAATGAAATGGGTACAACCGTAATTTTTACGAATCAAAGCATGCCATACAGCTTCACGCGGCCCCGCCATGCGCATCGCTAAATGGAGTAAGCTCAGGAATGTGGTCTGTTCGGGATAATACTTAAGAATTTGCTCATAACAGCGCACCCGGGTGAAGTGGTCGATGTCACCGGGTTTGGTCATGCCAACCACAGGATGTAACAGCAAATTAGCCTCTAACTCACGTGCCGCTCTAAAAGTGAGTTCTTGGTGAGCACGATGCATGGGATTACGCGTTTGAAAAGCGACTACCTTGTGCCAGCCGAGTTTTTTAAAGAGCGCTTTGAGTTCAGCGGGCGTATGTCGATGCTGACGATAATCATAGTGCTGGGGCAACTCAACACTTTCCAGTGTTCCGCCTAGGTAAACTGGGCCTGCTTGGTGATAAAGATAATAGACAGCAGGGTGAGTTGGATCATCACTACCCAAGACTTTTTGTGCTTCAAGCTGCTTATCAGGTGTCCAGATTGACTCGATATGCAAATGAGCAAGCAAAACTCCTTCGGGATCACGTAACTCGATAGTTTCGCCGACTTCCACTTGTGCCGCGAAAGCGCTGCTAACATCTAGGGTGATGGGCATCGGCCATAAGCGACCATTAGCCAAACGCATGATATTAACCACGCTGTCGTAATCAGGCTGATTTAAAAAACCTTGCAGCGGAGCAAAAGCGCCACAAAGTAGCATTTCTAAATCGCATAATTGTCGAGCGGTTAGATCCCAACTAGTTTTATGGTGTTTGTGCATGCTGTGTGCTTAGATTAGTTTGGGTTAGCGGCTCTTTATGTAGGAACACACCAAATAAGAAAGCAAAGAAAATGGCATTAGCAGGGGTATGTAAACCAAAATCTGTCAGGCTATAAAGTAATGCTAACAAAATACCGACGCCGGCACCTGTTTGTAGGAGTTTAAAGCCAGAGGATTTGTCTTGCCATAATTGCTGCCAACGCCTTATATAAAAAAACATTAATAGACAGATTATTAGTAGTCCTAAAACCCCCATATCTAGCATTAACTCTATAAAATCATTATGGGTATGATTAACAAAGAGATTAATAGTAGTGGGCTGGTACAGTTGATAGACCTGTGGTGTGGTTCCAGGTCCTGAACCAAGCGGAAAGAAGTTTTGAATGGCCTCAAAAGTAGTGCTGTATAAAACCCATCTTAGATCCCCTAAGGCCGCCTGCGGCGCTAAACGGTCTGCATACGTGATGGTCACGATTTGTTGCAGCACATTGAGCTGGATAACAATCGCTAAAATTAATAAGACAAAGCGCAAGGCAAAAATAGGTGCAGCTACTTTCTTACGAATCTCTGGGGTGGTCATTGCCCAAAACGATAAAAGAATACTTAATATTAATAAAGCAGCGCCCATTCTTGAGGTGGTCAGTAGGGGGGTAAAAGTGAGTGCCAGTGAAATGAGACCGAACAAAGTCGCTAAAATAATCTTAAGGGTTGCACCTAAATTTTGACTCAGTATAGCCATCATCATCAGGCCAATCGCTAAAGGTTCAACCATTTCCATGAAGGCTACAAAATGATTTTGATTAATATAAGTTCCTAGTGGAACACCATATGACCAAATATTAAAAAATAAAGCCTGATCTTGGATAAAATATTGTCCCATGCTGAGTACCGCCTGACTGAAAGCGGTCAAGAGTAAAACTAAGATGAGCCATGTAACTTTGCGTGCAGGCAAGCTAATTGCAGTAAGAAATAGAGCTAACGGAGCTAACAGGGCAAGTAAACCAGCTATCGTGCGAATAGGAATTAAGGAGAGTGCTTGATAGCTCCAAGTGCTAGAGTTGTTATCAAGCCAATCAAGATGTTCTGCATAAAAAGCGCGCCCCGGTAATTGCTCCCATATTGTTTGGGGTAAGGGTATTAAATACACTAAGGCACATAATAAGCTCCCGACTAAAAACCACTCAATAGGTTTTTCTAAGCGACCTTTAGCTAAATTACTCCAAAAAATAATTAGTAATAGTACAATCCCCATTAACTCCATTGTCATTAGGGCTAATGAGGTTTTACCACTGCGGAATAGGGGGGAAAAGATAATTAATCCTGAGGCAATTAAAACCAACAAGTTTTCCTGTAAAGTACGCATTAGTTCTTACATCCTTCAGGGAATAGTTTTAATCCTTTTTCAACTTGTCCGCGTTCTTTCCAAAAGCGTACTAGACTCAAGTTGGTCGAGCAACGACTGGGCCAGAGTAGTTGAGCACGCTCTGCCATTCTATCTGCTTCCATCATGTTACCTTGACGTAGGTAAATGAGTGCTAATTGGGTAGCAGCACCACCATGGGTGGGGTCGCGTAGTAAGGCAGTAGTGGCCGCTTGCTCAGCTTTGTTCAAGTTATTACCCAACAAAGCACGTTCAGACACCGCTACTAATTGATCGGCGCCCAAAACTCTCCATTTATCGGTTAGTGCACTAGGCGGTGTTTTCGACTCTACGAAATCATAGGGCACGATGCCGCCCAAACAAAAAGCTACACTCAGCCATGTAAGGCTGCAAGCGATTAATAAACTGACTGTTTTTCTTATAAAAGATGGCATAATTCGAGGACGCTACCGCCCTACCGTGTGCATGACAGTATCAAAAATAAAGTAAAATTAAGGAGTTGAGGTAAAGTTTGTTGTTATAAGAATTGCTTAGCGCCAACAGCAATGCGAATTGTCTAGAAAACTGGATTTAATAGCAAGTTGGGATTTCACGATTGTGAATCTACAAGCGGAAAATGCATCAGTTAAGCGCTAGTTTATGGCATAATCTAGATTGATTTTCAGCGCTTGATAGACTCCTTATGCTTTATTTGCATCATAGCAATCGTCTTGAAACTTTAGCAGCCAGTTTTGCTAAGCAGTTAACAAAAACCAAAGCAGATCCCTTTAAAGCTATCTCTGTGGTTGTGCAAAATGCAGGGATGGGGCGTTGGCTATCTATGCAGTTGGCACAACTGAATGGAGTTTCGGCTAATCTCGCCTACTTGTTCCCGGCAGAGCTAACTTGGGATTTACTACGAAAGGTATTAACAATTGCCGATCACAATCCTTGTGCTATTGAGGTCTTACGTTGGCGTCTATTACAAGAGTTCTTGCGCCATGCTGAGCAACATCGAGCTTATTTAGGGCATTATTTACAAACTGGTCAAGATGATAGCGCTTGGCAGTTAGCACAGCAGCTTGCTGGGGTATTTGATGGTTATCTATTTTTTCGGCCTGATTGGGTACGCCAATGGGAACAGCAAACTAACGCGGAAAATTGGCAAGAAAAGCTTTGGCAACTCGTGATCAGTGAGCCACAGCTAGAGCATTGGGTCAATTTACAAAGCCAGTTTATTCAAGAATTTGCAAAGCTTGCTACTGAAGAGCTGCCTTCACAGATTATTTTCTTTTCTATTCCAGCTTTATCACCTGCTTATATTGAGTTGATTGCTAAAGTGGCAGAGCGCGTTGATATTCATTTTTTTATGATGAATCCCTCCATGCATTATTGGGGGGATATCGAATCGAATAAGCGGCGGATGCGCTATAAACCCACCGAACAAGACTATGTGATGGTAGGTAACCCACTGTTGGCTTCTTGGGGTATTCAAGGCCGTGATTTTATCGAGATTATCCGTAATTCCGAACCTTATCCGCAGGAATTAGAGTATTTTCTAGAGCCAGATATCGCAAGCAGATTACATATCCTACAAAATGATATTTTGAATTTAGCAGATATTCCTAAACACCAAGATTTTTCTGAAATTATTAATCAGCAGGATCAATCTATCTCTATTCATGCTTGTCATTCTGCCCTGCGCGAAGTTGAGGTATTTTATGATCAGCTATTGGCAATTTTAGAGCGTCATCCTGATTTAACCGCTGCTGATATTGTAGTGATGTCACCCGATATTAATACTTATGCACCGTTTATTGAGTCGGTGTTTAGTGCTGCTGATGTACGTTTACCGTATAGCATTGCCGATCAGCGTTTCTCGCAAGCGATGACGATTAGTGCGGCTTGTGCGCAATTATTGGAGTTACCCCAAGGACGCTTTGAGGCTGAAAGTGTATTTACGTTATTGGAATATGCAGAGATTCGAGAGCATTTTGGCTTAGATGAAGCACAAGTCCAACAGTGCCGCGAGTGGGTGAGGGCGGTGAATATTCGTTGGGGCGTGGATGCAGAGTTTCGCCAACAATTCACGCGTCAAACCACCTTTGAACATACCTGGATGTATGGCTTAGATCGTTTATTACTGGGCTTTGCCTTACCCGGTGAGCAAATTTTAGGTGGTGTTTTACCTTACAATGAACTAGAAGGTAGCCAAGCTTTAATCCTAGAGCGCTTCCAACAGTGTTTGCATATTTTATTTTCAATGTCGAAATGGGCGAGTCAACGCGCGAGTTTAGAGGATTGGGCAAGCCGCTTTGGCAAGATGGTGGAGCAGCTTTTCCCACGTGAGGCTGAAACTCAAACGGTGTTTCGGGGGATTGATAAGGTTTTAATGACTGCGCAACAGGCTGAGTTTACGGAAAAGGTAGCATGGTCGGTATTCAAATCGGCTTTACGCCGTGAGTTAGAGCAAACTAGCCAAGAGTCGGGGTTTTTAGGTCAGGGCATTACCTTCTGTAATTTGATGCCGATGCGTAGTGTACCGTTTCGAGTTGTTGCTTTGTTAGGCATGCAAGATGGTGGATTTCCACGTCAAGATACTCGCCTGAGTTTTGATTTGTTAGCAGCGGACAAAAAGCGTAAAGGGGATCGTTCACGGCGGGAAGAGGATCGCTATTTATTCTTAGAGAGCTTGCTATCAGCGCGGGATTATTTCTACATCAGTTATGTAGGGCAAAGTATTCAAGATAATAGCGAGTTAATGCCTTCAGTGCTGGTGAGCGAACTCATAGATTATTTGGAAAAGCGTTTTGGCTTAAACGCTGATGAGTTTATTGTACGCCATCCTTTGCAGGCTTTTAGCCCACGCTATTTTCAAGCAGACGATACACTATTCACTTATGCTCAAGATTATCTAGCTTTGCAGCAGCAAGATGCTGAGAAAAAAATTACGAGTTGCTTCTGGGATTGCGAAACTTTACCCGAGCCTAATGAGTCGTTACGGCAAGTTAATTTAACTGAATTAATTCATTTTTATCGTAATCCAGCCCGCGTTTTTTTACAGCGTCAGTTTGATTTAAAGATTACTGAAACCACTGAAGACTTAGCAGAACGTGAGCCTTTTGCTTTAGAAGCTTTCACGGATAGTTTGATGAGTGAGCAAGCCTTAAAACATTTACAGCAGGGCGGTGAGTTAGCAAAGATGCAGCCACTCTTGCGTGCTCAAGGTTTACTGCCACATGGCAAACCGGGTGAATTGTTGTTTGCTGAGCAAATGGAGCAAGTTCAAACGCTGTTTGAGTGCTTACCTAAACTGGCTGAACAGCGTACACTCGATTTGAATCTAAAGTTTGGGCCATTTAATGTGCAGGGGCAAATTTCTGGCGTGAGTCCTGCTGGGATTCAGGTTTATCATTTTGGGCATTTGGGTGTCTGGCAGTGGGTGAGCCTCTGGATTCAACATCTTGCTTTGAATGTTTGTGAGCGCCCACCACAGTGGTCAGCAGTCACTCAGCTTTATACAGTAGATAAAATTTGGCAGCTCACTGAAATTCCCGATGCAATTGAGGAGCTAAGCGCTTTGCTGGAGGGTTATTGGCAAGGTTTGCAGCAACCTTTACCTTTCTTCCCTAAATCAGCATGGAAGATGATAGAAAAAGGGGGCAACGCAGCCTTTGATACTAGGCTGCGCGAGGCACAAAAAGAATGGATGGGCAATGATCATCATGCTGGTGAAGGTAGTAAATCTGAGTATCGATTGCTCTATCGGGGGCGAAGTCCGCTAGAAGAGTGGCCATTGGATTGTATTGAATGGGCACAACGAGTTTTTGGGCGTTTGATTGCTCTACGCAAAGAGCTATAAGCTGTCTAGCTTATAGCTTTGCTGGCTAGTTTTAGACCATTGCACTTTGGGCGACTTTCCGTGCAGTAGCAAAATCAGTTTTACCACTGCCTAGTTTAGGTACGGTTTCCACTTCATAGATTTCAGCAGGAATTATTAAAGGATTCATACCACTTTCAATGAGTTGCTTTTTCACTGTCTTAGGATCGTGTTCGCCAGCGATGAGGAGGACGACTTTTTCGCCTTTTTTCTCATCCGGAAAGTTCACAGCAACTAAGTCAAGTTCAGGTTCTTTGAGAGCTTGGCGAATCGCTTGTTCAACGGCCGTGAGGCTTACCATTTCCCCTCCTAGTTTAGCAAAGCGTGAATAGCGATCCACAATGGTGAGGAAGCCATCCTCATCCACATGGCCCTTATCGCCTGATTTGTACCAACGCTGCCCTGCGATTTCAACCACTGCTTCTGCAGTTTTTTCCGGATTTTTCAGATAACTCTTCATCACTTGTGGGCCACCAATCAGGATGAGGCCGTCCGTACCCGTGGGTAATTGCTCTAAACTCACGGGGTCAACAATCCGAAAGCTAGTACCGGGCAAGGGCATACCGACTGTGCCTTCACGACTCCCCGGTTGCACACGCCAACTACCCGGGTCTAATTTATCAGGGACATTCACGCTGGCAACTGGGGAAGTTTCCGTTGTGCCATAACCCTCTAAAATGGTTTTATTGAAACGCTGGCTAAACAGTTGGCGCACTTCAGGCGGTAGCTTTTCTGCCCCTGCAACGACATAGCGTAAAGAGTTAAACATTAAAGGATGCACACGCTGATTGCGTGCATATAAACGCAAGAAAGTAGCCGTACCAAATAGAACGGTAGCGTCATAACGGGCAATCCCTTTCGCAATATTGACTGCATCGGTAGGATCTGGGTGGCAAACAATGGGAATACCTTCCGATAAAGGCATAAAGGTACTCGCCAACAAACCAAAAGCATGGAAGGCGGGTAGTGTGCCCATCAAGACATCATCTTCACGGGTATTGAGCATATCGGCAATTTGCCGCGAGTTAATCGCTAAATTCCGATGTGAAAGCTCCACCCCTTTCGGTGCACCTTCACTGCCACTGGAAAATAAAATCGCTGCCGTATCATCCAAATGCACATGACGTAAATATAAAAGCTGTAACAAACGAGTCGGGAAAATCACCACGGCGAGCATCGTCATGATGAGCTGTGATTTAGCCATGCCCGCTTTTAAATCTTCCATATAAATCAGATTCAAATTTGGCAAGGCAGCGGCAATATCAATGCCACGTTCCAAGAGCTTTTTCAGGAAGAGTTTGGAAGTATAGAGGTTTTTCAATTCCGCTTGCTGCGCTGCACTGTGTAAGGCTTCCGCGCTGGCGGTGTAGTTCAGATTAACCACTGTTTTGCCTAAAGTCAGCACGGCCATATTGGCAATCGCGCTACCGCTACTGGTCGGCAATAAAATCCCAATATTTTGCTCAGGACTACGCTGGCGAATAATATTGGCAAAACTAAATACTGCCGTCATCAAGCGATTATTGCCCAGTGGCTCACCCATCACATCAGTCGCGCCCATGCGGAAACTCAAGCGTTTCGCAGAACGTACCCAACTGACAGGAATGGAGTCAATAATATGCGAATAGGCTTCCCATGAAGTGAAAGATAAATCAAAAATATGCTGCTTGAGTTGGTAAGCTGGGGTATCACTCGGTAAGGGCTTCCCAAAAGACACAATAATATCGCGCTTCAAACCAGACTGGCGCGCTTCTCGTAAGAAACCACTAGAGCGCGAAAACCGACTCCCCCATAGTCCATGTAAATAGAACGGAATAATCGTTGCGTCAGTGCCGTGTACTGCTTTTTCATAACCGCGTTTGAATTCAGAAAGCTGACCAGTACGACTAATAGCACCTTCTGGAAATAAGCAAACCATTTCACCTTTTTGTAGTAACCGTGCAATTTCGGCTAAAGATTCACTGCTAGAACCACTCGCAATTGGAATCACGCCGAATAAATCCAGCACGCCTTTTAAATACCAACGCTCATAATAGCCACGCTCCATCACAAAGCGAACTTGACGCGGTGATGCCATTTGGACTAAAGCCCAGTCAATCCAGCTAATATGATTGCCAAGTAATAATACACCACCACTTGTGGGTAGATTTTCAAAACCAATCACTTTTAAGCGATAGGCAGCGTGAAAAAAGCGGCTAGCAATGAAACGTAAGAGGGATTGTGGTAATTGATAAACCGTGTACAAAGCCCCAGCAATCACTACGACATTCAGCACAAAAAATAAAAGTTTGCTGCCGATGCCATACCAAGCTAAAGCCATCGTAACTAGTAAGAACAGCAACATCACAGCGGTGCTCACTAGATTATAAGCAGCGAGTACTCGGCCTAAATGTTGGCTGGGTGAGTGGTATTGCATCAAGGCACTGAGGGGAACCATAAATAAGCCACCCATCACACCTAAGAACAAGAAATTGGCAGCTTGCCAAGCCGGACTTTCAAACCACGTTACTAAAGCCACACTGAGCATCACGCCCAAAGCACCCACTGGAATGAGGCCAGTTTCAATATGCGTGCGTGATAAGCGCCCAGCCCAGAGTGAGCCAAGCACAATACCAATGCCTGCACAGGCCATCAAAGTTTGTACCAAGGCTACATTAGTCATGCCTAAGTATTGTTTGCTGTATGCCGGGTAGGTAGCGAGAATAACTTGCGCGACAGCCCAGAACACCGATAGACCGACAATTGATAACCAAATTAATGGCTGGCCCTTGACCCATGAAAACGTAGCTAAACCAGTCTTACCCTTTAAATAGTCCTGCCAAGCATATTTCATGTCATGATCAATACTGCGCGTATTTGGAAGTTGATAAGACAGCCAAATTTCCACCCCAGTAATTAACACTAGTAACCAGCCCAAAGGGGCAAAATAACGGAAAATGTCTTCAGCATTTGTGAAGTTTTGGTTATTCGGTAGCACTAGTTCAAACAATACTGAAAAGACTAGAGTTCCCAGCATAATGGCGAGCGTTACCGTGGATTGAGCAAAGGCATTGCCTTGAGGTAGTTGTTTATCGCCCAGCAATTCGCGGATATAGCCCATTTTCGCGGGTGAATAAAAAGCACTGTGTACCGCTAAGAAAAAAGTGAGGGCAAAACTAAACCAGAACCAGCCCATGTAATAACTGAAGGTGATAAGCAGCACCATCCCTAAACCTGCCCAAGCGCTATAGCGCATAACTTGTACTTTAGGGTATTTGTCCGCAAGGAAGCCGGTTGGGGTAAACAGCAAAATAAATGGCAGCAAAATCAAGGCATTGACTAAAGTCGAAAGTACAATCTGCTCTTGACCGTCATACAGCTTAAACACTGTGTTCTGAATTAGAATTTTATGCCCTAAATCTACAAAAGCATTCAAAAATGCCATAGTGATAAAGGCGAAAAAACCACGGGTGCGCAACACGTCCCACATGGGAAGATCCTCCAGAATTAGGTAGTTATTTTATCAGTGTACACACCATACGATGTTTTGAGTTGCTCTGCCAAGCGGTAGAGATCAGGTAGCAGAACTCACTACCTTTAGCATAATCTACTTAGATAATAGGTAGGCAAGATTTTGTTTCTGTGGCTAGGCGAGTCAAGAGGCAGTTATTGGGAAGCAAAAAATTTTGCTAGGCTGAGCCGATGACAGACATAGCAGGGCGCAAAATTATTCGCATCGACCTAGGCTGCTGTTACGCGGCAAGTGAAGTGCGTGATAATCCGGCTTTGCGCGGTAAAACATTTGCGGCGAATGGTTCGCCCGATGTGGGCAGCATGGATCATCGCCCTGTCATTGTGGATACCGCTACAATCCTATCAGCGTGGAGGAGGCATTAGCCTTTGTAATGCTGATCAAGTGTCAAGCACTTGAGTTTCGATTCTTGCTCATGGGGTAGTGCCTGCTGAATGCAGAAGGTCAATTGCAAGTCAGTATGATAGCTTCAGAGCCAATACAGCAGCAGGTCGTTTGAAGATACAGCTAGATGGGTCAGTTAACAGAGTTTGAATACCCAATTCACGCTAAGTGAATAGACCCGCTTGCTTGATTGCTCTACCATAAATGCCTCATTCAATGAGGAAAGGCTGATTTATGTTTGAGCGTATCCGTGAAGATGTCTTATGCATCTTTGACCGTGACCCTGCAGCCCGCAATGTGTTTGAGATTGTCACGACTTATCCGGGGGTACATGCGATTGCTTGGCATCGACTCAATCATTGGCTGTGGCAGCAAAATTTTAAGTGGCTAGCCCGTTTCCTATCGAATATTCCTCGTTGGTATACCGGCATTGAAATTCATCCCGGGGCAACGATTGGACGACGCTTTTTCATTGATCACGGTATGGGCATTGTGATCGGTGAAACAGCAGAGATCGGTGATGATTGCTCGCTTTATCATGGGGTGACTTTGGGGGGAACGAGTTGGAAACCGGGTAAGCGCCATCCGACGCTAAAAAATAATGTGGTGGTGGGGGCAGGCGCTAAAGTGCTTGGCCCGATTACTTTACATGATGGTGCGCGGGTTGGCTCTAATGCTGTGGTCGTCAAGGATGTACCCGAAAACGTTACAGTTGTAGGGATTCCGGGGCGTGAAGTGACTAGTCGTACCACGGATGAAAAGCGTCGTGAAGCTTTAGCTGAAAAGTTAGGTTTCGATGCTTACGGTGCGACTCAAGATATGCCGGATCCGGTGGCGAATGCAGTGAATCGTATGTTGGATCATATTCACCTGATGGAAGAACGTACCGATTGTTTATGTGCAGAAGTGCGCCGCTTGGGTGGACAGTTGGAGATGAAACCCATGCCCAAATTGGATGCCGATTGCTTTAGCAAAGAAAATAATTTTCCTATCTAAAAAGCAGCTTATTTATTAATTGATGACACTAAGAATGCTGTTAATACTTGACTGGTTTTGTCAGGTATTGCTAGCATGTTGCCATCTTACTGGAGTCGATGCCATGAAACTGACAACCAAAGGCCGTTATGCGGTCACCGCGATGCTGGATTTAGCGTTGCATACCGGGGGCGAACCTGTTTCGCTAGCAGAAATTTCTGAGCGCCAAGACATCTCACTTTCGTATTTAGAGCAATTGTTCTCAAAATTGCGCCGTGCAGGTCTAGTGGTTAGTATGCGCGGCCCGGGTGGGGGTTATCAACTGAGTGGTGATCCAGCGAAGATTGCCATTGCAGATATTATTGCAGCAGTTGATGAAAGCGTCGATGCTACCCGCTGTGGTGGTTTAGGGGATTGCCAAGGTAACAAGCGCTGCTTGACCCACGATTTGTGGTCAGATTTAAGTAATCAAATTCGTGTGTTCTTATCGGAAATTACTCTCGCCGATATGACTTCGCGGATCGAGGTGAAGGAAACTGCACAGCGCCAAAAGCAAAAAATTGAGTTTTTGTCTTCCTTGTCACATTAGTACTTTGCAATTGAAGTTTGAGTGTTACTGGCTATGAGTCTAGCAAAAGTGCCTATTTATCTTGATTATTCTGCAACGACACCAGTTGATCCGCGAGTTGCTGAAAAAATGATGCAATACTTAACTATGGATGGCGTGTTTGGCAATCCAGCCTCGCGCAGTCATGCCTTTGGTTGGGCAGCGGAAGAAGCGATTGAGGAAGCTCGTGTTCAGGTCGCGGCTTTAGTGAATGCTGATCCTAAAGAGATTGTTTGGACGAGTGGTGCTACTGAATCGGATAATTTAGCGATTAAAGGCGCGGCTCATTTTAATGAGCGGCGTGGCAAGCACATTATTACTGTCAAAACCGAGCATAAAGCGGTATTAGATACCTGCCGTCAATTAGAGCGCGAAGGCTTTGAAGTGACTTATTTAGACCCAGAACCCAATGGTTTATTGGATGTAGAGAAATTTAAAGCGGTGATTCGCCCTGATACCACGGTCGTGTCGGTGATGCACGTCAATAATGAAATTGGCGTGATTCAAGATATTAAAACCATTGGCGAAATCTGCCGTGCTCATAAGATTGTTTTCCATGTCGATGCTGCACAAAGTGCAGGTAAAGTTGAAATTGATATGGAAACTATGCCGGTGGATTTGATGAGCTTTTCAGCACACAAGGTTTATGGCCCAAAAGGGATTGGCGCTTTGTATGTACGCCGTAAACCGCGGGTGCGGATCGAGGCACAGATGCATGGGGGTGGGCATGAGCGGGGCATGCGTTCAGGTACTTTACCCACACATCAAATCGTTGGCATGGGTGAAGCGTTCCGCATCGCTAAATTAGAAATGGCGGCTGAAAACGAGCGCTTACGAATGTTGCGTGATCGTTTATGGCAAGGCTTACAAGACATTGATGAGGTTTATCTAAACGGTGATTTAGAGCAGCGCATTGCCGGTAATTTAAACGTAAGCTTTAACTTCGTAGAAGGGGAGAGCTTGATGATGTCGCTAAAGAATCTAGCCCTATCTTCAGGTTCTGCTTGTACGAGTGCGAGCTTAGAGCCAAGTTATGTGCTGCGGGCTTTAGGGCGCAGTGATGAGTTATCCCATAGTTCTTTACGTATGACGTTTGGGCGCTTTTCTACCGTGGAAGATGTCGATCAGGCGCTAGCCAGCTTGCATCACGCGGTGAATCATTTGCGGGAGTTATCTCCCTTGTGGGAAATGCACCAAGAAGGCATTGATTTAAATACCGTACAATGGGCCGCCCATTAAGTGTTGAGGTGAAAGATGGCATATAGCGAAAAAGTGATTGATCATTACGAAAATCCCCGCAATGTGGGCAGCTTTAATAAAGCCGACTTGCAGATTGGTACAGGCATGGTGGGTGCTCCCGCTTGTGGTGATGTAATGAAGCTGCAAATCAAGGTCAATGCTGAAGGTATTATTGAAGATGCTAAGTTCAAAACCTATGGTTGTGGTTCGGCGATTGCTTCTTCTAGTCTATTGACAGAGTGGGTTAAAGGTAAAACTTTAGAGCAGGCCAAGCAGATTAAAAATACTGATATTGCCGCTGAATTAGAGCTACCTCCCGTGAAGGTTCATTGTTCTGTCTTGGCAGAAGATGCGATTCGTGCCGCAATTGAAGATTATCAAAGCAAGCAACAAGGCTAAGCCATGACGATTACTTTGACTGAGAAAGCAGCCGAGCGGGTTGAGAGCTTTTTAGCGAAGCGCGGTAAAGGTATTGGCTTACGCTTAGGGGTAAAAACGACGGGCTGTTCAGGCATGGCATACACGATGGAGTTTGCTGATGTGCTGGAAGAGACCGATACCGTGTTTGAAACGGGTAAGGTGAAATTGATCGTCGATCCGAAAAGCTTGGTGTATCTGGATGGCACTGAGTTGGATTATACCCGTGAAGGTTTAAACGAAGGTTTCAAGTTTACCAATCCGAATGAAAAAGCACGCTGCGGCTGTGGCGAGAGCTTTACTGTCTAATTAAAACGGGGCGCTATGTTACAGGATTTGCCGCGTGACTGGTTCGCTCTGTTTGGTCTACCAGTTCAATTTGAAATTGATCAAGCCGCTTTAACTCAACGCTTTCGCGAACTGCAAGCCCGTTACCATCCTGATCGTTATGCGCAAGCTTCTGAGCAGGAAAAGCGCTTAGCGATGCAAATTACCTCTTTACTTAATGAAGCACACACTACTTTGCGTCAGCCACGCTTGCGTGCACGTTATTTATTGGAACAAGTGGGAATTAGCTTTAATGACGACCGCGATACCACCAGTGATGCCACTTTCTTATTGCAGCAAATCGAATGGCGTGAGGCGATTGAAGACGCTGAGGAAACTGCTGAACCTTTAGAGGCTTTGGAGCAAATTGTGAAAAATTTGAAGGCTGAAGTACAAAGTTTAGAGCAGAGTTTCGCTAGTGCGTGGCAAGCACGAGCTTATGAACTAGCTAAAATTGCTTGGCTGAAAATGCGTTTCTATGAGCGTTTATTAGAAGATGCACAAAGCCGCTTAGAGCGCTTAGAGGATGAAATTTAATGGCGCTATTGCAAATTGCTGAACCGGGGATGGCAACTTTACCACATGAACATCGGTTAGCGGTGGGAATTGATTTAGGCACTACTAATTCTTTAGTTGCTACGGTACGCAGTGGCGTTGCTAATACTCTGCCTGATGAGACAGGTCAGCATTTATTACCTTCTGTGGTGTATTATCCAGCGAACTCGAGTCCTCGAGTGGGTTTAGTCGCTAAACAACAAGCACTACAAGATCCTTTGAATACCCTAGCCTCGATTAAACGCTTAATGGGACGTTCTGCCAAAGAGATACAAACTCTAGGTGGGCAGTTGCCTTATCAATTGATGGATGCTGAGGCGAATGTACCACGCATTCAAACGAGTGCGGGCGCTGTGACGGCGGTAGAGGTGTCGGCAGAAATTTTGCGCGTACTTAAAGAGCGTGCGGAAGCAAGCTTAGGTGGTGAGTTATCAGGCGTGGTGATTACTGTGCCTGCTTATTTCGATGATGCACAACGCCAAGCGACTCGTGATGCGGCGAAATTAGCGGGTTTGCAAGTCTATCGTTTGTTAAATGAGCCAACCGCTGCTGCAGTGGCCTATGGTTTAGATCGTCAAGAGACCGCTAGTATCGAAGGTAAAGTGATTGCAGTTTATGATCTCGGTGGGGGAACCTTTGATATTTCTATCTTGCGCCTGCACAAAGGTGTGTTTGAGGTACTGGCAACGGGTGGCGATTCAGCTTTAGGCGGTGACGATTTTGATCATGCTGTGGCTGAATGGTTGTTGCAGCAAGCGGGTCTAGAAAATACACCAGATGCGCAAGTTCTACGCCATGCCTTAGTGTTAGCACGCGAGGCTAAAGAAACTTTAAGTAGCGTCGAAACTGCTTCCATTCAACTGCATGATTGGCAAGGTGAATTAGGTCGTTCTCAACTGAATGAGTTAATTGCCGGTCTCGTTAAAAAGACCCTAGTCGCTTGTCGGCGGGCTTTGCGGGATGCTGGTTTAGACAAATCACAAATTCAAGAAGTAGTCATGGTCGGTGGCTCGACACGTGTGCTAGCCGTGCGTGAGCAAGTCGGTGCTTTTTTTGAGCGTGAGCCGCTGGTGGATATTGATCCTGATCGAGTTGTGGCTTTAGGGGCGGCGATTCAAGCGGATATTTTGGCAGGGAATAAGCCTGATACAGCGATGCTGCTCTTGGATGTGATTCCGTTGTCTTTAGGTTTAGAGACTATGGGTGGCTTAGTAGAAAAAGTCATTCAGCGCAATACGACTATTCCCATCGCACGTGCTCAGGAGTTTACCACTTTTAAAGATGGGCAAACCGCCATGTCGATTCACGTGCTGCAGGGTGAGCGCGAAACTGTCGATGCTGCCGCTCCTTGGCACGTTTTTCTTTGCGGGGGATCCACCGATGGTCGCGGGTGCGGCACGGATTCGTGTGACTTTCCAAGTAGATGCTGATGGTTTACTCAGTGTGAGTGCGCGTGAAGAATCGACTGGTGTCACTGCTAGCATTGAAGTAAAGCCGTCTTATGGTTTAAGTGATACTGAAATCGAAACGATGCTGCGGGATTCGATGCAAAACGCACGCGTGGATATGGAGGCACGGCGTTTGCGTGAGCAGCAAGTTGAAGCAGATCGGGTCTTAGAAGCTCTAGATTCAGCCTTGCAAGCGGATGGTGAAGTACTCTTGACTCTCGCAGAGCGAGAGATTCTGCTCACTAAACGCTCAGAGCTTGTAGCTGCTCGCACGAGTGATCAAGTCGATATAATTCATCAAGCCATTAAAGCACTTGAACAGGCTGCTGAAACTTATGTCGCGCGTCGCATGAATGCCTCCGTGCGTGCTGCCATGGCTGGACATAAAGTTGACGAGTTTTCATCAGATACAGGATTTAATCGCCCATGCCAAAACTAATATTCCTACCCCATGAAGACTTGTGCCCAGAAGGTGCTTTGTTTGAAGTATCTGCGGGTGTCAGCATCTGTGACGCTGCACTGAGTAATGGCATCGAGTTAGAACATGCTTGCGAGAAGTCCTGTGCGTGTACGACTTGTCATGTGTATATCCGCGAAGGCTTTGACTCCTTGGAGGAAGCCACTGATCAGGAAGAGGACTATCTGGATAAAGCTTGGGGTGTTGACCCAGATTCGCGCTTAAGCTGCCAAGCTTTAGTTGGCCAAGAGGATTTAGTGATCGAAATTCCTAAATATACGATCAATATGGTGTCAGAGGGTTCGCATTAAGGAGCATCGGGGATGGATAGTTTAAAATGGACGGATACTTTAGAGATTGCGCTAGAGTTGTTGGAAAATCACCCTGAGCTTGATCCACGTTATATTCGATTTACCGATTTACATGCTTGGGTGTTGGCTTTAAATAAGTTTGCGGATGATCCTCAGCGCTCGAATGAAAAGATTTTGGAAGCGATTCAAATGGCTTGGATTGAAGAGGCCGATTTAGACTAGCCTCTTCACTGTTAGAGTTTAACCGCCAAATTCACGGCGTATGTTGCGTTCAATGGACGCAGTTTCGCGTAGTCTAATCAATTGGTTAGTGAGGTTGCGGGCGTACTCTTTGAAGTCTTGCATTTCAGTAGGGCTTAAAACACCTTTTTCCGGCAGAGCTACCGTCATCGGGTCTTGGGGTTCGCCATTGACTTTGAATTCATAGTGCACATGGTTACCGGTGGAGGTTCCAGTAGAACCTACATAACCAATTACATCTCCACGCTTGACTGCATCACCATCCGCTAAGCCTTTCTGGTAATTCGACATATGGCCGTAAAGAGTGCTAATACCCTCACCATGATTTAATTCAATAACTTTGCCATAGCCGCCTTTACGTCCTACATATTGTACCTTACCATCGCCTGTCGCATATATCGGTGTACCGTAGGGTGCTGCAAAATCAGTGCCTGCATGCATTCGGCGGAAGCGGAAGACTGGATGCACTCTTGAGCCAAAACCGGAGGATAATCGACCTGCACCCTTTAAGGGTAAGCGATTGAAAGCTACTTGTTTCAGTTCTGTTTCTTCATCTGGACGCAAGTAGCGGGTTTTGCCAGAAGCTAATTGGAAGCGGATGCGTTGATAGCTTTCCCCTTTGTGATTAAATTCAGCCGCTAAGATATTCTGCGAGAAAATGCGCTCACTTTGATAATAAAAATCTTCAAAAATTACACTGACTTGATCGCCGATAGCAATCTGGCGAAAGTCGATATCTTCTTTAAACACCTTACTGAGTTGCCGAGTAATCGAAATCGGTAAACCTGCTTTATTTGCTTCATAGTGAAAAGGATTGTGCACGGTGAAGGCAACCCGATTTTGTTGCTCTTCAAAGACTTCATTATCCCAGCGCCCTAGATATTTGCCGTCTTGCTGAGAAATAATGTAAGCCGTGCGCTTACCGGTAGCATAAATGATTTGCTTGACTGCATCATCACTGACTTGGATGAAAACTTTATTGCCAGATTGTAAGTTAGACAAAATATTGGCGTTTTCAGGTTCAGCGGTGAGGGCTGCTAAGTCAGTAGAAACATTTAATTCTGCCAATACTTCCTCAATATCTGTACCTGCTACTATTGGATAGAAAGTCCATTCACCATGACTAGCAGAAGGCAAAGCCTCCATTTCGTAGCCTGCATAGGTTTCAGTGACGGTAGGTAAGCTA
>AATN01000047.1_pt1 | contig 30045 bp, 29 predicted proteins | sample 270648 | NCBI WGS metagenome assembly AATN01 (sample SAMN02954269, study PRJNA17659) | bioreactor sludge metagenome | biome: terrestrial; feature: bioreactor; material: sludge; isolation source: Enhanced Biological Phosphorus Removal (EBPR) bioreactor sludge | place: Australia: Brisbane, Queensland
GCGGTGGGCGTACTTGCCATGCAGCCATTATTGCCCGCGAAATGGGGATTCCGGCAGTGGTGGGTTGTGGGAATGCGACCGATTTGATTGCTAATGGTGATGAGGTTACGGTGTCTTGTGCTGAAGGCGATACGGGCTTCATTTATGCAGGTTTACTTGGTTTCGAGCGCATGACCGCAGATACGGGCAATTTGCCGGATTTGTCGGTCAAAATCATGATGAATGTGGGTAATCCTGAGCGGGCTTTCTCTTTCTCACGTTTGCCGAATGAAGGCGTGGGTTTAGCGCGTTTAGAGTTTATTATCAACAATACGATTGGGATTCATCCAAAAGCTTTAATGGAGTTCGAACGCTTACCTGAAGAGCTGAAAACCAAAATTGGTAAGAAAATCGCGGGTTATTCAAGTCCTGTCGGTTTTTATGTGGAAAAACTCGTTGAAGGTATTGCCACTTTAGCGGCTGCTTTCCATCCGCATAAAGTGATTGTGCGCATGTCTGATTTCAAATCGAATGAATATGCGAACTTACTAGCAGGTGATCGTTACGAGCCGCACGAAGAAAACCCGATGATCGGTTATCGTGGAGTTTCGCGTTATTTATCGACTGATTTCCGCAGTTGTTTTGAGTTGGAATGCCAAGCTTTACGTAAAGTGCGTAATGAAATGGGCTTGACTAATGTTGAGGTGATGCTTCCTTTCTGCCGTACTTTGGAAGAAGCGCAGCAAGTGACTGAACTCTTGGCTTCACAAGGGATTAAGCGCGGTGATAATGACCTACGTTTAATTATGATGTGTGAAATTCCATCGAATGCCGTCTTAGCTGAAGAGTTTTTAGAATATTTCGATGGTTTCTCGATTGGTTCTAATGATATGACTCAGCTATCTTTAGGCTTAGATCGTGATTCTGGCTTAATTGCGCATTTGTTTGATGAGCGTAATCCCGCAGTGAAAAAGCTCTTGAGTATGGCGATTACTGCTTGTAAGAAGCAGGGCAAGTATGTTGGTATTTGTGGTCAAGGTCCTTCTGACTATCCTGATTTTGCAGTTTGGCTGCATGAGCAGGGGATTAGTAGTATTTCCTTGAATCCCGATACCGTAGTGAATACTTGGCTGCATTTGGCGAGTCTTGAAAAGCACTAAGGACTAAGGAGGTACAGTATGAGCAGGCAAAAACGCACGGTTTACTATTTGTCTGACCGTACAGGTATTACCGCAGAAACTTTGGGTCACAGTCTGCTGACCCAATTTGATGGCATTGATTGGAATAAAATTAATGTTCCCTTTCTTGACTCCTTAGCCAAAGCTAACGACTTAGCAGCACGGATTAATGCCGCTGCTGAGCGTGATGGTTGCCGGCCTCTAGTCTTTAGCACCTTAGTCGATGATGATATTCGTGCAGTCATAGCTCAAGCCAACTGTATGATTTATGACTTTTTTGGTACTTTCATTGGCTCAATGGAGCAAGAGCTGCAGCAACCTTCGGCCCATGCTGTGGGACGTTCACATGGATTGCAAAACAATTCTTCTTATTTTAATCGGATTGCGGCGATTAATTATACCTTGACTAATGATGATGGGGTGTCTGCGAAGAATTTTAATGAAGCAGATATTATTCTAGTGGGTGTTTCGCGTTCAGGCAAAACGCCGACTTGTTTATATCTTGCTCTGCAATATGGGATTTCTGCAGCTAATTATCCACTGACTGAAGAAGATATGGATGTTTTACGTTTACCCAAGATTTTGGAGCCGTATAAACATAAGTTGTTTGGCCTAACTTTGAGTGTGGAGCAGTTGCATCTTATCCGCCAAGAGCGTCGTCCAAATAGTCGTTATGCTTCCATGGCGCAGTGCCAGCACGAGCTTGATTGGCAGGAAAAACTCTATAAACAGTTAAATATTCCCTATATTGATACCACTAATATTTCTATCGAAGAAATCAGCACTATTATTCTCAATGGTAGTGGTTTAAAACGTCATTTGTATGGACAGTGACAGCAGCCATTAAGACATGCGAAGATGCGATTCTTTGTGTGCAGAGGTCGGACGATGGTCGCAAAAATCATTGATGGCAAGCAGGTGGCTGCTCAAGTTCGCCAAGAAGTTAAAAATAGAGTTACAGAGCGGATAGCACAGGGTAAACGTCCACCGGGTTTGGCGGTTATTTTAATCGGCAATGATCCGGCCTCTCATGTGTATGTCAATAACAAGCGCCGTGCTTGTGACGAAGTGGGTATTATTTCACGTTCGTATGATTTGCCAGCCGAGACTACTCAGTACGAGCTGTTACCGATTGTAGATCGTTTAACTGAGGATCACACGGTCGATGGTATTCTGATTCCACTACCGTTGCCTGAGCATATGGATACATCGTTAGTGATCGAACGGATTGATCCGGGTAAAGATGTAGATGGTTTCCATCCGACCAATGTTGGGCGTTTAACTTTGCGGATTCGTGGCCTGCGGCCTTGTACCCCGTATGGCGTAATGCGTTTACTCGAATCCGAAGGGATTAGTTGTTTAGGTAAGCACGCGGTAGTAGTCGGTGCCTCAAATATTGTTGGTCGCCCGATGGCTTTAGAATTGCTATTAGTCGGTGCGACGGTCACTGTGTGCCATCGTTTTACATCCAATACGCCGGAGTTAATTGCTCAAGCCGATATTGTAGTGGTAGCTGTTGGTAAACCCGGCTTTGTAAAAGCGGACTGGCTTAAACCGGGAGCTGTAGTAATAGACGTAGGTATTAACCGTTTAGAGTCAGGGCGTTTGTCAGGGGATGTAGATTATGAGGCTGCCAAAGAAAAAGTTGCTTGGATTACTCCAGTTCCCGGTGGAGTAGGACCGATGACTGTTGCGATGCTGATGCGTAATACCTTAAATGCTTGCGAAAAGCATCAGTTCTAGAATTCAGTTTTAAAATGGTCAGTTAACCTAAATAAAGGCATCCCTAGAAGATGCCTTTTTCGTTTAGAGTCTTAGTGAAAAGCTTAGTTTTTCTTTGGTGGTTGTTGTGCTAGTTTTCGTAAAACTTCATCAGATAATGCACCAGATTCACGTAAGCGACGAATTACCGAAGCAGGCAAGCAAACGATGTCGGAGGCAGCGGCTGGTAAGAGTTCTTTACCACCACTACATAAACGGCGCTTAGCATCGCCTTCTTTGGTCTTTACTGGATCTTCTGTTATGTAAGCTGCATTCACCCAACCATTTTGGCCAGCCCAACGTACTAATTCAAAAGAAACATCACCGCCTTTAGCTACTTTCCCCATTTTGGTAATCCAAGTCGCATTATGTGGAATTTCCACAGCAATCGCAGATTTGTCACCTTCTTCTACATACATCATTAAGCTTTGACCGGGAGTTAAGCCACGTACTGAGTAAATAGGCACTGAACGGAATGGTAAGCCTTTGGCTTTTTCAGGATAACCACAACAAACTTTTTGATCTTGTGGAACTTTGGGGTCAACTAAGCAAGCACGACGTGCGGCAGCAATACTAGTGGATTCAGCATCATAACTTAAAGCACTGGATTCCACCCAGCCAGTCATATCATCCCAACTGACTTTTTCCCAAAGCACATTACCTACTAGTTGCTGGGCATTACGGCGTACCAGCCAAGTCGCATTGTGTGGGATGTTGACTAAAATATCCGCGCCCGGCTTTTTGTACATTTTTAAGACATTGCCAGGAGTTCTACCCTTAACTTGGTAAATTTTTGAACTATCTGCAGGTAAGGTTAAAGGAGCAGCCAATGCTTGAACCGAGGCTGTCAACAGAAAGGCTCCTGCCATGACAGCAGGGATCATTTTTTTAAGTAATTGCTTGTTCATGTTTCCTCCGATGACAAAGACTTGGCCGCTAGTTTGGAGAGTCTTTATCTTCGATCAAACTTAAAAACCATCGAGAATGATGGTACTTCGGGTGACACTTCAACCCAACACTGACACTGTAAAAGTGTACAGTATGCTTAGAGACGTTTAGAATACTATATGTTGTAAAAAAGTCACATAAAAACCATTGATGAAGATCAGTTTTAGACAGTTAAACGGCTAGTTTTCCGACGAGTGAGTAACATAGCATCACCATAGCTAAAAAATCGATAACTTTGTTTAATAGCATGTTGATAAGCTTGTTTAATCGTCTTATAACCCGCAAAAGCAGATACTAAAATCAATAAAGTTGATTGCGGCAAATGAAAATTAGTAATTAAGAGGTCTACAACTTTAAATTCATAGCCTAATTGAATAAATAATCGGGTATCACCGGCATAGGGTTGAAGTTTGCCCGTTTGTGCTGCGGTTTCTAAACTACGTACAGAAGTCGTCCCAACGGCAACCACTCGCCCACCGCGAGCTTTACAAGCATGAATCGCATCACAAGCTTCCTGACTTACGTCCACATACTCGGCATGCATCCTATGTTGTGACAAATTTTCAGTGCGTACAGGTTGAAAAGTGCCAGCACCCACATGCAAGGTGACCGTCGTGGTTTCAATTCCTTGCACAGCTAATTTAGTCAATAAGGCTTCGTCGAAATGTAAGCCAGCCGTTGGCGCTGCCACTGCTCCAAGTTTTTGTGCATAGACCGTTTGATAGCGTTCACGATCCGAAGCTAAGTCAGGGCGCTCGATATAAGGAGGCAATGGGATATGCCCGTGTTTATCGAGCAGCTCAAACCAGTTTTGCTCGGGTGAAATAGTTAGCTTAAATAATTCACCTTCACGTCCTAACACTGTTGCTTGAAAAGAAGCTTCTAATTCTAACCGAGTGCCTGCTTTAGGTGCTTTGCTGGCACGAATATGTGCCAAAGCTTGTTGGGGGGTCTGAACCCGCTCAATCAGTACTTCGAGTTTACCACCACTGGCTTTCTGCCCATATAAGCGTGCGGGTATAACTTTTGTATTATTAAACACCAACAAGTCACCTGCTTTTAAAAACTGACTTAACTCGTAAAAATGCTTATCGGTAAAAGTTTCAGTTGCCTCATCAACCACTAATAGGCGGCTACTACTGCGCTCAGTCAGTGGTTCGTAAGCAATTAATTCTGCGGGGAGTTGGTAATCAAAATCACTAAGTTTCATGTATGCATGATAACACTGCATAAAAATACTTTCCAAATGGCAAAAACTTGGTAGAATGTGCGCCTCTACACCTTGCCGGGGTGGCGGAATTGGTAGACGCAGCGGATTCAAAATCCGCCGCTGGTAACAGTGTGCGAGTTCGAGTCTCGCCCTCGGCACCAAATTAAAATCTAGCTTAGTCTAGTACATCCATAAAGCCTTGAATCCTAACGGTTTCAGGGCTTTTCCATTTATGGCTTAATCTAATTCACTGCTTTAAATTTAAGTATTAGCTTGAAAATAATAAGGCTTGAGATCTGCTAAAGCTTACTTAGCAATAGACTACTCGGTAGGGTAAGGGGCATGCCCCTAGAGACAGAATACTAAGCCTAAGAGATTAAGCTATAATGGTAGTTTTCAAAATAGGAAAGTAACTTAGTTTGACTACTGTTAATCAAGAAGCTCAAGAAGGTGAGTCAGCCACCGTCCGTTTTGAGCTTGATCCAGTGGACACTGAGCGTTTAATGAATCTCAGTGGCCAGTTTGATCAACACTTACGCCAAATTGAAGCTAGGCTGGGCGTCGAAATCAATAATCGTGGGCATCTATTTGCGGTATCGGGGCATCCGAATATTGTCCAAAAAACGATTAATCTGTTGCAAAATCTCTATGAAGAAACCGCACACAGCACTCTGAACCCCAGTAAGTTGCATTTATTCATGCAGGACGCGAATTTAGAGCAGATCGCTTATGCAGGGCAGGATGGGATTAAAATCCGCACGCGCCGTGGCTATATTCGCCCGAAAGGTTTCACGCAAGCTCGTTATGTACAAAATATTCGTAATCATGATGTGAATTTTGGGATTGGGCCTGCAGGTACAGGGAAAACTTGGTTAGCAGTCGCTTGTGCCGTGGAAGCTTTAGAGCAAGATGAGGTCAGGCGTTTAGTCTTAGTTAGACCCGCAGTGGAAGCAGGGGAGAAACTAGGCTTCTTACCGGGTGATCTCTCGCAAAAAATTGACCCTTATTTACGCCCCATGTATGACGCTTTATTTGAAATGCTCGGTATTGAAAAGGTTAATCGGCTGATTGAGCATAATGTGATTGAAGTCGCCCCTTTAGCTTATATGCGTGGGCGGACTTTAAATGATGCGTTTATTCTCTTGGATGAAGCGCAAAATACTACGGTTGAGCAGATGAAAATGTTTCTGACCCGCTTAGGTTTCGGTTCGCGTGCAGTCATTACTGGGGATATTACTCAAGTCGATTTGCCTCGCCAGCAAACCTCGGGTCTAAAGCATGTTCTAGGCATTCTCAAAGAGGTACCAGGGATTAGCTTTACTTGGTTCCAAGGTCAAGATGTGGTACGTCATGAGCTAGTGCAAAAGATTGTAGCTGCTTATGAACGGCATGATCAGCAGCGAGGTGGCGCATGAGCTTAGGCGTCGAAATCCAAAATCCGGAAGCTTTTCATTCGGTTCCTGCGGATGACTTAATCGAACAATGGGCGAGTGCTGCTTGGTTGGATGAAAACGAAGCGAGTGTGGTGATTCGCATTGTCGGCACTGAGGAGGGTTTAGAGTTGAACCAAAGCTTTCGGCAGAAAGACTATCCAACTAATGTTTTATCTTTTCCTTATGAGCCGTCTGAGTTTGAATTAGAATTTTTAGATGCAGAAGAGTTGGGGCATCTGGGGGATTTAGTCTTGTGTTTGCCAGTAGTGGAACGTGAAGCTGCTGAACAGAATAAGCTACTAGAACATCATTGGGCACATCTAATTGTGCATGGCTTATTGCATTTACAAGGCTTTGATCATGAAGACAGTGAAGTCGAAGCCGAAATCATGGAAGCGCGGGAAATAGCAATTTTAAACCAATTGGGCATGCCCAATCCTTATGAATCTAACGAATAGGTAACATGAAAAACAATGAACTAGCCAGTTCCCAGCCGCGACCGCGATGGAAACAATGGCTAATTGATCATCTTGATCTGGCTTCCCAAACGCCTAGTCAGTTGATGGATGATTTACAACGGGCAAATGATAAAAACATTCTCCATACTGATGAAGTCAAAATGATTCAAGGTGTCTTGGAGTTTGGTAGTCGCCAAGTGCGGGAGATTATGATTCCGCGTTCACAAATCAGCTTCATCGAGCATGATGCGAGCTTTCCCGAAATTCTGACGGCGATTGCTGAAACGGAGCATTCGCGTTATCCAGTCATGAATAAAAGTAAGGATGAACTCATTGGCATTCTGATTGCGAAGGATTTGCTCCAATATATTGGTCGTGCCGATAGTTTCGCAATGAATGATATTGTGCGTCCGGCTTTGTTAGTGCCGGAAAGTCAGCGTCTCAATCGCTTATTGGCCGAGTTTCGTAATAGCCGTAGTCACATGGCGGTAGTCTTAGATGAATATGCAGGGGTTACCGGTTTAATAACCTTTGAAGATGTTTTAGAGCAAATCGTCGGTGATATTGATGATGAACATGATGACGAAGAGGACTTGAATATTCGTCAACAAGCACCCAATGTCTATTTAGTCAATGCCACGACCACAGTGAATGAGCTGAATGAAGTCTTAGGTACAAATTTTGTACTAGACGATTATGAAACAGTCGCTGGTTTAGTCATGCAGGCGATGGGTAAAATCCCAAGCATTGGTGAAGAAGTGGTGTTGGAGGATGTGCTATTCCGCATTCTCGAAAGCGATAGTCGGCGAATTTTATTATTAGAGGTTCAAACAGAATCGAACCCCACTACTACTGAATAAATGGAGAGGAAAGCATGGATATTAATAATTTATTAGAACAACTTTTGAAAGCAGGCAAGGATACTGCACAAAAAGGGCAAACAATGGCTGAACAGAAGCTGGGTATTCCGGCTGAAGGTGGGCAACGTGATTCAATGCTTTCAGGCATGAAAACCGGTGCAGCAGCAGCAGGGGTGTTAGCGCTCTTATTAGGTACTCGTGCTGGGCGTAAAGTCACGGGTGTGGGCTTAAAAGTAGGCAGCTTAGCAGCTTTGGGTGGCTTGGCTTATCAGATGTATAACCGCTGGCAAGCAGAGAATACTACCACAGCTACTGTGGATAGCCAAAGCCCAACACTTTTGCCAGCACCTGAAAAGCAACCGTTGCTATCTGGTGAAGTCTTATTAAAAGCAATGGTAGCGGCAGCTAAAGCGGATGGTCAGGTTGATGAGCATGAACTAGCGACTATTCGCAATAAAATGGCTGAGTTACATCTTGAGCAAGATGTTAATGACCTGCTGATGAATGAATTAGTTAGACCTTTAGGTGCAAAAGAAGTCGCCGCTTTGGCTAAAGGAGATAAGCAGGCAGGTTTAGAGCTGTATTTGGTGTCTTCGCTGCTATTAGATAAGAACCAAGAAGCCGAGCGCGTGTATTTGAATGATCTACAAACCGCACTGAATTTACCAGATGCAGTGGTTGCTTTGGCCTAAAGCAGAGAAAATGCATGGCACAAGCAGAAGGCTGGGGTATAATCCAGCCTTTTCCTTTTGAGCGTCTTGCATGTTGTCGTTTCGCGCCCAAATTTCTTGGTGGGATTATTTCCTAGCCTTCCTCGCTGGTTTAGTGTCGGTTTTTGCCTTTGCCCCCTTCGCTTGGTGGCCGATTGCCTTCCTAACACCTGCTGTATTTTTCTGGTTAAACCTCAAGCCACTATTACGTGGGCAACGCTTACGCCTTGCTTGGGTGTTTGGGATGGGTCTATTTGCGGGGGGCGCACACTGGATTTATTTCAGTATTCACTACTTTGGTGGTGCAAATGTTTTCCTAGCAACGGCGATGGTAGCGGCCTTTGTAGTGCTCATTGCTTTGATGCTGATGTTGTTTGGTTTGATGGTGTCCTTTTTTCCCTATCAGGCTAATTGGGTGAAGCTCTTACTGGTATTCCCAGCCGCTTGGAGTATCACGGAGTGGTTTCGTGGTTGGTTCTTAACCGGTTTTCCTTGGTTACAATTGGGGCATACTCAAGCGGATACGTTTTTAGCGAGTTATGCCCCCATCTTTGGTTCTTTAGGGGTTAGCTGGCTAGTAGCGTTGGGTGCAGGTGCTTTAGTTTTAATTCTGATCGGTGAGCGCTTGCAGAAAATTTATGCGGGCGCTTTGCTCGCTTTGCTATTTGCAGGTGGCTATGGCTTGAGTTTTATTAATTGGACTCAGCCCGTCGGTGAAAAGTTGTTTGTCAGTCTCATTCAAGCGAATATTCCGCAAGAAGAGAAATGGTTGCCTGAGTTTCGTAATCAGCATATCCAAAAGCATATTGATTTGATGGAGCCACGGATTACCAGCTCGCATCTGATTATTTGGCCAGAAACAGCGATTTTCGATACCTTCCAGCAATCGATGGAGGATGTGGTCAAGCCTTTACAAGAATCCTTTAATACGGCTGAAACGGATTTACTGATGGGGGGCTTTCAGTATGAGCAATCCACTGACAATATTTATAACGCGATTATGTCAGTGCGAGACTTGGATGTGTATGGTAAGCGGCATTTAGTGCCTTTCAGTGAATATACCCCTTTCTTGGAATATCTCCGCTGGCTAGAGAGTTTTATTATCTTGCCTTACGAGAACGTTGCTCCTTGGAAGGGTAAAGTTAATTTGCAGGTTGCAGGTCAGCCGATGCGTATGTCGGTATGCTATGAAGATGCTTATGGCGAGGAAATGATTGAGGGCCTGCCTGAAGCTACCATGCTGGTCAATGTCAGCAATGATGGTTGGTTCACTGGCTCGATTGAACCCGCTCAACATGCTCAAATAGCGCGCTTCCGAGCTATTGAAACGGGGCGGTATCTATTGCGGGCGACCAATAATGGCATTAGCGCAATTATTAATGAGAAAGGCAAAATCGTTGTCACAGGGCCACAGTATCAAGAAGTGGTCGTGGAAGAGTTTGCCCAACCTATGCAAGGCAGTACTCCCTATATCCGCTGGGGCAACTGGTTCTTAATCCCTATCCTAACGATTGCCTTAGTGGTAGTTGGTTGGTTGGGGCGTGGAAAATTCCGTTAACCAGTTGGAGCAAATTAATGCGTAATAATATTGTTATAAGTTTAGGTTTAATCGCTAGTTTAGCTGTTGTGAATAGTGTGCAAGCCGATGAGGTTTGGGATAGCAATTCAGGGCGGATTGTGTATGAAGCGGAAATGGGGCCAACCGCCGTGTGGTCGTATGGGAATCAACAAGAGCCGGGTGTGATTTACGTGCTAGGTTTAGCAAAAGTGTATAGCAATCGTACTAGTTATCCGGGGTATTGGGCAAAAAACACCTCGAAGAAAGCTTGTGATACACAGCGTCCAGGCATTAATGGGCAGATGACGGCTTATTGGGGGCGCTTTAATGTGAAATTCTTGGATAAAGATTTTCCTTCACGTTGGGAAGCAACTTGGAGCTACTGTGATGGGCCTGATGAAGCTTTAAAAGTACAGGCTAAACCGGTCGTGGGTACGCCCAATCAGCCTAATAATTTGCAAACTCAACCAGCACCGGCTATTAAATAAGCCTTTGAATGATCAATTTTCGGAGTCACTATGGCGGGAGCCAGTCTATTAGCTGTTTTTGACGATATTGCTGCCATTTTAGACGATGTTTCCGTCATGGCTAAAGTTGCTGCCAAAAAGACGGCCGGTGTTTTAGGTGACGATTTAGCTTTAAACGCTCAGCAAGTCGCTGGAGTAAATGCCGATCGCGAATTGCCGGTGGTCTGGGCGGTAGCGAAAGGCTCGTTCTGGAATAAAGTGATTCTAGTTCCAGCCGCTCTAGCCATTAGTGCCATTGCGCCTTGGTTAATTACACCGCTATTAATGATTGGTGGTGCTTACCTGTGCTTTGAAGGCTTTGAAAAAATCTATCACAAAGTCTTTCATCAGGCTGAGGAAGAGCAACACCATCATGTAGAGCTACAAGCTTTAGCTGATCCCGCTGTCGATATGGTGGATTTTGAGAAAGATAAAATTAAAGGTGCGATTCGTACCGATTTTATCCTCTCCGCAGAAATTATTGTGATTGCATTGGGCACCGTGAAAGATGCATCTTTTAGCTCTCAAGTCTTAGTGGTCTCGCTCATCGCCCTGATTATGACCGTGGGGGTATATGGTTTAGTGGCTGGAATTGTCAAGTTGGATGATGCTGGCTTACATTTATTGAAAGATACTGCGCAAAGCACTTGGGCGGGATTTAAACGCTCTCTAGGTCGTGGTTTATTAGCTTTCGCGCCCTTTTTGATGAAAACTTTATCTATCGTTGGCACCTTAGCAATGTTTATGGTGGGGGGGAGTATTTTGGCGCATGGTCTACCACACTCACATGAGTTTTTAGAAGGGGGTGCAGCGTTTGTGCGTCAAGTCAGTGGTCTTGGTAACGGGCTAGGAGCTATCACTCCTACTTTGCTGAGTACTTTTATAGGAGTAGTTGCAGGTGGTTTAGTCCTATTAGTTTGGACACCGTTGAGTAAGGTGATTAGTGCAATGAGAGGGGCTTGAAGCCTCTTTTTTATCTTAACCCCAGCGAGCTACAATTAGTTTCCCGCCTGCTTTTTGTTCCATCAAGGTCGTGCGGGCACTGTAGCGGGTATCAACAAGATAACTAGGTTCGGAGGAGTAAGTTACTTCAGAACTTGTGATCTGGCCTGCTTCATTCAGTTCAACCGTCACTTCTTCAGAATAGGTATTCACAATCGATAAGCCTACACCTTCAACACTAGTGGCGGAAGAGGCATCACGTACATCATCATAAGAACCTACTGCCATGACAATTTTACGGGTATGTCCGGCAGTATCTTTTTCCACCTTGATGACCGTAACCGTATGATCGAATTTTCCGTCACCGCTATGGTCGATGAAAATAATATTACCTGCAGCTAGTTGGTCAACAGGCAACTCAGGCTTGGAGCTATCACCCCGGTTATCGTAGCTAGAACGCCAATCAAATAAGCGCGTACAGGATTTGGCTACTTGATCGGCGCTGATTTGGGGATAATGTACGTTCACGCCATACAACATCGAATGCTGCGAGTCGAGCGCTTGCACTTTTACAATCGCCCCATAGCCGGGACGCGAAACACGCAAACCTTCACTACTCAGCAATTTATCAGCACGGCTAAATAAACCTTGGGTTTTATCACTAGTTGCTATAATCCATTTCTTTTCAGCAAACGCGCTACGTAATACTGGATGCGGCAAATTGATCATCCGATCTTCACTTAGTTGCTTGCGGAATTGATCCATGAAGAAGAGAGCAATATTTTTACAATCGCCCTCTACCCGATTGCGCTTCATAACTTCCCAGTAAAAGCCCACAAACTGACCAAAGGCAGTACGAATTTCTGGACTACCCCATGTAAAGACTTCTGCAGTACTGTGAATACTTAAAACAGGCAAACCTAAGGCGCGGAAATTAGATAAATAAGCCAAAGGATCAGTCGCTTTAGCTGCAGGTGCACGCAGATCAAGACCAGCGACTGCTCGGTCTAAAGCCATTAATGTGGACGCATCAAGGCTACCGGTCGCAGTTAGAGCTTTGGAGTTTTGGAAGTTAATGACTGCAAGCTCTGTCATGCCACCAAAACTGCCATCGCATAAGCCACGCAAAAAACCTAAGCGCCCAAGTGCATATTGCACAGCGACGACCTCCGTACCTGAAGATCCACGCACCAAATTGCTAGTTAGTCCACGCGGAAAAGCTTTGGCTAATGCTCTATCTGCTAAATTGCCAGTGCTCGTTGGAGGTGTTGAAGTCGTAGTGACCAATTCGCGGATAGCTGCGACCATTTTTCCTACAATTGTGGGCGCGTTGGTCGTACCTAAATCCAATGAGAGTGAAGAACCATTGACATCGAAGCGATCAAGGGCAGTGAAGAGATAAGTAAACTCAGTACCGCTAAGCACACCATTACGATTTAAATCCAAGCTCGACCAGTTTAAGCCCGCCAAACGTGGGTCTTGGCTAGCGTGGAAGGTGCTTAGGCTCTTATTAGCCATCTCTTGTAAAAAATCAGTGCGATTTAGGCTAGGCATGGCTTACTCCTCAGGTTTATTAAGCTAAGTTTAGTTGCCATCCGGCTGTTGGATAAGAAAAGCACCATTGATATTGTTAGCCGCATTATTTCTATCCGTCATATTGAAGCCACCCACAATTCCTTGACCGTTGTCACCAACAAAATCACCACTAATCGAACCATTCACTTGGCTGGATTGATGTGTCGTATTATTAGTTAGTTGACCACCTTGGAAGTTCAGGTTTAAGTCACCCGAGCTGAGCTGACCATCAAATTGTCCCTGCCAAGTATGATCAGGTACATTAGCGCTAATTTGTCCATTGGTGACTTTGCCACTATCGAAGTTAATATTCATACCCACCTTCAGTTGACTGACTGAGCCCATACTGCTTTGTACAGAACTGGCTAGGATATGGTTGTAGTTAGCTGAGCCACTACGTTGCTCCAAAATAGTCTTCGGTGTGCCTTGGTAGGAAATCCACATCAGCCCCTGTTCATTAGGCACAGGTCTACCCGATTGCGCAGTGTAATCATCCCAACGTCCCCATTTCACGTCAAACTGATTCAAAGGCTGCTCATTTTGTTTTACATGATTGAGCGTTGTACTCAAATACTCATTCTTCAATTTTAAAGTGGGTGTGCCTTGCTGGTCTTTACTGGCAGAACCCTTATTAACGGCAGCGTTTGAAGGGGTGATAATAATGGCTTTACGGGCTAGAGTTGTAGGGTCAATGGGCTCTTCTGGTAGTTCACCATCTCTAGGCTTTACCAGAACTTGGCTCTCGAAGGTTTCCTTAGGTAACATAGCTACTGTAGTAGCAGTTGGCTTAGATTTAGTTTTCTTTTCTGTAAAGACCCGAGGTGCTTCCTGCAATAGCTCGCATTCTCCCTTAGGATTAACAAAGGCAAAATTTGCAGCTTGTCCACTGCCAATCATTAAATTACAAGCCCCCGAATAGGTTTTAACGCTAATCCCACCTTTCCATGCTGCTAAATACATACCCTCTTTAGCAAGGCTAACTTCGTAAAAAGTTCCACGAATCCCAATGGTTGCAGTCGGAGTTTTTAATTGGTATTCAGATTTATCTTGTTTGCCAATCGCTCCAGAAATGGTACGCAAGCCTCCAGAAATTAATTCCATAATGACACTACCATGCTTGCCATCCGCATTGAGCTGATACTTTTCTAAGCGCAATTCAGAATTTTCATGTAATTCAATATAGGCATCGTCTACCATGCGAAACTGGGCTGTAGAATCTTGAGCAGAGCGAATAATGTCAGCTCGATACACAGCACTTAAGCGTTTAATTGCAGTTTGTGCTCCATAGCGATCGGCTTGAATGCGGCCTTTAGCTAGTAAGGTTGTACCTAGATGTTCACTCATGGAGGTGGTAGCCAGTACGACTGGGGAACTCAGGAGTAAGCAAAGAAAGCTAGCAATAGATTTATTTAACATGGGTAAATGCTCCTGAAGCTAAAACTGGTAATTAAGGCCTGTTTTAATAAAAGCTTTTTCTGAATCATACAGATCTAGATTGCTCGCATTATTAACATAACCAGCATTGGTAAAAAAGCTTGCTTTACTGTCTAGTTGAATTTGATGTGCAATTTGTAGGGTTAGACGCCTATCTTTGCGTTTAGCTCGATAAGTTAGATCAACATCTTGGTTGACTCGACGCTGTACATTAATGCCGATGGAGCTAGTATGTTTAGGATTCCAAGTTTTGCTGATCCCATAACCGATACTAACTATATCACGATTTAGGTATTTGAATTTGTCTTTTTCTGGAGTTTCGTGACTGATGGAAAGCCCTATTTGATGACCTAGTTCATTAACATTGAATTGATATTGAGTATTTACTTGCAAAGTTTGGTTATTCTGATTCTTATTATTAGCTTGATGATAGTTTGTATTATTCCAATGGATAGCGCCTTGCCAATAACTCGCTAAGTCTTGTTGATAGTTAATACTGGCCTCTAAAGTTTGCGAACGACTATAATTCTGTTCACGTAAATTCAAAGCTTGCAGATTTAGACCTAATTGATACCGTTTCTTACCATCAAGAAAGACTTGACCGGCATTCAGATTCAAACTGTTAGTGCTGTAAGCTACAGCATGTGGGTATTGTTTATGATTAAAACTAGTAGTTACAAACCAAGTGCGCTCAGCAGTTTGAATACGGTTATAGTCTAATTGTGCTCCTAGTTCACTATAACTAGAGTCTTGCTTGATGGAAGCGTTATCGAGGGTTACTCCACCGAAAATTGGTAAATTGATACTGGCATTATTCACGCCTAAATTCACATTATTGTCATGTCCTAGAGCAAAGCTGGCCGAGCTTTGCCAATTACTCTGGCTAGTATCTGGCGTTCCTAAAGTTAATGCTTGTAGTTGTTGTTCTACATTGCTACGGACTAGCGCAGGCATCGGTAGTTCTAAGGCTATTTTGAATTCAAGTATAGCTGAATCTTGATTATCTAAAGCTAGATAAGTGCGTGCTAATTCTAAGTGCGGGCGGACTTGCTTAGGTTGATTGATTACAGCACGTTTCAAAGCCAGTAAAGCATAGTCGAAATGACCTGTTTCTAGAGCCGCTAAACCATAGAGATAGTCAAACTCTGGCTCGCCTTCGTATTGATTTTTCAATTTTTTGGCTTGTTCCCAAGCCAAAGCATATTGCTCAGTGGCGATGGCTTGTTGTAAACCATTGAGTGTTATAGATGGCATTGCCAAGCAGCTTGGGCTTGAGAGAATAAACCACCAAGTGATGCAAAGTTTTGGTAGGGTTAACTGATTGATATAAAACTGCATTAATGGGGTTCGCCTTCAAGTAAACTTGCTTCGTTTTATCCAAGGTGGAAGGTGTAGTCTTGTAGAGAGTATTTGCTTTTTTATAAGCAACTAAATTAGAAACCCTATACTAACAGAAATTAGACAGTTGCTAGTTAGTAGTAAAATCCTCAATATAAGTTCAAAACTTGTGCATAACTAACAGGTTTAAGCCTACTAAAGCGTTAAACTAAGTCATTTAATCACTATGTATCAGCCTCTATTACAGCGCTGGCGTCGAGGGCAAGAATTATATGTCTTAGGTTTTGGCATAGCGCTTCTGCTTATCAGTTGTTTAATGTACCTAGGCCATCTATCAGTAGCTCCCTTAGTTTTTCAACGCATGGAAGCGCTAGCCTATGACTTGCGTATGCGTTTAACAATACAACAGCAACCAGAGTCTAACCCTCTCATTCTGATCGTTGATATTGATGAAGCCAGTCTGCAAACCGAAGGGCAGTGGCCGTGGCCACGTTACAAACTCGCTAGTCTTATTGAGCGTTTACATACTGCGGGTGCTGCAGTGATTGTTTTAGATATGAGTTTCCCTGAGCCGGAAATCAACCCACTTGATGAAATTAAGCAACGTTTACCGAGCTTTAGCCAACTTGACCCAAGCTTATTAGCACACTACCAGCAATTAGATGGAGATGAGCACTTAGCAAGTGTGTTAGTGGGAAAAAATGTGATTCTGGGTAATTTATTCCATCAATCCGATAATTTTCAAAAAGGTTTATTACAACCAGTGCTGATTGATTGGCACTCTAATCCTAAGAACTTGCCTACGAGCTTAGTGATGTTAGGGGTGACGCCCAATTTGCCTAAATTGGCTGAAGCAGCCGCACAAACTGGATTTTTAAATATTTTTCCCGATGATGATGGGGTTATTCGCTCAGCACCTTTAGTTTTAGAGTTTAAACAGCAGCTCTATCCGAGCCTAGCTTTACAAGCGACCCGCCAATATTTGCTGGATGAACAGCCTATCAAGCTGACTACTAACAGGGTAGGCAACGCTGAAGTCATCACCCAAATTGAGTTCGCTGGTAAAGTCATTCGTACCGATCCTACTGGGCAAATTATTATTCCTTTTCTGGGGGCAATGGGGCAGTTTGAGGTTATCGCTGCTACCGATATTTTACGCCAGCCGGTATCTGCGGACTTGGCAGATGCTATTGTCTTGATTGGAACCTCGGCTAAAGGCTTAGCCGATCTACGCTCGACACCTTTTCAGTCTGGCTTGCCGGGGGTAGAAGCGCAAGCCACGTTGATTTATGCCTTATTACATCCAGAAACTATTCCGGTTACCCCAGAGTGGTTGGATGCAGCGATTATTTTAGAAATGTTGTTATTGGGTAGCGCCATGCTCTGGTTGTATCCACATCTGCAGCCCTATGGAATGCTAGTGTTTGGAGGCATGTTGGCTATTTTAGTGACCAGCTTGAATGTCTGGTTATGGGTCTATTGGCGGGTCAATACTCCTTTATTGCCACCCTTGCTGTTAGTGCTAGCGATAAGTTTGTTATTCGGCTTAGAGCGTTTATTAAACGAACATCGACAACGGCAGCGAATCCAAGAGATGTTTGGCCAATATGTGCCTTCGGGACATATTGAGCAGTTGTTAGCGAACAAGCAGCTCAATACCAGTATGGCAAGTGAGCGTCGCCAGATGACGGTATTATTTTCAGATATTCGTCAATTTACTTCCTTAGCGGAGCAACTTTCCTCAACCCAAGTACAAACTTTCCTTAATACGTATTTGACTCCACTAACTTCAATTATTTTTCAATATCACGGCACGGTCGATAAATATGTAGGCGATATGATTATGGCGTTTTGGGGTGCTCCCCTACCGGATAAGTCCCATGCTGAACATGCCGTTTTGGCTGCGCTCGCGATGCAGAAAACTCTTAAAACTATCCAGCCACGCTTCAATGACTTGGGGATTCAAAGCACAGTACAAGCTGGGATTGGGATTCATAGTGGTGAAATGACTGTTGGTGATATGGGGTCAAGTTATCGACGGGCTTATACGGTACTCGGGGATGCAGTCAATTTAGCTTCACGTCTACAGGAGTTAACTAAATATTACCAAGTCGAAAGTTTGGTTAGTTTAGAAACGGTGCAGCTTTGCCCCGGCATCCAATTTCGCTTGTTAGATTATGTGTGTGTACGTGGGCGGCAGGAGCCGGTCATGATTTATCAGCCCTTGGGTTTAAACTCAGAGCTAGCTGCTGAGCAGGCTTTATTGGTTCAACATGAGACCGCGATTCAAGCGTATTTAGCTGGGGATTGGGACTTAGCTAAAGCTAATTTAGAGGAACTAAATCTTCAGCAGCCGAGTCATTATTACTCATTAATTTTAAGACGTATGCAAGCTAGTGCTTATCAAGTTCCTACGGCTTGGAATGGAATCGTTAGCTTAAAAGATTTTTAAGAATAAAGGCTTTTACTCGTGTTCGTTGAAAGCGTTACCATGCGCGCTTTCAGATAATATTCACAAAAATGGGGCATCAGCTATGTTACCACCACGTCCGTCCGGAGTGATTGCCTTAGCGGCAGACACTGATACTGGCGGAGCTTTAGCTCGTTTAACTGCTTTAGAGGGTTTAGCCCGTGCGGTTCTTGTTGGCATTATTCCACTTATTGCTTTTGAAGCTTTAGGTAGTAAAGAAGCGGTTGCGCAAGTTTATTTAGTAGCAGCACTAGTTACCTTATTGATAACTCTTAATTTTAGTCGGTTAGAAAAGCTCTTACAGCGCCGCTGGGTTCTAAGCTTGGGGGCAGTGATGCTAGTAGTGTCATCACTCCTCATGTACTTTGGGAGTGGGTGGCTATTCGCAACGGGAATTGGTTTACGTTCGGCGGCGGCTTCCATTTTTACGGTGTGTATTTCGCTATATGTCATGGACTATATCGAAAAGCTCGAGTTTGCACGCACTGAATCGCGTCGTATGCTGTATAACGGAGTTGCTTGGTTAGTAGGCCCACTATTAGGTATTTTTTTATGGGAACATGGCATGCCTTTCAGTGCCTTCTTAGTTTCCATGATGAGTGCGCTAGTGATGCTGGCTTATTTCTGGCGTCTACGTTTAGGTGATAATCCTGTTCTAACTGCTGCTAAACCACGCAAAGCAATTCACCCTTTAATTTTAGTCCCGCATTTTTTTAAGCAAAAATTCTTACGTATTTCTTATCTAATTACTTTAAGCCGTTCAGTATTTTGGGTGCTCTTATATGTCTATGGTCCTATTTATGCGGTGGAAGCGGGTTTACCTAAATGGGTAGGCGCTGCTTTATTATCTTTAGGTTGTGCCATGCTATTTTTCAGCCCTTGGGTTAGAGCTTTAGCGGAGCGCTTTCATACTAAAAATGTGCTGATTTTTGGTTTATCTTTATGTGGAGCTTCCTTATTAGGTTTAGGTATATTGGGTGAGGCGCAAAAAATTGGCGTGCTATTGTGGTGGGCAGGAGCTTGGGGGGCATCTTTCGTGGACGTCCTCGGTAATATACCTTTTATGCGCACGGTAAAACCTTACGAGCGTACTGAAATGACCATGGTGTTTTCAACATGGCGGGAAATGTCGGAGTTACTCACGCCGTTGGTTATTTCGATTATTTTGCTAATGCTACCTTTCTACACGGTCTACTATATTTTTGGTATCTTCTTGTTATTGGTGGCTTTCTATACAAGGTCTTTGCCGACACGGGTCTAAAAAGCAGCGTTCCTTAGCTTGGGAATTTTTCGCAAAACTCTCAAGTTCTGCACTAGACTTAAGCGATTGTTTGTAAAGCTGGAATAGACAATAAATATGAATTGGTTAAGGGGAAGTCAACGAGTAAGCATGATGCTTGCTTGTTTAATGCTGAACACGGCTTGTAGCATGGTCAGCGAAGAGTCAGGGGGCATTCCGGAAATTCAAGGGGTATGGCGCTACTCAGATGGTGTACTGCCTCATCTGAGATCCTCTTTAACTTATGAGTTTCAGCAGGGACGTTTTCGAGTCAGCGGTTATCCTAATATTTATGCGTATGGCAACTATGCTTTCGAGATGAGTGAGCATGGTGGTTATCAAGTGGCTTTAGTACCTGAAGAAAGCCAAGGTTTTGAGCCGCGCACGATTCAGATACAGCCTACTGGTGGACGTACTTTATTAATCGATCATAAAATCTATCGACGTATTTTACGGCATTAGTGATATCACCAATATTTTTATTTAGGAATTCCTCTTCTTATCTGCTTTCTGTCGTATCAGCAGTATTGTTTTTTTGAGCAAAGGAATTATGCATATGGATCAAATTAATCGGAAAATCATTGCCTTATTATCGCAAGATTCAAGGATGTCTATCAGTGAAATTGCCGGCAATGTTGGTCGCTCAAGGACTGTAGTTGCGGCTCGGATAGAGCAACTAGAAGAACAGGGTGAAATTGTTAAGTTCACTGTGCAACTACGAAGAAAGCAAATTACTAGTATTTTTGAGATAAAACTATCTCGAGGATTTACTTGCCATGATGTTGTCTCACATTTTAAACAAAGCTTTCTTGTGCATAAGGCATGGTCTGTTGCTGGGGAAACAGATTTATTTATTTTGACTGATTTCGATACCTCTATAGATTTGGCTAATGCACAAGAGTTTTTAGCTGATTCAGAGTCAGTTGATTTTGTTGTTTCACATGTTGTCTTAAATGAGTTTGCATAGTGCAGGCGTATTTATTCGATTTGCAGTAGAAAAACCGTTTTTATGAAGCTGTAAATACTTACTTTAATAGGTTTATTATTATGCTTTAAACAATACCTATACAGGGATAGTATTAATGAGGTTAACTAATCAGTCAAACGACCGTGCGCAAGGTTTTTTTCGAAAGAAGAAGTGAAAAAATTCAGCGATACGGCATGGCAAAAAATTATATTCAAAGAGTTAGAGTCTATGCTGTTGAGTGATTCTCGACCTTTTCCATGTTTGTTTGGCGTGAGTGGTTTTAAATAAAATTAGTTAAGGTTCACTTTTTTTAATCAGATATCTGCTGATTATATTTCGATTGTATTGAGAGTATATCTGAGCTGTACTCAAGATTTTGGTCAAAATACATCATTGGTTGTTTTTGAAAAACCTTCTTCTTTGCTGAACCTAAATGAATATAAGCAAAAATTTTGGAAGTTACTTCAAGATGTGACTCAAAATGATCGATATCCGAACGATGAAACTATTTTGGTCTTAAAAGGAGGCTTGAGTTTTTACACTAGTAGTGCTGAGCAAAACTGCTACGCTGGAGATCTTGTGTTGCTGCCATCTGGTACAAGGCATGGTTCAATTGCACTTGAGATTGGTGCAGTTTATATGACTGCTTTTCAGTTTTTGGAGTTTTTGTCATGAGTCAATTGAAAAAGACATTAACGCTCTATAGTGGTACAGCATTATTCTTGAATATCGTTATTGGATCGGGTTTATTGATTTTACCGGGCTTAGCATATCAACAAGTAGGTGATTGGGCACTGCTATCTTGGTTTGTGTGTGCGTTGATTGCATTACCCCTGTTATTGATTTTTGTGATTCTAGGTAAAAATTACCCTGATTCTGGAGGTATTGCTCATTATGCATTTAGGGCTTTTGGCGGGTGGGTGCAAAGGGTCGCTGCATTTTTATTTTTAGGTGCAATAGTTTTGGGGTTACCTTCTATTGCAATGACAGGTGCTTACTATTTGAATGCAATTTTTCCATTTTCACCCCATTTCTATGCTGCTACTTTGATAGTGGTCGCCGCATTATTACATGCTATGTCTGGAAGTGGTGTGTCACGTGTTTTGGGCTGGATTGGTTCAGGAGTCATTGCGGTTTTATTGGTTTTGCTTGTGATTTCAATAATAGGTTTGGACATCAATCAACACACACCTATTTTACCCCAATGGCGTATTGATGACATCAGTATAGCTCTATTATTCACCCCATTCATGATGATTTTTTTTGCTTTTACGGGTTGGGAGGTTGGTTCTCATGCTGCGGAAGAGTTTAAAAATCCAGTTCGTGATTTTCCATTGGCGATGATTTTTTCGTTTATTATTGCTTCAGTTTTTTATTTGGTAATTGCATGGGTAGTGCAAGTATCTAGTATTCAAGTAGGTTTTGAATCACCTTTTATTGAAATTACTCGCCCTGTTTTAGGAGACAAAGGCGCGTATTTAGTTGCTGCAGTAGCAGTACTTTTGATTTTTGCAAATTTATTTGGTGCAGTGTGGGGGGTATCACGTTTAGTTTATTCTTTGGGACGGGATAAAATATTGCCAGAAACTTTAGCAGTTACCAGAAATAATATACCTTTGCGGGCAGTGCTTTTGGTGGTTTCTTGTTTGCTAATTAGTATTCTTTTAGATTATGAGGATTTTATTCATATCAAAGATATGTTGTCTCTAGCTGGGCAAAATTTTTTAATATTATATGGAGTTGCGGCTGCAGCACTCTTGGTACTGACAAGTCAATGGATGACACGGTTGTTGGCTATTTTCGTATTATTCTTGGTGCTGGCACTATTATACATAGCTGGAGTTCATCTTGTTTATCCTGTTTTTTTGGTTTTATTGGCAAGTTTTGTTTTTTGGATAAGAGAATCATAAATATATCTTATTAATTAGCTGTAAAGCCGTCGGAAAAATTTAAAATTGATTCTTTAGCGTTAGTTTAAAAAATTAATTATATTGTACTGTTTATCCGATAGAATTCTTGAAAAAGCATTCGATTTTTAATTGCCGGTTCTATGGTTGCATGTGGTTTTTAATTCTTTGGCTATTAAAAAGCTAGGAAATCTAAACTGTTCACTTCCTTCAGGCTGTGCCAGAATGCGTGCATTCATTTGCTTTTGAGGCTGGTTCAAGAATGGCTGAATCTAATTTATTTCTACGTATGCTGGCAGAGAAGCGCTTTCTATTAGCGGATGGCGCGACGGGCACTAATCTATTTAGCATGGGGCTAATGACCGGTGATGCACCAGAGCTTTGGAATACCGAATATCCAGAGCGGATTGCTGCGCACTATCGTAGTTTTGTGGAGGCAGGCTCCGATATTATTTTAACTAACACTTTCGGTGGCAATCGTCGCCGTTTAGTGCTGCATCAAGCTCAAGATCGGGTAGTAGAGCTGAATACGGCGGCGGTTAAGATTTTAAAAGATGAAATCGCTAAGGCGGGACGCGAGATCGTGATCGGTGGCTCGATGGGGCCAACGGGGGATATTTTAGAGCCGAATGGCCCGCTCTCAATTGCGGAAGCGGCGGATATTTTTGAAGAGCAAGCAAGGGCTTTAGCGGTTGCCGGTGTCGATGTGCTCTGGCTTGAGACTTTATCCTCAAAAGAAGAGGTCGAAGCGGCGGTATTAGGGGCTGGGCGCGTGGGTTTGCCGGTCGTGAATACCTTAAGTATTGATACTAATGGACGCACCATGATGGGTTTAACGGCTGCGGATATTATTAACTTACAACCAAATTTGCATCCGCATCCCATTGCTTGCGGCACAAACTGTGGGGTAGGTGCTTCTGAAGTGGTTGCAGCCGTGTTGAATTTCTTTAATGCAGCCGGTGAAGAGCAAGAACCGATTATCGTTGCTAAAGCGAACTGCGGTATTCCTGAATATGTGGATGGCAAAATTGTCTACAACGGTACGCCAGAGTTGATGGCTCGGTATGTGGAGTTAGCCATGGATGCGGGTGCGCGGATTATTGGCGGCTGCTGTGGGACTAGCCCTGAACATATTAAAGCCATGCGTGTGGCGATGGATCAGCATGTGCCACAAGCAAAACCTAGTTTGGAAGTGATTCTGCGTGATTTAGGCACTGTGTCTAAAGGGGCACAAGCACAATTAGCCGGTGACTTAAGCGTGGAAGGTGGTTCTTTGGGTGGCGGTAGTGGGCGTAAGCGTTCACGGCGTGCCTAAATAAACGTTTCTAGGGTTGAGTACAGTTGCTTAACCCTAGACATCCTCCGCCCGCTCCACAAACAATACTCCATTCAAATGATCTACCTCATGCTGAATAATGCGTGCGACAAAACCGCTATATTCAGTCTCAACAGTTTCGCCTTGCTGATTGCTATAGCGCACGATTAAACGTTCAGCGCGTGCAACGGGTGCGCGCGTATCTGGTACGCTCAAACAGCCTTCTTCACCTAAGCAAATTTCATTCGATTGCCAAATGATTTCTGGGTTAATCATCGCGATTGCTTCCATCAAGGGTGCATCGGGATAACGCGGATTCGGGCGTGAGGCAACAATAATGATTCTTAAGGATTTAAATACTTGTGGGGCAGCGATTCCCACACCATTCGCAGCTAGCAGAGTGGCATACATATTTCGAATCAGCATTTGCACTTCGGGATCCAGCGGGTCACTGACGACTTGCGCTAGTTGAGTCAGTACAGACTCGCCTTGTTGCGCGATGCTCAAGATCTGTGCTGAGGGAAGTGTCGACATCATAATATTCTACCTTTTTACACTAAGTGCAGTTGTAACATGTTTCTGATTATAAAACAGTCTCTCCTAAAGGATTCAGGCTTTATATAACGAATGTGCAATTGCACATTGTCGACAATTTTACTGCTTTATAGACTGAAAATTGGCGGATTTATCGGTACATCGGTTGACGATCTGAAAGCGATTACCGACAATACGCGAGCTTATTCGCTAATCGTGAAATCCACCAAATGACACTGCTTGCTCTGTATCATTCCGAAGTTGCTGCTGGCAATATCCAACGTGATCCTGCACAGGAACGTGCTATCCAAGTTTTACAAGGAATTATGGATGGCTTAGTCAATCCTAAACCCCAACTACCGGTCAAGGGTTTCCGCTTTTTCTCTAAGCCTGAACCGCGCACGGAAGTTAGCGTGAAAGGTGCTTATATGTGGGGCGGTGTGGGGCGTGGCAAAACGTGGATTATGGATTATTTTTTTAAGGCTGTACCCATTGCTGAGAAAAATCGCTATCACTATCACCATTTATGTTGATGGGTGCATGAAGAACTGCGCAAGTTAGGCACGAATCAAAAAGATCCATTAGAGTTAGTGGCTAAGAAAATTGCCTCTAATACTGAGCTGCTCTGTATTGATGAGTTTCATGTCTTAGACATTGGCGATGCGATGATTCTAGCCGGGTTGTTGCAAGGTCTAGTGCACAACGATGTGACTATCGTGACCACTTCAAATCGTCCACCTGATGATTTATACAAGAATGGTCTACAACGTGCGCGCTTCTTGCCAGCGATTGATTTGATTAAGAAAAATCTGCAAGTACTTGAGCTAGATAATGGTATTGACTACCGGATGCGCTATGTCATGCCTTTGGATGAACAGACTGATAACATTACTCATTCAGACCCTGAACTTGAGCAGCGCTTCCGTGAAGAAGCTAAAGGTAGAGTCTATGAAAATGTGGAATTGGAATTAAATAGTCGTCGTCTCCCTGTGAAAAAAATGGCGGATAACATTATTTGGCTAGATTTCAAAACGGTCTGCGATGGCCCACGTTCTACGAGTGATTATATTGAGTTAGCCGCACGTTATGGGACGATTATTCTCTCTGATATTCCGCTTATGAATCAGGATAGCGAGAATGCGGCGCGGCGCTTTTTAAATTTGATTGATGAATTGTATGACCGTAAAGTGCAACTGATCATTTCTACCCGCTACGATATTAAAGAACTGTATCAAGGCCAGTTGCTCAAATTTGAATTTGCTCGTGCCTTTAGCCGTTTAAATGAAATGCAGTCACCTACTTATTTGGCGGCTTAACTGAGCTTGGAGCGGTTTTAAATGGCAATTTGGTTTATTTCTGATCTGCATTTAGAACCAGCTCGACCAGAGAGCACGCGTTTATTGTTTGAGTTTTTGCAGCATATTCGGGGCAAAGCTGAGGCTTTATATATCCTTGGTGACTTGTTTGAATATTGGATTGGGGATGATGTTCTCTTAACCCCAGCAGGAAAACCAGTGCTACCGATTTTGCAAGCATTCAAACAAGTAGCAACGCAGGGCACACCCATTTACTTACAACATGGGAATCGTGATTTTCTGTTAGCAGAGCAGTTCGCTGAGCTAAGTTCGATAACACTTCTGCCTGAACAACAAGTTATTAATCTCTACGGTCAGCCGACGCTAATTATGCACGGCGATTTACTGTGCACCGATGATCTGGATTATCAAACAGCGCGCGTTTTATTTCGTAGTCCACAATGGCAACAACAGATTTTAGCGAAGAGCATTCCTGAACGTTTGCAGTATGCACAAAGTTTACGGATGCAAAGCCAGCAAACTGCGCAAACGAAGCAGGAAGAAATTCTTGATGCGAACCAAGCCACTATTGAAGCGGTAATGCGTGCGGCTCAAGTGCAGCAGTTAATTCATGGTCACACCCATCGCCCCGCAATTCATGAATTTGGGTTAGAGGGTAAAAGCGCTAAGCGCATTGTGCTGGGGGATTGGTACAATCATGGTAGTTTTTTGCGAGTGGATGCTGAGGGTATACAGCTTTCAGCCGAGTTTCACTAAGCAGTCTAAATAAGCATTCTCATCCGGCGGTTGCTGCTGCTGTTGAGCTTGCCAAAGGTTCGCGACTAAACATTCCATCATTATATGCTCAGTCTCATGTTGCCCATAGCGTTCAGCTAGATTTTCATAAAGATCGCGAATTCCTACCGGGCGGTTGGTAGACACTTGTTCGCGCAAGCCTAAATGCAAGCCCATGTGGAGAAAGGGATTAGTATGACCTTCTTCTGGTGCATAATCCTGCTGCAAAGCCTGAGAGGTATGCGCAAGCAGAGGGTGATATTCTGGATGTTCCAAAATGACGGCGGCGACTTGTTTCTCCAAGCCTTCCAATAATTGTCCAGCCTGTTGCTTTTGCCAGCAGTTTAAATAATAACGGCGTAAATTTTCACGTTGGGCAGAGATCATGCAGCAGTTTTTTCCTGGTATTCACATAAATCCGCGATTAAACAAGCGGGGCATTTGGGCTTGCGCGCTGTACAAATATAGCGACCATGTAAGATTAGCCAATGATGTGCGTCTTGCAGGTATTCAGGCGGAATATTCTTGAGTAAGCCTTTTTCCACTTCCAGCACATTTTTCCCCGGTGCTAAGCCAGTACGATTGCTAAGGCGAAAAATATGCGTATCTACTGCCATCGTAGGCTGACCAAAAGCGGTATTCAAAATAACATTAGCGGTCTTGCGGCCAACACCGGGTAGGGCTTCTAAGTCAGTGCGATTATTGGGGACTTGTGATTGATGCTGTGCAATGAGCTGTTGGCAAGTCGCGATAATATTTTTGGCCTTAGCGTTATACAGTCCAACGGTTTTAATATAGCTGCGCAAGCCTTTTTCACCTAAAGCTAAAATCGCTTCAGGGGTATTTGCCACCGGAAAGAGTTGCTCAGTAGCTTTGTTGACGCTTTTATCGGTGGCTTGAGCTGATAAAATGACTGCCACTAAGAGTTCAAAGGGTGACGCATAGCTAAGTTCAGTGCGTGGATTTGGGTTCGCTGCTTGCCAGCGCTGAAAGAGTTCAAGACATTGCTCCTGCTTCAAAGGGCATCACTCACGGGTTTGAGTAAAGCTTGTTGCTGAGTATGCGCTGCACGCCGTTGATCAATATAGTTTTTACCGGCCACTAGAAAGCCTAAGCTAATAAATGCGCCGGGTGGTAAAGCAGCTAATAATAAACCTGTGAAATGATCGCTAATCTGTAAACTTAAGCCACGTGCGGCTTCTCCAAACATCAAATGCGCTTGTGAAAATAAACTGCCGTGGGCTAAAAATTCACGAATAGCCCCTAAAGTAACTAAGACTAAAGTAAAGCCAATCCCCATCATTAAACCGTCTAACCATGCATATTGAGGTGGATTTTTCGCCGCGTAAGCCTCAGCTCGACCAATAATAATACAGTTGGTGACAATTAAAGGAATAAAGATCCCCAGCACGGCATATAGTTCGCTGAAATAGGCATGAATCAGTAATTCAATTGCGGTAACCGTGGAGGCAATAATCAAGACAAAAGCAGGGATACGGATTTCTTCACGAATGAAAGGGCGTAACAAAGAAATTAATAAATTAGTGGTCGCTAAAGTCATCAAAGTAGCGATTCCTAAACCGAGGCCATTGACAAGATTAGTCGTGACTGCCATCAAGGGACACAAACCTAGAAGCTGGACTAAGCCGGGGTTATTTTGCCAAATACCATTAAAGATAATTTCACGATAAGGATGTTCTGCACTCATGGCTGCTTTCCTGTACTAGGTGCAAATAAAGTCTCAGTATGCTGTTCAGACCAAACTAGCACCAGCTTGACGGCTGCAACGACTGCCCGTGGGGTAATGGTTGCTCCTGTAAATTGATCAAAATATCCGCCATCTTTTTTAATTCCCCAAGTGGCTGCAGGCGGATTTTGAAGTGATTTACCTGAAAAGCCTAAGATCCAAGCGCTTTTTTCCACCTCAATCCAATCACCTAAACCGGGGGTTTCTTTATGTGCTAAGACACGCACACCTGCCAAGGTTTGATCTGCATTGACGCCAACCGCTAAACGAATATTACCACTATAACCGTCTGGCGTAGTGATGGTGAAAATCGACGCTACTGGCTGCTGCTGTTTACGCAAGCGATAGACTAACACAGGTTCAGAGCTATTCAACTCAGATGGCGCTAGGCTGAGGGTATCTTCTAATGGGTTATTATCGTAGCGGCTAGCTTCGACTAAAGTGTTAATGCGTGTTAGTAAGGCTTGCCGCTCACTTTGAGCAATTTGTTTGGCGGTCAGGGTATGCACTCCAGCAAGTAATAAAGTACCTGCTAAAGCGAAACCGGCCAGTAAGAATGTAGGCTTGCTAATTTCCCGAATTAAATCATTCATAGGCCAAACCGTCCTTTAGTGCCATAAACCCGCGGTTGGGTATAAGTATCTAGTAAGGGTACGGCCATATTCATAATTAACACAGCGAAGGCGATCGCATCAGGATAACTCCCCCAAACACGAATAATATAGGTAAAACAACCAATTCCACCTGCATAGAGAATTTTCCCTAGCGGTGTGGTACTGGCAGAAACTGGGTCGGTGGCAATAAAAAAAGCGCCTAAGATAGTCGCTCCGCCGACCAAATGAAAAAGCGGTGAATTGTAAGTATGCGGATTAATCAGCCAAAAAATAAGTGCCATACCAGCCAGAGCTGCCATTAAAGCAACCGGAATATGCCAGCTAATAATTTTACGATAGATCAACCATAAGCCGCCTGCTAGCCAAGCTAAGCTCACCCATTCCCAAGCTTGACCCGCTATCCAACCGAAGGCTTGGCCTTGACTGATTTGCTCGACCGTTTCGCCCAGCCTTAAATGTGTTTTGATAGTATCCAAGGTAGTAGCTTGAGTGAGGCCATCCCAAGTACTAGCTCCACCTAGCAAGACTTGCTGCAACGCTTCACTCAAGTTGATATGGGCGATACTAGTAAGCTCAGGTGCGGGCCAACTCGTCATTTCGACAGGAAAAGACACCAAAATGGCTGCATAACCCACCATTGCGGGATTAAAAGGGTTGTAGCCTAAACCACCATAAAGATGTTTCCCGATCACCATTGCAAAAATCAGCGCAATCAATACCAACCACCAAGGCGAGTAGGGCGGAAGTGCGACGGCTAGCAGCCAACCAGTCACTACAGCGCTATAGTCAGTCAAAAACGGTAGAATAGGGCGCTGACGTAGCTTAAGCATCAATGCTTCGAGCAACAGAGCAAAGCCTAAGCCTAGCAATAAATTCGTGATCACACCCCAACCGAAAAACCACAGTAGCACTAAAGTTCCCGGCACTAGGGCATAAATGACTTGCGCCATGACTTGCCCAACACCTTGAGGCGCATGCATATACGGCGAAGTTTTAGTGCCAAATATCATGCTGGTTTATCCTCTGTGGTGGTAGAGCTAACTGCAGCTTGCTGAGCTTTTTTAGCTTTAGCGCGCTCTAAAGCCGCTTGAATTGCTGCCTGTTTATCATCTGCAGGGTTAGTTTTGGTTTGCGCGGTTTCTTTATGTTTGGCTAATTTTTCAGCTTTTTCACGCTTAGCCCGTTCAAGCCGCTCTTGATGAAAATCGTGGCGATTGCGGGCTAGATCAGCT
>AATN01000048.1_pt1 | contig 29983 bp, 28 predicted proteins | sample 270648 | NCBI WGS metagenome assembly AATN01 (sample SAMN02954269, study PRJNA17659) | bioreactor sludge metagenome | biome: terrestrial; feature: bioreactor; material: sludge; isolation source: Enhanced Biological Phosphorus Removal (EBPR) bioreactor sludge | place: Australia: Brisbane, Queensland
GCAGGCTTTATTCGTAGGGTATTGTCGGGGTCTTGCATCGCAAAGACACGCACTTCGCGGCCTTCACAGAGTATCGTGCCATCTCGCCGTGCTATATGCTTCATCACGAAGCTTTTGCCGCGCCATTCCTCAATCCATGATTCGATTTCAATATCTTCGCCATAGGTAGCGGAGCTTTTGAAGCTAGCTTGAGCATCAACCAAGGGTGTACCAATAATGCCGCGCTCACGAGCGGTATCACGCCAGCTTGGAATACCACAAGCAGTGAAGAATTCGCGGCTTGCGGTATCAAACCATTTGAAATAGTTGGCAAAAAAAACAATTTGTGCAGGGTCACAGTCGCTAAAGGCTATCCGATAGCGATAAATATTCGTGCGTGCCATCTTGTCTCCTAACGCGGAGCCATACGTAGCGCACCATCCAAGCGGATGGTTTCGCCATTTAGCATAATATTGCTCACAATCGTGCACACCATATTCGCAAATTCAGCCGGATAACCTAAACGAGGCGGGAAGGGCACGGATTCACCTAAAGACTGCTGAATTTCTGGCGGCAATGCAGCCATCATGGGAGTCATGAACAGGCCGGGTGCAATGGTCACGACACGAATCCCCGTTTTGGCTAATTCACGTGCCATCGGCAGTGTCATCGCAATCACTCCACCTTTTGAAGCGGAATAAGCGGCTTGCCCGATTTGTCCATCATAAGCAGCAATGGAGGCGGTATTAATAATCACACCCCTTTCACCGTCGGCTAGTGGCTCTAAGCTCGCCATGGCCGCTGCGGCTAAGCGCGCCATATTGAAACTACCAACCAGATTCACTTGAATAGTACGATTAAATTCGGCTAAAGGGTGTGGGCCATTTTTACCTAGAACCTTGGCGGCGTTACCAATGCCAGCACAATTGACTAAACCGCGTAACTGCCCGAATTTCGCTACTGCTAAGTTAACGGTATTTTGTGCATCCGTCTCATCCGCAACATTAGTGCGACTGAAGACAGTACACTGGCCCAGTTCTTTAGCTAAAGCTTCACCTTGCTCAGTGTTCAAATCCGCGATAACGACATTCGCACCTTGTGCATGTAAAGCACGTACTGTGGCTTCACCTAAACCTGAAGCACCACCCGTGACGATAAATGTGTGATTAGCAAACTCCATAACTCCTCCTCTTATACGTTCTCAAGCAAAATTGCGACACCTTGACCACCACCCGCACAGGCAGAAGCCACGCTGTATTTTAACCCAGCTTGCTGCGCTGCGCGCGCTGCCGTGAGGCTTAAGCGTACTCCAGAAGCCCCTAAAGGATGCCCAATCGCAATCGCACCACCATGCACATTTGACTTGGAACGCTCTAAACCCAGTTCTCGTTCGCAGGCTAAGTACTGTGCGCCAAAAGCTTCGTTAATCTCGACGCGATCAATATCACTGACTTGAATACCGGCCTTTTTCGCTGCAGCACGAATCGCTGGAGCCGGACCTATCCCCATAATTTCAGGTGGAACGGCTACTGCTGCACCATTCACAAGTCGCGCAATCGGTTTTAAGCCGTGAGCACGTACCCAATCGCCCCGCGCAACTAAGACTGCTGCAGCACCATCCACAATCGCTGAGCTATTGCCACCGGTTTGTACACCACCAAAAGCAGGCTTGAGTTTTTGTAAAGTTTCAAAGCTAGTAGCACGTACATGACTATCACGTTCAAAGCGCTGAGCGCGATCAGCGAGTTTTAGACCTCTTGGTTGATAACCCTCTAATGCCCATTGGCTATTTACGACAGCACTGACCTCTGGATTGAAATAGCCAGACTCCCAAGCAGCAACTGCGCGGGCAAAACTTTCTTCAGCAAAACGGTCAACTTCTTCACGGCTAATGTTATAGCGCTTTGCAAGGTTTTCAGCAGTATCACCCATGCCAATGCCGGGTGCGGTATCTTTGGTCGCCTCCCAGAGGAAGTCTTTAAATTCTAATTGACCCATGCGGAAGCCAGCGCGATGGGTGTAGGCAGCAATCGGATTGCGTGACATCGATTCAGTACCGACGCAGAGCACAACCTTTGCTTTACCTAGCGTGATTTGGTCGGCAGCCGTGAGAATGGTTTCAAAACCAGTACAGCAGAGTCGTTGTACTAATAAAGCCGGCACAGTGGCGTTGACACCAGCATACAGTCCAATGTGCCGGGGGAGGAAATAGGCATCGAAGCTGGCTTGCGCCATATTGCCGGCGATAATGGCATTGACTTCGGTGGCGGGAATGCCGCTCGTTGCAAATAAACTGCGTGCGGCATAGATCCCTAAATCAGTTGGTGCGACATCACGCAACACCCCATTGTAATCAGCAAAGGGGGTACGCTGACCGGCTACTAACCAAATATCATCGTAGCTTGCAGTCAAGGCGGCTGCTTCGGAATCAGCAAAAGGGTTAAGGTTTGTATTCATGTTTGCGGACCTTTGCCAGTGCGATTAAGGAAATGCCCGATGCGCTCTACCACCTCGGGGCTAGTTTGAGTCAGTGCTGCCGTGAGCGATTCGACAAATAGGCCATCATCCGAGGCCATATTGTTGATGCGTGAAATCGCAGAAACCATCGCCCAATTCGCCATCGGGGCATTTTCAGCAATCCGCTTAGCGAGTTGTTGCGCTTTAGCGAGGCTTTCACCTTCACCGACTAAATAATGCGCTAAACCTAAACGCAACCCTTCATCGGCATCCAGAATCCGGCCGGTGAGCATCATTTCGCACATCCGTCCCGCACCAATAATGGTGGCCACGCGTACTGAAGCGCCACCTCCGACGAAAATACCGTGACGACCTTCAGGCAATTGATAAATCGTGTTTGGCTCAGAGACACGCACATGTGTGGCGGTAGCTAGTTCTAAACCGCCCCCGATCACCGCGCCTTGCATCGCCGCTACGACCGGAATCCCGCCGTTTTGAATGCGGTCAAAAATCCGGTGCCAGCCACGTGAGTGTTGCATCACACCAAAAGGTTCACGATGTTGATGCTCGGATAAATCTAAGCCTGCACAGAAATGTTTACCTTCACCAGCCAAAATAATCACACGAGTGCCTTCAGGTGTAGCGATTAAGGCTTGCTCTAAAGCGGCGAGAAGGCGGTCACTAACAGCATTACGTTTTTCGGGTCGCGCTAGCGTCACCGTATAAATAGTCTCCTCATAAGAGGTTTTGACCAATTGTTCGCTCATGGGCATATCCTTTGGGGCTTCAGCCTTCTAGTGTTAATTGAATGACGGTTTGATCGGGCTGCTCTGCATACAACGTATTCACCAGATGAGCGCGGCGGTTCAATACCAAGCGCTGATTGAGATAGCCTTTATCGGTGATTTCGCCGGCTTCTGCCGAAGGTGGTTCGGCCATCAATAAAGCATTGGAGGCAAACATGGAGGAGCCGCTACCATTTGCCCGCATAGAGCGTAAGCCTTGGGCAACACAAGCACGCACTGCAGGATGGGCTAACACGTCTTCAACCGCAGCATCAGCAGGTAGATCAGGACAAAGGCGGCGGCATTCTGGCAGATTGGGGAAGACCAAGAAACCGACCGTGCTACGATCATGACCAGTAACTACAATATCTTGCGCAACCGGTTTTAGCGCATCAATACCTGCTACCCGAATCGCACCGACATGCACCCAAGTACCGGTGAGCAGTTTAAAGTCCTCACTGACCCGCCCATCAAACAGTAAACCTAATTCGGGCTGTTGTGGATCAACGAATTTCATCGCATCGCCAATCATGTAAAAACCATCTGCATCGAAGGCTTTTTCAGTGGCTTCGGGATTTTTCCAATAACCGGGGAATACATTCGGGCCTTTGACCCGCACTTCTAATTTGCCTGCATTGGGAACTAATTTTAGCGTAGTACCCGGTACAGGTACGCCGACTACACCAGATCGTTCAGCTTGAAAATGGCAATCAGTCGCCATTGGTGCAGTTTCTGTCGAACCCCAAGAGGAGACCAACATAGTTTCACAGCCCGGTACGCTCGCGGCTAACTCCTGCATCGCCGTCCATAGATGTTGAGGCAGGGCAGCACCGGCATAAAAGATATAGCGTAGATTGCGGAAGAAGTTTTCACGTAAAGCTTGATCTTCCCGCAAGAGTGGAACCAACATGTCATAAGCACGTGGCACACTAAAATAAACCGTTGGTGAAATCTCACGTAGATTCTTTACTGTTTTTGCCAATAAACCGGGAACTGGCTTGCCTTCATCTAAATACAGCGTACCACCGGCGGAGAGCACCATATTGAAATTATGATTGCTACCAAAGGTATGACTCCAAGGTAGCCAATCGACTAATACGGGTTTTTCGGTTTTTAAGAAAGGCCAAGCTTGTGCCTTGGCTTGCTGATTCGAGCACAGCATCCGCTGCGTATTAATGACCGCTTTCGGTACACCTGTTGAGCCAGAGGTAAACAAAAATTTGGCAATCGTATCGGGGGTGACTTGCTCAAAGGCAGCCAGAACGGCGGCTTCATCTTTATCTGCTAAAGCATCCGCAAAGCGCACAGCACCTTCGGGTAATACAGCGCTATTGCCACCAGCTAACACGACACCATCATGCAAATCAGCGATATGGTTTAAGGCCGGTACAAAATGATCCATCGGGTCAGCATAAATGACACCCGGATTCATAATCTTAATATTTTCTTTGAGCTTGGCATGATCTTGGGACAGTAAGGAGTAGCCTTGTGAAATCGCACAAGAGGGTACACCAATATGCATAGCTGCCAGCATCAGCAGAGCATGCTCAATTGAGTTATCGGACAGAATCACCACAGGGCGTTCTGCCGATAAATTTTGTTTTAACAGCCAAGTCGCGAGCGCTACTACACGCTCATGCACTTCGCTATAACTGAGTTTTTGCCAGTCACCGTTAGCATCACGCTGCGCAAGAAACAGTTGCTCAGGAGTCGCTTTAGCCCAATGCTCTAGCCAATCACCCACACAACGGGCATAGTTTTCATCAAAGGGAATACCGGAGCGCAGCCATTGCGTACCATCTTCCCTTACTTCCTGTTGTACACTAGGTAACGCATAAATACGCCCTGTGCTTTGAGCTTGAATGACCATCGCAACTCTTCCTCCTGTGCGTCTTTTTCTTGCGGCTTATGGCTGATTCTTAGGGTTGAATTAACTTAAATTCGCCACCTTGTACTTGAATCAGTACCCGACCCCGATTATCTAAACCGAAATGGTTTTCTGGAGTCATGGTATAAACACCGTGCACACCGACAACATCTTTAGTGGCTTCCAATGCATCACGTAAACCTTGGCGGAATTCAGCAGTGCCCGGTTTACCGGCTTTCAGTGCAGTGGGTACGGCCGCTTCTAATAAGCGGAAAGCATCATTCGCATGACCTGCAAAGGAGGTGAAACTCTTTTCGCCATATTTCTCGTTGTATTGTTTGGTCAGTTCCTGACCGGCTTTTTTAGACGGATGATCATCGGCAATTTGATCAACTACGACGACTGGGCCAATCGGCATAATCACATTCTCAGCAGCCTTCTGTGCGACCTTCATGAAAGCAGGGCTAGCGGCTGCATGTGTTTGATAGATTTGGCCTTTATAGCCGCGCTCCACTAAACCCAATTGGGGTAAAGCGGCGGGACTACCTGAGCCTACTACTAAAACTGCATCTGGGTTGGCACTGGTGATTTTCAGGATTTGCCCAGTGACGGAGGTATCGGTGCGGTTATAGCGCTCAATAGGATCGAGTTTAATGCCCGCATCTTCTAAAGGCTTTTTCAGTGCGGTTAACCAGTCTTCACCATAGGCATCGGAGAAGCCAATGAAACCTAAGGTTTTTACGCCTTTGGCTTTCATATGCTCAAGCAAAGCACTGGCCATAACATCATTATGCTGAGGCGTGCGGAAGACCCAAGTATTCTTTTCCGCAGGTAAATTAGTCGGTGCCAAGGAAATTTGTGGCGTTTTAGTCTCAACGGCAACTTCAGTGACGGCTAATGAGGTGGGTGTGACTGAAGAGCCAATCAGCACATCTACTTTATCTTCTGAAGTTAATTTGCGTGCATTCTTAGTAGCAGCAGTCGGATCGGTGGCATCATCTAAGACAATGTAATTGATTTTTTCACCGGCAATTTCGGTCGGCATGATGGCTAAAGCATTCTTTTCTGGAATGCCCAAAGCAGCACCAGGGCCAGTCGTAGATAAGCTCACGCCAACATTAATATCGGCGAAGGCTAGAGGCGTTGACAAAGCGAAAGCGGCTGAGCAAATTAAAGCTAATTGGGTTAATTTCATGGTTTCTCCTCCAAATGAAAAAGCTAGGTCGATAACAGGTCTTGGTGTTTGCCACCTAGACCTAGATAGGTTTCGATCACGCGCGGATCATCGCGTAATTGACTCGCAGGGCCTTCCATTGCGGTACGCCCGTTTTCCAATACATAGGCATAATCCGCCACTTGCAAAGCAGCACGGGCGTTTTGCTCGACTAAGAGAATAGACACGCCACGGCGACGTAACTCAGCAATAATTCGGAAAATCTCCCGCACAATTAAGGGGGCTAAACCGAGGCTGGGTTCATCCAACATCAACAAGCGCGGCTTAGCCATTAAAGCGCGACCCACTGCCAGCATTTGCCGTTCACCACCAGAGAGTGTGCCTGCTTGTTGGCTACGACGCTCTTTCAGACGTGGGAATAGGTCGTAGACTTGCTGCATAGTGTCTTTTTCGTCCCGATGCCCAGCACGATGGCGCTGGAAGGCACCCAAAATTAGGTTGTCCTCCACCGACATTTCACTGAATAACTCGCGCTTTTCAGGTACAAGAATTAGGCCACGTCCAACTAGATGCTCCACCTCAGGCTCAGCTTCGAGTACCCCATCAAATTGAATCTCGCCTTTAGAGGCTAACAAACCAATGGCAGCGGAAAGCAGAGTCGTTTTGCCAGCACCATTTGGGCCGATCACGGTGACAATCTGACCTTCACCGACGCTTAAATTAATCTCACTGAGGGCTTCAACTTTGCCGTAGGCAGCAGACAGTTTGCGAATCGCTAATACTGGATTGGCCATTATTCCACCCCTCCTAAATAAGCTTCTAAGACGGCTGGATCTTTTTGCACCTCTTCTGGTAAACCTTCAGCGATTTTTTCACCGAATTCCATTACCACGACTCGATCGACTAAGCCCATCACGAAATCCATATCATGTTCGACCAGTAAAATCGCCATGCCTTCGGCTTTGAGCTTTTTCATTAAATTACCCAAGGCTTGCTTTTCACGATAGCGTAAACCTGCGGCAGGTTCGTCGAGTAGTAATAAACAAGGATCAGAGCAGAGTGCTCGGGCAATTTCTAAAATCCGTTGCTGGCCTAAAGCGAGGCTGCCAGCTTCGACGTGCAGATAATCCCCTAAACCAACATGCTCTAATTGACGCGCTGCCTCCGCGAGTAAGCTGGCTTCTTCATGACGTTCAGTATGTGCAGATGCTGCAAATACGCCCTTAGAGCCACGCATATGTGCGCCAATCGCCACATTCTCCAGTACTGTCATGGTGGGTAGTAATTTTACATGCTGGAAAGTACGGCTCATGCCCATTCCCGCAATAGCTCGTGAGTTCATGCCAGTGACATTTTTGTCTAAAAAGCGAATTTCGCCTGAGGTTGGGGTATCTACCCCTGAAATCTGATTGAACATCGTGCTTTTACCCGCGCCATTCGGGCCGATCAGCGCTAAAATTTCACCTGCATGCACAGTTAGGTTCATTTTGTTATTGGCGACCAAGCCCCCGAATTTGCGGGTCACTTCTTTCGCATCCAAAATCACTTCGCCGTTAGTGGGTAGTTTACGGCGGGTTAAAGCGGCTGCATTCGGATCAATCAGTTTGGGCTGCTTTTTGACAGGTACTAATTTACTGAAGAATGGCCAAATCCCATCACGTGCATACTGCAACATCAGGATCATCATCACGCCGAAGATAATGGTTTCGAAATTGCCCGATTGTCCTAACAGTTGTGGTAACCAATCTTGTAGCCATTGTTTAAGAATGGTGATAACACCCGCGCCGATTAAAGCACCCCAAACACTACCCGCTCCACCAATTACAGCCATGAAAAGGTATTCAATGCCGCTATGCAAACCAAAAGGTGTTGGATTCACTAAGCGCTGCATATGTGCATACAGCCAACCGGAAACACAAGCGAACAGGGCGGCAATTAAAAAGATGGTCATGCGTGAGCGTAAAGTATTCACACCCATCGCTTCGGCCATCACGCGCCCACCTTTCAGGGCACGAATGGCACGGCCTTCACGTGAGTCGAGCAGATTACTGGTGGCTAACATCGCGAGCAGAAGGAAGCATAAAATCAGATAGAAAATTTCCTGACCTTCATCTAAAGCCCAACCAAAAATCGAAATCGGTGGAATGCCGGATAGCCCAGTGTGGCCGCCCAAGGTTTCCATCGTACCAAATAGAAAATAGAGACTAATCCCCCAAGCAATCGTGCCGAGGGGCAGATAGTGGCCTGATAAGCGCAAGGTAAGTGCACCTAAAATAAAGGCTACACCCAGTGTAATCACGATGCCCGCTATTAGACCTAACCACGGTGAGGCATTAAACTGAGTGGTCAGAACTGCGGTTGTATAAGCGCCCAAACCCACAAAGGCAGCTTGACCGAAACTGGTTAAACCACCGACACCGGTTAAAAGCACTAAGCCTAGAGCGACCAAGGCATATAAACCAATATAGTTCATTAAAGTGATATGGAAGGCCGGTAGTACTAAGGGTGCTGCCACCGCTAACACTAAGAAACTACCGACCATTAGCCGTGGAGATAAGGCAAATTTCATTCTTCATCCTCCACATGGGTGCTTTTCAGTGAACGCCAGAGTAAGACTGGAATAATCAGGGTGAACACAATGACTTCTTTATATTCGCTCGCCCAGAAGGAAGAGAATGCTTCCAGCAAGCCGACTAGTAAAGCACCTAGAGCTGCGAGTGGATAGCTGGCTAAACCACCAATAATCGCTGCGACGAAACCTTTCAGGCCAATCAGAAAGCCCGTGTCGTAGTAGATAGTAGTGATGGGGGCAATCAATACGCCGGAGAAAGCGCCAATGAGTGTGGCGACTAAAAAGGTGATCTTACCCGCTAAGGCTGGGCGAATCCCCATTAAGCGTGCACCGACTCGATTGATAGCAGTGGCGCGTAAGGCTTTACCGTAAAGAGTGCGCTCAAAGAAGAAATACAAAGCAGCAATACAAGCTAACGAGGTGAAAACCACCACTAAAGTTTGACCGGAAACTGTTAAAGCACCTAAGTCCAAACTAGCATCACTAAACGCAGGGGTGCGCTGGCCTTCTGCTCCAAAGAAGAGTAGACCTAAACCCACCATTGATAAATGTAACGCGACTGACAGAATCAACAGAATCAAGACTGAAGCATCCGCTAAAGGCTGATATACCAAGCGATACAGCATCGGCCCCATTGGTACGATCACTGCTAAGGTTAGAACCATTTGTATGAGCATGGGCAGTTTCGCTAAGGGCAATAAGAACAGAATAGCGAGCAGCATCAGCGGGTAGGCCAGATTCCATAATAAAGTTTTGATGAGTTTGTCATTACGCTTTATGCGTATTGCTTGAATCCCATCTAGCAAAGAAACCGCAATACCTAAGACAACGAGTAACCAAATCGTGGCGGGAGCAGTACCGGTTTGCAGGGTAGCCATGGTCAAAGCGCCATAAGCGACAAATTCACCTTGAGGGATAAAGATAACTCGTGTCACAGCGAACACGAGTACGAGGGCAATCGCGAGTAGCGCATAAATCGCACCGTTAGTGATGCCATCTTGCCCGAGAATTAATGCTATCTGTAAATCCACCTAGACCTCCTCCTGTCGTATGGATTGCGTAGCGCAGTATTGAATGATTCGCAAAGTAACAGTTAAAAACTAACTTGTCAAACGATTGTTTTATTAATTAGTTTGTACTAATTTAGTTATTCATTAGAGTGTTGCTACTAACGAGAGAACCAGATACTTGTTGTACAAAGCTGCGCTTAGGTATGCTGTGAGGGCGTTTGCGCTGAAGTAAAAAACTTTAGTTGTCGAAACCGAGGACAAAACATCATGAATCAGGCAGAAAGCCAGTCTGTGTTAGCCACTGAACAAGTCAATGCCGTTGAAGCTGAAATTTTACGTTTAGCCCGTGAGTGGCCTGAATTAGGCCAAGCAGCGGTGGCAACCCGTCTGCAACGGGCAGGCTTACAAATTTCCGCCTCAGGCGTGCGCTATATTTGGCAAAAATATGGCTTAGAAACGGCTGTGAAACGCTTACAAGCTTTGGCTGCAGAAAATGATGGTTGCTTGGAGAGCCTGACTTTAAATCAGCGCCGTTATTTAGAGCGTGGCTTATTGAGCACCCGCTTAGCTCAAGGTGAGCAGGCGGATGATGAGTTGGCTAATCTAGCTGAAGCTGAATTGGAACCTTTAGATCGACAGCGGATTATTCTGAATGCAGCGGCTGAACTGTTTTCGACCCAAGGTTTTGATCGCACCACAATTCGGGACATTGCTAGTCAAGCGGGTTTATTGCCGGGGTCGGTTTATCATTATTTTTCTTCGAAAGAAGAACTCTATATGGCGGTGCATCAAGAGGGTTTCCGCTCAGTGATGCTACAAATGCGAATCGCTACGAATGAAGTGAGTGATCCTTGGGAGCGTTTAAAGCGTGCTTTCACGGTGCATATTAATGGCATGGTGGGTGGCTCAGCAATTGATCGATTAACTGGGCATAGCCTTGCACTCACGGGTCATCCCCGTTTATTGGATATGATTCGTGCAGATCGGGATGCGTATGAAAATGTGATTAAAGCGCTGATTGCTGGGCTGCCGCTCAAACCTTCGGTGAATCGCACGCTATTACGTTTGCAACTTTTGGGGGCGATGAACTGGGTTTATGTTTGGTATCACGAAGGTAAGTTGAGTCCTGAACAAATTGCTGAACAGATGATTGATATGTTGCGCTTGGGTGTGGAAAGCCAAGTTTAGCGCTTGGCTCTAAGTGCAACTTTAGCTTCACAAAAACTCAATTGGCTTGATTAGCCTGCCACTCACTAATCACCTCTTGTGCTGCCCGAAACGCCTCTTGGGTCGCAGGTACGCCGCAATAAACGGCTGAATGCAGCAGCACTTCGCGAATTTCCTCAACACTGCAACCATTATTCAACGCACCGCGCACATGGCCTTTCAATTCGGTGGTGCATTTCAGGGCAGTGAGCATGGCAATCGTGACTAAAGAGCGGGTTTGGCGTGGTAAACCTTCGCGTTGCCAGACCGAACCCCAAGCATGAGTGTTAATCCAGTCTTGCAAGGGGGCATTGAATTCATTGGTATTGTTTAAAGCACGCTCTACAAAAGCAGCACCCATCACTTCAGTACGTGTTTGTAAACCTTGCTCAGCACTCATCGAGAAGACTCCAACGCTTAAAAAGACTTAGTTTAAAACGAGTGATAGCGTTTATTTAAGTTTTCTGTTTCAAGGAAGCTAATACTTCATCGGTGTGCTCACCAATTGCTGGTAGGTCAGGATTGATAGGTAATAGTGGTTTACCATCCACTTCAAAGGGCAAACCCGGTGCACGATAGACTTGGCCAGTTTCGCCATCGACTGAGGTGATTAAACCATGCGGGCGATTCACATGCGGATCATCGTACATTTCCACCGGGCGGGACACAGGGCCAAACGGAATACCTTGCTGCTCTAAAATTGGCGTGAGGTCTGCATAATTGAAGGTAGCAACGGCGGCTTCTACAAGGGGAATCGTCCATTCGCGGTTATTGATTTGCTCCATGCGTGTTTGCAAGCGTGGGTCAGTCAGTAACTGTTCTAAGCCTAACAGCCGACAAACGATTTCCCAATGGCCGCCTGTAATCGCACCAATGAAAATCGAGCGTCCATCTTGAGTGGTGAAAATGTCATAAATCGGCCATGAAAATTCACGGTTGGGCATCGGTGGAGATTCAGTGCCCTCTAAATCAAATTGCACCATGTGTTGCATGACTAGCAATAAGCAGCTTTCAAATAAACCCGTGCGGATTTGATGGCCTTGCCCATCTTGTTGGCGCTTGAACAGGGCGGCTAATACAGCAAAGGCCGTGAATAGCCCACCGGTAATATCGACAGTTGATGAGCCAATGCGCAGTGGGCGACCTTTAGGCCCAGTCATATAAGCCATACCAGTCATCATTTGCACAACTTCATCCATCGCTGTGCGATTCTCATAAGGCCCCTTCAGGAAACCTTTACAGGAGGCAATAATCAGCGCCGGATATTTAGCTTGTAGTTGTTCTGGTGATAAGCCCATCTTTTCCATCGAACCGTCACGGAAGTTTTCGAGGAAAACGTCAGCGGTACTCATAATTGCATGTAAAGCCGCTAAACCCTCAGGTGTTTTAGTGTCTAAAGCCACCGATTTTTTACCGCGATTGAAACTAGGGAAAAAGCCGCGCCCCATGCCAGTCAGTAAACGCGTTTTATCACCATCGGGCGGCTCGATTTTGATGACTTCAGCCCCTAAGGTAGCCAAGAAAAATCCAGCCGAAGGCCCCATAATCATATGGCTAATTTCGACAACGCGAATACCGGCTAAGGGTTGGTAAGTTTGTGCTGAACTCATCTTGATTCCTCCTATGCTAGATGCAGCTTAACATTGGCTCAGGTGTTTTAGAATTTTAATCGCCTAAACGCCTACAGGAATTAATACATCTTGTCGGCATATTTTTTAAGTGGAAAGATACAGTTAGGCAGTTGTTAGTCGCTTTGATTAAGCAACTGCTCAACTTAAAATTTCCCAACCTTTCACCAACCTAGCTTGTTTATAGTAGAACATCCAAACAACCGATGAGGAGATTCTGATGAAAAAGTCATGGACTAAGCCATCTTTCAAAGATATGCGTTATGGGTTTGAAATCAACCTGTATATTCTGAATCGCTAAGCCTAAGCTTCCTTAGAGGCTAGTCGTTTACAAAACTTTTATTCTGTTTAGAGGAGAGCATCATGAAAAAATCTTGGACAAAACCATCTTTCAAAGATATGCGTTATGGATTTGAAATCAATCTGTATGTAATGAATCGCTAAGCGATTGTACGCCCTAGTGCTGGGTTCTGCTGCGGGCGGTGGATTTCCGCAGTGGAACTGTAACTGTCCAATGTGTGTAGGGGTGCGTAATGGCACAATCCTCGCCCAAGCACGCACGCAATCGTCGATTGCGATTTCCACCGATAAAATTCACTGGCTCTTGGTGAACGCATCTCCCGATATTCGTACCCAAATTAATACTCTGCATCAATACCTACAGCCGGCACGTGCTTTGCGAGATACAGGCATTAGTGCGGTATTGCTTGCGGACAGCCAAATTGACCATACCACGGGCCTATTAATTCTGCGTGAAAGTAAGCAGCCCTTGGAATTGTATTGTACTGATAGTGTCTACGAAGATTTAACTACTGTCTTTCCGGTATTGAATATGCTCTCGCATTATTGTGGGGTGAATCGACATGTTTTACCGTTGGATGGCTCGGCTTTAAGCATTCCTAAGCTCGAAAATCTACGTATTACGCCTGTGCCACTCCACAGTAAAGCTCCACCCTATTCACCACACCGCAATCAGCCTAGCGAGGATGATAATGTTGGTTTTTGGTTTGAGGATACACAAAGTGGTGGTAAATTATTCTATGCTCCCGGTTTAGGCGAAATTGAAGCGCATTTGCGCCCTTATTTTGAAAAAGCTGATTGTGTATTAGTCGATGGTACCTGCTGGACGGATGACGAAATGTCGCGGCGTCAAGTTGGCTATAAGCTTGCACGTGAAATGGGGCATTTACCGCAAGCAGGTGAAGGGGGCATGATTGAATGGCTCGAAAATTTCCCCGATACCCGCAAGATTCTGATTCATATTAATAATACTAATCCGATTTTAGATGAAAACTCCGCAGAGCGTGCAGAGTTGACGGCGGCTGGGATTGAAGTATCGTTTGATGGGATGCTGTTAGAGCTGTAAGTAAGCCATTATGCATTGTCAATAATGGCTTAAGTATTTTTTATTTATTCTTGTAACATACTTGCGTGCTAGTCCATTTGTCATGCCACCGGCGACTGTTTTTACCCAAAAATGAAAATGGCTCGAAGGGTATTACGCGGGCGAGTGAGCGTAAGAAAATCTGTTTAAAAGTCGGCTTAGAACCATCCATACTTACTACATAAGTCTTGGTGAGTAATTTGCCTAGGCTACGACCAGTGTAATATTCCATAGGTGCGTAGTATAAAAGCATAATTGCTATGGCAAATGCCCAGCCACCTACAGGATGGTCAAGAAACGCCAATACATCTACTTGAGTCAAATAGCCTAGAATGCCGATTAAGAAGCTAAGTGCAAATACTAAAATATAGTAAGCTAGTGTATCTATTAACAAATTTGTAAAACGTCGGCTTTTATCAGCAGGAATCAAACCAGTCTGAGTAGCATTCAAAGTTAGGTCTTGAATATGACTTTTGGGTGGGGCATAAATTGATTCAGCACTCTGCATATCATTATTCTCGATTAGTTTTAATTATTAATAGCTAGTATAGCAGCTTAGATAAACCTAGGTTTAAACTCATTGCTAAATGGTAAGTTTTTAGTCTAAAGGCTAATAAATAGAATTACATCTCATACGAGTCAATTATTAGATCTCTTGCGAAAGTAATGTCATAGTCTATCTTAGTAGTATGAACTACGAATCCCTAACAGCCCTATCGGCCTCGGCGTTCCGCCGAAGTGTGGGGATAGACCGCGAGTTATTCACCGAACTGGTAAAGGTGTTAGCGCAAGCGGAGTCGGCGAAGAAACGTTCAGGACGACCGAGCCTAAGCCTAGAAAATCAACTATGTCTGGCCTTAAGCTACTGGCGTGAATACCGTACCTTCTTTCATTTAGGTTTAAGTTATGGTGTGCATGAATCAAATGCTTACCGAATCGTGAGGCGGGTGGAAGATCGCTTAGCAGCGTCAGGTTGGTTAGACGTAGTCAAACTAACCCCCCCATCGACACCTGAGCCTGAAGTACACCCGCCGACCTCGCGTACCGTTGTACTGCTAGATGCGAGCGAAGTCCCGATTGAACGTCTTAAAAAAGTCAAGAACACCACTACAGTGGTAAGAAGCACACACCTACCCTAAAGTTTCAGGTGGTGGTGGACGAATCGGATGGGCATATTTTACAAGTCGCTTTAGCCCAAGGGAATGAACATGACCTGACCCTAGCCCGCCAGCAGACTCAAGCTTTGCCCTGTGGTTCACTGTGTGTCGTCGACTTAGGCTACCAAGGCTTAAGTTTAGACGGCAGTCGCGTGGTGTGGCCGTTTAAGAAACCGAAACACGGGGTACTGGAACCGGAACAACAGGCCTTTAATCGACGCTTAGCCCGTGTGCGGATTAAGGTTGAGCACTGCATCCGCTGTTTGAAAGTGTTTCGAATACTGAAAGGGGTTTACCGTGGACGATGGCGGCGTTTTGATCTGCGGTTGAACTTGATCGCTGCCTTTATCAATCGCATGATCACTATCTAACTACTTTCGCAAGAGGTCTATTCGCTGTTCATAGGTAAAGTACGAATCTAGGGTATAAATGCGTAAGCTTTGACCATTACAAATCCCACGTGCTTGATACTTAAGCATCCTTATTTTTCTGGCTGATGGAATCAGCAGATCAGTCAGCCTGTGCCGACATGGCCTCCAAGTTTTATAAAATGTTTCCGAGGAATTCATCGATTTTATCTTTTGTAATTCGAGTCTATTTTTTAAAAAAACGTTTGCGCAAACGTTTTTTTCGAGTAATCTGTAAAAAGTGCAAGGAAATCAATTGTCATCTGGAGGAGATCAATATGACTATTTCACGTCGTCAATTCGCATTCACTATGCTAGCTAGCTTAGGTTTAATGAGTAGTATCTGGACCAATCCAGTGCTTGCTGAAGATGCTCCTAAAGTAGCTTTAATCATGAAGTCCCTCGCCAATGAATTCTTCCAATCAATGGAAGAAGGTGCAAAAGCGCATCAAAAGGAAAATGCTGCTCAATACAGTTTGGTCACGAATGGGATTAAGGATGAAACCGATACAGCGGCACAAATCAAAATCCTCGAGCAGATGGTAGCGCAAAAAGTTAATGCTATTGTGATTGCGCCTGCGGACTCAAAAGCCTTAGTACCAGCGATCAAAGCTGCAGTCGATAAAGGTGTATTAGTAGTCAATATTGATAATCAACTTGATCAGGATGCTTTGAAAGATAAAGGTTTAGTTGTGCCTTTTGTCGGGCCTGACAATCGTGCAGGTGCTAAGTTGGTAGGGGATTATGTGGCCAAACAACTAAAGGAAGGTGATAAAGTTGCTATCATTGAAGGTGTGTCTACCACGTTCAATGCACAGCAACGTACTGCTGGTTATAAAGATGCTATGGAGGCCGCTAAGATCACTGTGGTCGGTGTACAATCGGGCAATTGGGAAATTGATGGCGGCAATAAAGTCACTTCTGCTTTCCTACGCGAAAATCCTGATCTCAAAGCCGTATTAGCGGGCAATGATAGTATGGCGATTGGCGCGGTGGCTGCGATTAAAGCAGCCGGTAAAACAGGTAATGTTTTAGTCGGTGGTTACGATAATATCAGTGCGGTAAAACCTTTATTAACTGATGGCAGCTTACTAGCTACTGCTGATCAATTTGGTTCTAAACAAGCGGTATTTGGCATTGAAGTAGCCTTAAAAGCGATTGCTGACAAGCAAACGCAAAATGATATGCAGGCTCAAGTTAAAACTGATGTGGTTTTAGTTACCAAAGACTCTAAGTAATTAATCCCAACTTTTAAGCTACCTTCGTTAATGAATGAAGGTAGTGCTTGCTTCTTCAGTTTAGTGTTTGAGCCTACTATGAGTGTTAGTCCTGTGTCATCCACTACCAGCCATGCTACCACGCCGGTCCTGCAATTAAATGCCCTTAGCAAAGCTTATGCGCAAACGATGGTCTTGCAAGATATTACCTTTAGTTTACACCGAGGGGAGGTCTTGGCACTGACTGGCGAAAATGGTGCAGGTAAGAGTACCGTTTCCAAAATTATTTGTGGTTTGACACCTCCCTCTAGTGGTTCGCTGTTACTCAATGGGCAAACCTATAATCCCGCCTCGCGGCGTGATTCTGAGGTGCAGGGTGTGCGTATGGTGCTACAGGAATTAGGTTTAATTCCAACTTTGACTGTGGCCGAGAATTTGCTCATGGGGCATTTACCCCATCAATTAGGTTGGTTAACAAGATCCGAATTACGTGCGCGTGCGCTGCAACAGTTGCGTAAAATGGGCTTAGATCAGATGAATCCTGATACCCTTGTGTCAGAGTTAGGCATTGGTCAGCAGCAAATGGTGGAGATTGCCCGCAATTTGCAAGACAACCTGCAAGTGCTGATCTTGGATGAGCCAACAGCTATGCTGACACCACGTGAATCCTCGCATTTGTTTCAGCAAATCGCTGAGTTAAAAGCGAAAGGTGTCGCTATTATTTACGTGTCGCATCGCTTAGAAGAGTTACAGAAAATTTCTGATACTGTCGCAGTGTTGCGCGATGGACAATTGGTCGATGTGCGCCCGATGGCCGGTGTGCAAGAAAAGGAATTAGTTCAGCGCATGGTCGGGCGTGCAGTTGAGGATTTGAATGACCAACCTGTGCGTCCTCGAGGTAGGATTGCCTTACAAGTCGCGCAACTTTCCCGCGCAAAAGCGGTTAAAGCGGTGAGTTTCGATTTACATCATGGTGAAATTTTAGGAATTGCTGGTCTAGTTGGCTCGGGTCGAACTGAGCTGTTACGCTTATTATTCGGGGCGGACAAAGCGGATAGTGGCAAGCTTGAAGTATATCGCAAGGATCAGCCTCCACTCAGCATCACACCTAATTGGTCTAGTCCCTTAGCTGCGATTGAAGCTGGTTTAGGTTTAGTGACGGAAGATCGTAAATCCCAAGGGTTATTACTCCCACAATCTATTGCTCACAATATTAGTCTTGGGAATATCGCACGTCTTGCTGTGAAGGGCTTTCTCTCGCGCCTGCGTGAAAAAGCCTTAGCTGTAAAATGGATTCAAGCACTAGGTATTCGCTCTTTCAGTGCAGACCAAGCCGTTGGTACTTTATCCGGTGGTAATCAACAGAAAGTAGTATTTGCACGCTGGTTGGAAAAAAACTGCGATATTTTGCTGCTGGACGAGCCAACACGTGGCGTTGATGTGGGAGCGCGCTCGGATATTTATGCACAAATTAATCAGATGGCAGCAGAAGGAAAAGCGATTGTGATGGTGTCGAGCGATTTGCGTGAGTTAATGGCGGTGAGTGATCGCATTGGTGTCATGAGTATGGGGTGTTTAGTGGCTCTATTTAAACGCGGTGAGTGGACAGAGCAGGCAATCTTAGAAGCAGCTTTCACCCAAAACTAGCTAAAGACTTTTTGATCAGCATTTAGAAACAATAGGTATCCTTATGCAAGCAACCCAGATTGTGTCTGCCGGCAGTGAACTTGTTAAACATAAAAGCTCTTTCTGGCAATCGCCTTGGGCGACTTATTTGGGCTTATTGTTGGTGTTACTTGGATTGATTGCATTTTTTAGCCTGAAAAGTGAGTATTTCTGGAGTTCAGATACCTTTGTTACGATTGCCAATGATATCCCGGGCTTAGCAGTAATGGCAGTCGGCATGACCTTTGTGTTAATTATTGCAGGGATTGATTTATCGGTCGGTTCGGTGCTTGCCCTCAGCGCTGCTGTAAGTGCAGTGGCTATTTTACAGTGGGGTTGGTCCCCTCTATTTGCAGGCTTATTGGCTTTGCTAGTGGGTTTGTTCTGTGGTACGGCTAATGGTGCGATTAGCGTGATCTGGAGAATCCCTTCATTTATTGTGTCGCTCGGTTTATTAGAAGCGATTCGTGGTAGTGCTTATCTGGTTACTGACTCACGTACTCAATATGTAGGGAGTGCGATGGGTGGCTTAGCACAACCACTAGCAGGCGGTATTTCAAGTGCGTTTATCGTTGCTATTGTGGTGGTGGTGATTGGTCATATTTTGCTAACGCGTACCATTTTTGGGCGCTATGTGATTGGTATTGGTACTAATGAAGAAGCAATGCGCTTAGCAGGGATTGATCCACGACCAATTCGTATTAGTGTCTTCGCTGCTATGGGGTTGCTAGCTGCTTTAGCGGGTTTAATGCAAGCCGCCCGTTTAGAGGCTGCAGATCCGAATGCGGGCGTCGGGATTGAGTTAAAAGTAATTGCTGCCGTGGTCATTGGTGGTACTAGTTTAATGGGGGGGCGTGGTTCAGTGATTGCCACTTTCTTTGGCGTATTAATTATTGCAGTCTTAGAGGCGGGTTTAGCACAGATTGGTGCGAGTGAACCGAGTAAGCGTATTATTACCGGTGCAGTAATTGTGATTGCTGTGATTATTGATACACTGCGTCAACGTCGCCTCCAGCTTGCACACTAATGACCCTATGACTTCCTCTATTAAAGACGTGGCTAAGCATGCTCAAGTATCTATCTCCACCGTGTCTCATGTGGTGAATGGTACGCGTTTTGTTGGAGCGGAGGCTACGGAACGCGTGCAGATGGCGATTAAAGAGTTGTCCTATGTGCCTAGTAGTGTTGCCCGTAGCCTAAAAAGCCAAAATACTCATACTTTAGGTATGTTGGTTCCTAATTGCTCGAATCCTTATTTTAGCGAGATTATGCGCAGCATTGAGGAGCGCTGTTTTGAGTTGGGTTACAACCTAATTTTGTGTAATACCTATGATCGACCGGAGCGTCAAACCAAGTATTTACAAATCTTAATGGAAAAACGTGTTGATGGTTTGATTCTAATTACTGCTAGTAAGCCGGATCAATGGAAGCTACCTGCTAAGCTGAAGATGCCGGTGGTGCTAGTTGATCGGGAGGTCAACAACCATTATTGCGATTTGGTAGAAACGGCTCATGAACATGGTACTAAGCTAGCTACCCAGCATTTATTGGACTTGGGGCATCGCCGTATAGCCTGTATGGCGGGACCCAAAGGTTTGAGTCCTAGTGATCAACGCATTAAAGGTTGGCAAGCGGCCTTGCAACAAGCTTCGTTACAAGCTTCTGTATTAGTACATGGGGATTTCACTAGCCAAGGTGGCTATGAAACCATGCTTGAGCTATTAGCAACTTGGCAAAACCATCAGACTAAACCTAGTGCAGTAGTGATTTGTAATGATTTAATGGCTATCGGTGCTTTATGTGCTGTGCATGAACAAGGCTTGCAAGTACCACGTGATTTATCGATTGTTGGGTTTGATGATATTGAGTTATCACGCTTTACTAATCCACCTTTGACCACTGTGCGCCAGCCAAAACAAGCGATGGGTATTCATGCGGTAGAGATGCTGGTGGAGCGGATTAAAGGTAAGCGTAGTGCCACCCAAACTTTATTATTGACCCCCGAATTATGTGTGCGGGGTTCCACAGCAAAGTTAATGGCTGACTAGCCAAGGGCTAAGATGAAAAAAACCTTATTACTACATGCCGAGTTATCCCATTGTCTAGCCACTTTAGGCCATGGCGATAGACTGATTATTGCTGATGCCGGTTTACCGATTCCGCCTCAAGTACAACGCATTGATTTAGCTGTGAGCCTTGGAATACCAAGTTTGCAAGCTGTATTGAAAGCGGTACTCAGTGAAATGCAAGTGGAGCGTGCTATTGTGGCTCAGGAAGCATTAGTCAATGATATGCTTCCAGACTGGTATCAAATGTTTATCGGTCACGGCTTGCCTAAAGCGGTTGAATCGGTTTCGCACGAAAATTTTAAAAAGCTAAGTCAGCAAGCCAAAGCTATTGTACGTACTGGTGAGGCTACACCTTACGCTAATATCATGCTCTGTTCAGGTGTTTGTTTCTGAGAATTACGTAAAAACCTGCTAAATATTAGTAAGCTAGCGTCTTAAACCCGTTAGATTCATCGGCAGTTACTAGCCGTCAAGAGAGCGGTAAATTTTCCAACCTTTCCCCAACCCTAGTACTTTATACTTCCTTTAATGCCTTAAGAAGAGGAGCTTAGTGCATGACTGACGCTTGGACCCCCGTTGAATTTGAACAGCAATTACGCGCTTTAGGGCGTTATTACCATATTCATCACCCCTTTCAAGTCCTGATGTATGAAGGCAAACTCAATGCTGAACAGTTACGTGGCTGGGTAGCGAATCGCTTTTATTATCAAGTCACGATTCCGCGTAAAGATGCGGCACTGTTGTTTAATTGTCCAGATCGGGAAGTACGACGCCAATGGATTCAGCGGATTCTCGATCACGATGGTGGCCCAAATGCAGGGCATATTTCCGATGGTGGCATCGAAGCGTGGATTCGTTTAGGTGAAGCTTGTGGTGTACCACGTGAAGAGTTACTCGATCAACGGCATGTATTACCGGGTGTGCGCTTTGCGGTCGATGCTTATATTAATTTTGTGCATCACGCTGATTGGCGCGAGGGTGTTTGTTCGTCTTTAACCGAGTTATTTGCTCCCACCGCGCATAAGCAACGGCTGCAAAGTTGGCCGGATCATTATCCATGGATTGATAATGCCGGTCTGCAATATTTCCGTAATCGCCTAACAGAAGCACATCGGGACGTTGATCATGGACTTGCTCTGACCTTGCAGCATTTCACTACGTATGAGCAGCAGCAACGTGCTTTACAGATTTTAAAATTTAAGCTCGATGTACTCTGGTCAATGCTGGATGCGATTTATCTCGCCTACGTGCAAAACATGCCGCCGTATTTCAATGTGGAGGAGCCTACATGAGTGTTGATTTCAAAGCTGTACCGCATTTAGCGGCGGGCTATCGGTTTCAATGGGAAGAAGCGCAGCAAAATCATGTGCTGCTCTATCCCGAAGGCATGGTGCAATTGAGTGATACTGCTGCGGCAGTGCTATCTTTATGTGATGGTAAGCGCACCGTGGAAGCGATTGTGGCAGAGTTGGAAGAGGATTATGAAACCGACGGCTTAGATGAAGATGTCACCCAATTCTTAACCGAAGCCGAAGCTCAAGGCTGGGTTAAGTATGGCTAAGATTCCACCGCCATTGTGGCTCTTGGCTGAAGTCACCCATTCTTGCCCGTTACAATGCCCATATTGTAGTAATCCACTTGATTTAGTACCGAAAAAAGATGAGCTAGATACAGAAGGCTGGCTCAAGGTTTTACATCAAGCACGCAAAATGGGCGCAGCCCAATTGGGCTTTTCCGGCGGTGAGCCTTTAGTGCGTAAAGATTTAGAAGTGCTAATTGCTGAGGCGCGCAAACTCGGTTATTACAGCAATCTGATTACTTCTGGCGTTGGCATGGATGCAGCACGGGTGGAAAAATTCCGCGAACTGGGTTTAGATCATATCCAAGTCAGTTTCCAAGCGGACGATGCTACTTTAAATGATTATTTGGCAGGCACAAATGCCTTCCAGCATAAATTAGAGATGGCACGTGCCGTGAAAGCGAGCGGTTACCCGATGGTATTGTGCTTTGTAATTCATCGCCAAAATACTGATCGAGTGGCGCAAATGCTGGATTTAGCTGCTGAATTACAAGCCGATTATGTGGAGCTAGCAACGACACAATTTGAAGGTTGGGCGCTAGCAAATCGTGATCATTTATTGCCAAGTTTAGAGCAAGTCCGCGAAGCGGAGCGCGTCGCCCATTCTTATCAAGAAACATACAAAGGCAAAATGAAGATTTATTATGTAGTGCCCGATTACTACGAAAAGCGCCCAAAAGCCTGTGTTGCCGGTTGGGGCAGAGTATTCTTAGCGGTTGCTCCTGATGGTCTAGTCTTGCCTTGTCATTCGGCGCGTAGTTTACCTAATTTAGAATTACATAATGTGCGTGACCATGATTTAGAGTGGATTTGGTATGAATCTAAAGCTTTTAATTATTTCCGTGGCGAAGACTGGATGAAGGAGCCTTGCCGCACTTGTGATGAGCGCGAAAAAGATTTTGGCGGTTGCCATTGTCAGGCGTTTAAGCTCACCGGTGATCCAACTAATGCTGATCCAACTTGTGCAAAATCGCCGCATCATCATTTGATTGAGCAAGCGATTGATACCACTCGTCTTAACCCTAGCAATTCTAAGCCCTTGTTGTTTAGAAAAAGGCAGAATAATACCAATTTAAGTTGACTGTCGCCCTGAATCATGGCTTATTCTAGCGTCTATCTCTACACGAATTTGCAAAGTCAGAGTTAGAGGTTCACTCTGCTTATAGTAAAAATGATTGAGTAGGGAATAGACTCTATGCTTACAACGCAGGAGGAGGCGTATGGGGCAGGCACTTAATGTTTTAGGGGTAGGTTCAGAGTCGTTGTTAAAGCGGCGAAGTTTATTAGATAGTCAGTGGAATCGTTTTGTATCGGGCGTGAGTGCGGGTGCGCCGCTGCCGGTGCGCGATGATATTGTTTCTTCTTGGCAGCGCAGTGCGCAATATACTCAGCCCCGTCATGGCTCTGCACCCGCAGATGATCTGTATGTCACCCAACAAATGTGGAAAGATTCCATTCTGAGTCAGGCCGTCCAACGCGAACAAGAACAAATTACGCAATTGGCTAAAGAAGGTGAGTTAGTAGCAGGCATTGCGGATACTCAAGGTCGCTTGCTGTGGACTCTAGCCAGTCGGCATATGCGCAGTCGAGCAGAATCAGTGAATTTTACTGCGGGTGGTTGGTGGGATGAGCGCTCGGTTGGCACGAATGCGGTAGGCTTATCTTTAAATCTTAAGCGCCCAGTGACAGTATTTTCATCCGAGCATTATCAACCTTTTGTGCATGATTGGGTTTGTTATGCTGCGCCGATTTTACATCCACAGTCGGGTGAACTAGTTGGTGTATTAGATATGTCCACCACATGGCGGCGGCATACTCCTTTGGGGCAAGCCGCAGTGACTGAAATTGCGCGCTCTATTGCCCAAGGTCTGCCACAAAATTTGCCTAAAGCCGAATTGGAGATTTATGCTTTAGGTCAAGCGCGCGTAATCTTCCGTGGCAAAGCGCTGCACTTACCGCTACGCCAAGTAGAGATTTTAGCTTTACTCGCGTTGAATCCGCAGGGCTTGAGCTTAGAGGGGTTGCATGCCGCTTTATACGGTGAGCAGTCGGTTTCTTTGTCTACCTTAAAAGCAGAACTTTCGCATTTGCGACGTATTTTAGATGGGCAAATCGGCTCGCGCCCCTATCGTCTGCAAATTTCAGTTTGGGCAGACTTTGTTCAGGTCTGGCAAGCGCTGCATCATAATCAAACCAGTTCAGCGTTTAGTCTCTATCAGGGTAGCTTGTTGGTGCAGTCCAATTCCCCAGAACTAGAAGAGTGGCGGCATTGCATTGATGCAGTGATGGATAAAGCATTGGGTTCTTGTGAGGATGCCACCCTCTTGATGGATAAGCTATGTAAGAGCACTGGCGGTAGCGAATTAGTCCGTGAGCGTCTCGCTGAGTTAGTCGACAGGCCTAAATGGTAAGCAGATACTGGCTTATTAAAGATAAGCCAGTGTACTGAATAATAATTAAAAAATAACAAATCTCGCCCAACCTTTTCCCAACCAAAGACTAGTTATGATCGCTGCTAGATGGCCGTAATGTCATGGGAGTTACATTGCGGTTTCTTTAGACAATTACCATTGGAGAGGAGACTCGAGTATGAAGTCTGGTGATTTATTTCGTAAGGTATTATTAGCATCTGCGATTAGCTTCGCTTTAACATCCGCACCATTAATGGCGGCAGTCACTGATCAAGATATTGCTAACGATGCCACCACGCCGAATGATGTAGTGAGTTATGGTTTAGGTTTACAAGGTCAGCGTTTTAGCCCGTTAGATAAGCTCAATACTGATACGGTTAAAAACTTAGTACCTGCCTTTGTATTATCCTATGGTGATGAAAAGCAACGTGGTCAAGAAGCCCAGCCTTTAGTTCACAATGGTAAAATTTTCGTAACTGCCTCGTATTCACGAGTGTTTACTGTTGATGCGAAAACAGGTGAAGAATTATGGCAATATGATCATCGCTTGCCTGATGGTATTTTACCTTGCTGCGATGTAGTGAATCGTGGTGGCGCGCTTTATGATAATCTCTTTATTTTCTCAACTCTCGATGCTCAGTTAGTGGCTCTTGACCAAGATACCGGCAAGGTGGTTTGGAAAGAGAAAATGGAAGATTACAAAGCGGGCTATTCAAATACAGCCGCTCCAATTGTTGTCAATGGCAAAGTTATTACCGGTGTCTCCGGTGGTGAATTCGGTATTGTCGGTAAAGTTGAAGCGCGTGACGCGAAAACGGGTAAATTAATTTGGATGCGTCCTACTGTTGAAGGCCATATGGGTACTTTAGACGGTAAAGATAATGGTATCACTGGTGAAACTAATAAGTCATGGCCGGGTGATTTATGGAAAACAGGTGGTGCTGCTACTTGGTTAGGTGGTACTTATGATGCTGAAACTAATACACTTTTCTTCGGCGCAGGTAACCCAGCTCCGTGGAATTCACATTTACGCCCCGGTGACAACTTATATTCTTCTTCTGTCTTAGCAATTAACCCCGATGACGGAAAAATCAAATGGCATTATCAATGGACTCCGCATGATGGTTGGGATTTTGATGGTGTAAATGAATTCGTTTCCTTCGATTTAAAGCAAGCCGATGGCAAAGTTATTAAGGCTGGCGGCCATGCTGACCGGAATGGTTTCTTCTATGTATTAGATCGTACCAATGGTCAGTTAATCAGTGCTAATCCTTTCGTAAATAAAATCACTTGGGCTAAAGGGATTGATTTAAAAACAGGTCGTCCTGAATATGACGATGCAAATCGTCCGGGTGCTCCTAGTGGTGCTGATAAAGGTCAATCAGTATTTGCCGCACCTTCCTTCTTAGGTGGTAAAAACTGGATGCCAATGGCTTATAATCCAAACACCGATTTATTCTATGTGCCTTCTAACGAATGGGGGATGGATATTTGGAACGAGCCGATTAGTTATAAGAAAGGTGCTGCTTATTTGGGTGCTGGCTTTACGATTAAACCTTTGAATGAAGATTACATTGGTGCTTTACGTGCGATGGATCCAAAGACTGGTAAAATTGTTTGGGAAGCAAAAAATAAAGCGCCATTATGGGGTGGGGTATTAACGACGGCTGGTAATTTAGTATTTACTGGTACACCTGAAGGCTATTTAAAAGCCTTTGATGCTAAAACCGGTCAAGAACTCTGGAAATTCCAAACAGGTTCTGGGGTAGTAGGTTGCCCCATTACTTGGGAACAGGATGGTGAGCAATTCGTTGCTGTACCTTCAGGTTGGGGTGGTGCGGTTCCATTATGGGGTGGTGAGGTTGCAAAAAGTGTTAAGCACTTAAATCAAGGCGGTAGTTTATGGGTATTTAAATTACCTAAAACTCCTTCTTAGTTTTAGTTTAAAAAGAGGCAGCACGCCTGCCTCTTTTAGCTGTCAATCCAATGATTTGAGGTTTTTATTCAATGCAACGCACACTTCTTTTAACACGGATTTGTGGTGCTCTTTTGTTAGCAAGTACCATGCAAGTTTGGGCTCACGGTGATGTTACTCCACAGGCCATTGATATTACTGGTTTAGAGCCGATTAAGGATTCTGATACGACTTGGGTGGATACCAACCCTTACTCAGGTAATGAAAAAGCCATTGAAATTGGTAAGCATGCTTTTGCGCAAAACTGTGCGCGTTGCCATGGTATTGATGCCATTTCGGGTGGGATTGCGCCTGATTTGCGTGAAAGGTTACCACTGGGTCAAGAAGGCGATGATATTTTTAAAGAACGGATGATCAATGGTGCTATTCGTAATGGCGTTACTTATATGCCAAAGTTTGATGGTATTGTAAAGCAAGAAGGTCTATGGGCAATTCGTGCTTGGTTGGAGACGGTGTCTGTAGATGCACCAGTAAAAACAGCCGCTCCAGCGACTACCACTCCAGCCGCAGCCGCTCCTGTGGCAAGTGCTGCTCCTGCCGTGGCACGTACGGGTGAAGAGGTTTTTAATACTGTGTGCACGGCTTGCCATACGGCAGGTATTTTAAATGCGCCTAAAATTGGTGATAAAGCCGCTTGGGAGCCGCGTGCAGCTAAAGGTCTATCGGGTTTACTGGCTTCAAGTGTGAATGGTTTAAATCAGATGCCTGCCAAAGGTGGCAATCCTAGTTTGACTGAACAAGAATTAAGTAATGCTATTATTTATATGCTAGGTAAAGCTGACATTGAATTAGATAAGGCGGCTAGTACCGCAGATGCTACAACTCCAACTGCAGCAGATCCAGCTAAACCGGCAACAAATTAATTTAACTAGTGTCTTTGGTTGCCATTGTCTTGCACAGTGGCCTTTTTAAAGTATTTATAGTTAGGAGAGACTATGAATATGCGAGTGTTAGCAAGCCTAGCTTTTGGCTTAAGTCTAGCGGCCTCGAGCCTATTCGCAGCGGGCTTAGATGATATTAAAAATAAAGGCGTGCTAAGCGTCTCTTTATATAAAGATTTCCCCCCTTATTCTTATATTGCTGATGGCAAGCAAACGGGTATTGATGTCGATATCGCTAATGCTTTAGCCGCCAAGTTAGGTGTTAGTAGCCAAATCCGCTTAGTCGGGGCGGATGAAAATGTCGAAGATGATTTACGCAATAACGTCTGGAAAGGCCATTATTTGGGTGGCGGCGTCACTGACTTAATGTTGCATATGCCAGTAGATAATGCCTTCGCGGAAAAGGTAGATAAGGTAAAGTTCATTGCGCCTTATCAATTGGAGCAAGTAGCTTTTGCGTTTGATACCAATAAAGTCGGTAAGCAGCCGACTTTAGCTAATTTTATGAGTGATCCGATTGGGGTTGAAATCGATACTCTCAGCGATTTGTATTTGTTAGAAGCGATGCAGGGGCAGATTAGTAAAAATATCCGCCACTTTGAAAATCTCAGTAAAGCGACTACTGCTTTGAAAGCGGGTGAGATAGCCGGTGTAATGGGGCCACGTGGTGAGCTAGAAGGTTTATTAGCAGAACGCCCCGATACCATTCAAATTCAATCTTTAGTCACACCGGGGTTAGCGCGTTCTAATTGGGCGATGGGTATTGCAATCAAAGCGGATAATGAAGAGTTAGTAAAAGCTATTAATGAGAACATGGCCGCTTTAGTGAGAGATGGCACGGTGAAAAAGATTTTTGAACAGTATAAGGTCACCTATACACCACCTGCAATTGCACCCGAGGTGACTGCTAAAAACTGAGGTAGCTATGCGCCCCTTATTTGTGTTCCTCCTAACATCACTGCTCAGCCCATTAGGTTGGGCAGTTGATTCTGACCCTTTAAACTCGCCACAATGGGAGTTTGTGCATCAGCGCTTTCTTAAAGGTGAGTCTTATCAGTTTGACGGTAAAGTCAAAGTTGAAGCGCCTGCAGATGCCGAAGATTCCTTAAATGTACCGATTTCTTTCCAAGTCGATGATTTAGAAAACATACAAGAAGTCGTGGTAGTTGCTGATCTCAATCCAATTCCACAAGTCTTACGCTTTCGCCCTAAAGCAATGCGCCCACATTTAAGTTTTCGTATGAAGTTGCAACAAGGTAGCCCGATTCATGTGGCTGCTAAAACTGCAGATGGGCTTTGGCATGTCGGTGGAGTGTGGGTTAATGCTGCGGGTGGTGGTTGTACCTTACCGAGTGTCGGGACAGCTTCAGGGGATTGGACGAAAACCTTAGGGAAGGTATCTGCCAATGTTTGGCAACGTCCAGATGGTTCGAGTCGCTTGCGGGTACGGGTGATGCATCCGATGGATACCGGCTTAGCGTCAGGCATTCCAACTTTTCATATTGAGAATCTGAATGTTTTGGGTGAAGACGACCAGCTCCTCGCTGAGTTAGATTTATTCGAGCCGATTAGCGAAAACCCGATGCTTAGTTTTGATGTGAACCAGCAAAAGCAATTCAAATTAGAAGGCCGTGATAATAACGGTAATAGGATTCAAGCTGAGGTGGCGCAATGAAGCGACTTTGGTGGCTCGGCTTAGTCATGGTGAGCACCCAGTTAGTTGCCGCTGGCTTTGACTATCCACTGCAACCGCAAGCCATCGCGCCAGATACCTTCGTTTTGGAAGGCAAAACTGCAGATTTCAGCAAGGAAAATGGTGGTTATATTGTTAATGCAGCTTATATCGTTACTAACGATGGTGTCGTTGTAATTGATACTGGCCCTTCACGGCGGTTTGGTGAGCAACAACGCGCTTTGATCGAGCAAACAACGGGGAAAAAAGTGATTCGGGTGTATATTACCCATCATCATCCTGACCATTTCTTGGGTAATCAAGCCTTCACAGATTTGCCGATTTATGCACTACCAGCAACGATTCAAGGTGTGCAGCGTGAAGGTGAGACCTTCAGCAATAATATGTATCGGCTGATTGGCGATTGGATGCGTGATACCAGTGTGATCGCACCCAATCAAGAGGCTAAACTGGGTCGCGAAGTGATTGGTGGACATGAACTAGAGCTCTTAGCCTTTAAAGGGCATACACACGCCGATTTAGTGGTGTTTGACCATACGACGGGTGTATTGTTTGCGGGTGATTTGGTATTTAATCAACGTGCGGCCACCACGCCGCATGCGAATATTATCGACTGGCTAGCTTCGCTTGAGCAGCTCTTAAAACTACCCTTTAAGGTCTTAGTACCGGGGCATGGTAAAGTCACTCAAGATGATCAGCCGATTGCACAAACGCGTGCTTATTTAGTGTGGCTGCAAACGCTACTCCAGCAAGCGGCTGCCACTGGTTTAGATATGAATGAAGTGATGGCAACACCGATTCCGGTTGATTTCAAGGATATTGCTTTAGCCCAAAATGAGCTACGCCGTTCGGTCGCACATTTATACC
>AATN01000050.1_pt1 | contig 29568 bp, 7 predicted proteins | sample 270648 | NCBI WGS metagenome assembly AATN01 (sample SAMN02954269, study PRJNA17659) | bioreactor sludge metagenome | biome: terrestrial; feature: bioreactor; material: sludge; isolation source: Enhanced Biological Phosphorus Removal (EBPR) bioreactor sludge | place: Australia: Brisbane, Queensland
GATCTTCGGCCAGAAGATCTTCATCACCTATGGTGAGCACGACATGGCCGAGAATATCATCCACCTGGTGCTGGCGCGGACCCCGACCGCCCCCGAAGGGGTCAAGGGAATCTCACTGTTCGTCGTGCCGAAGTTCCTGGTCAACGACGACGGTAGCCTGGGCGCGCGCAACGACGCCTATTGCGTGTCGATCGAACACAAGCTAGGCATCCACGCCAGCCCGACGGCGATCATGGCCTTCGGCGACCACAGCGGAGCGATCGGCTATCTGGTCGGCGAGGAGAACCGTGGCCTGGAATACATGTTCATCATGATGAACGCGGCGCGTTTCGGCGTCGGCCTGGAAGGCGTTGCGGCCTGCGAGCGCGCTTATCAGCGGGCGCGCGACTATGCGCGCGATCGCATCCAATGTACCGACATCGGCGTGCGCGGTGGGCCGAAAGTGGCGATCATCCAGCATCCCGACGTGCGCCGCATGTTGATGACCATGAAGTCCTACGCCGAAGCGACCAGGGCGCTGGCCTACGTGGTCGCTGCTGCACACGATGCGGCGGTGCATCACGCCGACGCCGAAACCCGCAAACGCAATCAGGCCTTCGTCGATCTGATGATCCCGGTGGTCAAGGGCTGGAGTACCGAGTCTGGCGTCACCATCGCCTCGATCGGCGTGCAGGTGCATGGCGGCATGGGCTACGTCGAGGAAACCGGTGCCGCCCAGCACCTGCGCGACGCGCAGATCTCGACGATCTACGAAGGTACCACCGGCATCCAGGCGAACGACCTGATCGGCCGCAAGATGGCGCGCGAGGGCGGCGCCACGCTGAAGTCCGTGATCGCCATGATGCGCGCGCTCGACAGCGATCTGGCGAAGCAGGGTGGCGCGCATTTTGCGGCCATCCGCAGCCGCCTGGCGGCTGGTGTCGATGCGCTGGCAACCGCCGGCGAGTGGCTGGTCGCCACCTACGGCAAGGACGTCCGCGCGGCGTCGGCTGGCGCGGTGCCGTTCCTGAAGCTGCTTGGTATCGTTGCCGGTGGCTGGCAAATGGCACGCGCCGCTTTGATCGCACAGGCGAAGGTCGACGCCGGTGACGACGACCCGTTTTACCCGGCGAAAGTCGTCACCGCGCGCTTCTACGCCGACCATGTGCTGTCCGAAGCGGCTGGCCTGGCGAGCAGCGTGACCGATGGCGCCGAAGGCGTGATGGCGCTGCCTGAAGACATGTTCTGATCCCGCTGTCGGGCACCAGCGGCCGTTCGACAGGACGGCCGCTGGCGGACGTACCGTTGCGCTGGGCGGCGCGTCGCGGTCGGAATGGGTAGACCAGCACACCAGAACAGGAACCGCAATGCAGAGTCAACGCAAACTCGTCCAGACGTCGCTGATCCCCATCCGCTGGGGTGACATGGACGCCTATGGTCACGTCAACAACACCATCTACTTCCGCTACACCGAGCAGTGCCGCTGCGAATACCTGGAAGGACTCGGCTTCAAGGTGATGCCGCACGGCACGGCACCGGTGATCATCAACGCTGCCTGCACCTTCCTGGTGCCGATCAACTATCCGGGCGTCGTCGAAGTCCGGATGTTCTGCGGCCATCCGGGCCGCAGCAGCGTCCAGACGCATTACGAGATTCGCCTGCAGGGCGACGACACGCTCTACGCCACCGGCGATTCCAAGATCGTCTGGATGGACGTCGACACCGGCAAGTCGGTGCCGATCCCGGAGGGTCTGCGCGCCGCGCTGTCCTAGCTTTCTTTGTCGAGAGGGAGGAGGGGAATGGAGCCACTCTGGCGCCCGAGCGCCGAACGTATCGCCGCCGCCCGGCTCAATCTCTTCATCGCGGCGGTCAACCGCCGCTGGCACGCCGACTGCACGGATTACGGCAGCCTGTGGCGCTGGTCGGTCACCCAGCCGGCGGCTTTCTGGACAGCCGTCTGGGAGGAATGTGGCGCGTATGGTGAGCGCGGCGAGAAGGTGCTCGAAAGCGGCGAGCGGATGCCCGGCGCGCGCTGGTTTCCGCAAGCCAGGATCAACTATGCAGAAAACCTGCTGCGTCGCCACGATGACGCCGATGCCCTCGTTTTCTGGGGCGAAGCGCAGCTAAGACGCCGCCTTTCCCATCGCCAGCTGAACGCCGAGGTCTCGCGTTGCGCGCAGGCACTGACCGCCGCCGGCGTGGGGAAGGGCGATCGCGTCGCCGCCTATCTGCCGAACATGCCCGAGGCGATCATCGCGATGCTTGCCACCGCGTCGATCGGCGCCATCTGGTCGTCGGCCTCGCCCGACTTCGGTGTACAGGGAGTTCTCGACCGTTTCGGGCAGATCGAACCCAAGGTCCTGCTCTGCGTCGACGCGTACTGGTACAACGGCCGGCCGGTCGACTGCATGGCGAAGAACGCCGAAGTCGCCGCACGCATGCCGTCGCTGGCACGCAGCGTCGTCGTTTCCTATGTCGACGCCGCCCCCGACGTCGTGGCGCTTGCCAAGGGCGTAGCCTGGGCCGATTTCGTCGCACCGTTCACCGCGGGCGCAATCGAGTTCACACCGCTGCCCTTCGCGCATCCGCTCTTCATCATGTTCTCATCCGGCACCACCGGCGTTCCGAAGTGCATCGTGCATTGTCACGGTGGCGCGCTGTTGCAGCACCTCAAGGAGCACCAGTTGCACGGCGACGTGCGACCCGGCGACCGGATTTTCTACTTCACCACCTGCGGCTGGATGATGTGGAACTGGCTGGTCTCGGGCCTCGCTTCGCAGGCGACGCTGCTGCTCTACGACGGCTCGCCGTTCGTTCGCACCGCCGCGGGCCAACCCGGAACGATTCTTTTCGACTACGCCGACGCCGAGGGAATGACGCATTTCGGTACGTCGGCAAAATTCATCGACGCGATCGCCAAGAGCGGGCTGAAGCCACGCGAAACGCATCGCCTCGAACCGCTGCGGGTGATGTTCTCGACCGGCAGCCCGTTGGCACCGGAGAGCTTCGACTACGTCTATCGAGACGTCAAGGCAGACCTGCTGCTGGCGTCGATCTCGGGCGGTACGGACATCCTCTCGTGCTTTGCGCTCGGCAGCCCGATCCTGCCGGTCCACCGCGGCGAACTGCAGTGCCGCGGCCTCGGCATGGCGGTCGACGTCTTCGACGACGACGGCCGGGCGATTCCCCCGGGGCGCGGCGAACGCGGCGAACTGGTATGCACGGCACCCTTCCCGGCGATGCCGGTCGGTTTCTGGAACGATCCCGACGGCGCCAAATACCATGCTGCCTATTTCGCCCGCTTCGCCAATGTCTGGTGTCACGGCGATTTCGTCGAACTTACCGCCAACGAGGGAATGATCATCCACGGTCGTTCCGACGCCGTTCTCAACCCGGGTGGCGTGCGTATCGGCACCGCCGAGATCTATCGGCAGGTCGAACAACTGCCGGAAGTCGTCGAATCGCTGGTCATTGGCCAGGACTGGGAGCACGACGTGCGCGTCGTGCTTTTCGTCAAGCTGCGCGACGGGATCTCTCTCGACGCCGCGCTGATCGCCCGCATCAAGCAGCAGATCCGTCAGAACACGACGCCACGCCACGTCCCGGCGAGGGTGCTGCAGGTCGCCGACATTCCGCGCACGAAGAGCGGCAAGATCGTCGAACTCGCCGTCCGCCACGTCGTCCATGGCCGACCCGTGAAGAATGTCGAAGCGCTGGCCAATCCGGAGGCGCTGGAGTTCTTCCAGGACCGGGTCGAATTGCAGACCTGACGACGCCTCAGCGGCTGATCGGCTTGTAGCGAATCCGCTTCGGCTTCGCCGCCTCCTCACCCAGGCGGCGTTTCTTGTCTTCCTCGTACTCGTGGTAGTTGCCGCTGAAGAAGGTCCACTGCGAATCGCCCTCGCAGGCGAGGATATGCGTGCAGATGCGGTCGAGGAACCAGCGGTCGTGCGAAATCACCATGACGCTACCGGCAAACTCGAGCAGGGCGTCTTCGAGCGCGCGTAGCGTTTCGACGTCGAGGTCGTTTGACGGCTCGTCGAGGAGCAGGACGTTGCCGCCGGCGATGAGCGTCTTGGCCATGTGCAGGCGACCGCGTTCGCCACCCGAGAGTTGGCCGACCTGTTTCTGTTGATCGGCGCCCTTGAAGTTGAAACGGCCGATGTAGGCGCGCGACGGCGTTTCGTAGCGGCCGACGGTAAGGATGTCGGCACCGCCCGAGACCTCCTCGAAAACCGTCTTGCTGCCGTCGAGGCAATCGCGGCTCTGGTCGACGTAGGCGAGCCTGACCGTGCTGCCGATCTCGACCTCGCCCGAATCGGGCTGCTCCTGGCCAATCAGCATGCGGAAGAGCGTCGACTTGCCGGCGCCGTTCGGACCAATGATGCCGACGATCGCTCCGGGTGGCACGTTGAAGCTCAGCTTGTCGATCAGCAGTCGGTCGCCGAAGGACTTGCTGACGTTTCTGAACTCGATCACCTTGCTGCCCAGACGCTCGCCGACCGGAATGAAAATCTCCTGTGTCTCGTTGCGCTTCTGGTATTCGACGCTCGACAGTTCCTCGAACCGGGACAGACGCGCCTTGCTCTTGGCCTGCCGCGCCTTCGGGCTCTGGCGGACCCATTCGAGTTCCTGCTTCATCGTCTTGATGCGGCCGGCTTCCTGTTTGCCTTCGGTTTCCAGGCGGGCCTCCTTCTGTTCCAGCCAACTCGAGTAGTTGCCCTTCCAGGGGATACCCTGGCCACGATCGAGTTCGAGAATCCACTCGGCAGCGTTGTCGAGGAAGTAGCGATCATGTGTGACGGCCACCACCGTTCCCGGAAAGCGCACCAGGAACTGTTCCAGCCACTCGACCGATTCGGCGTCGAGATGGTTGGTCGGTTCGTCGAGCAGCAACATGTCCGGCCTGGAGAGCAACAGTTTGCAGAGCGCGACACGGCGCTTTTCGCCTCCGGAGAGCTTGCCGATCTGCGCATCCCACGCGGGCAGGCGCAAGGCGTCGGCGGCGAGCTCGAGCTGGCTGCCGAGGTCGGAGCCGGTGGCGGCGATGATCGCTTCGAGGCGCGCCTGCTCCTCGGCCAACTTGTCGAAATCGGCGTCGTCTTCGGCATAGGCGGCGTACACCTGCTCCAGCATTGCCTGCGCCTGGAAGGCCTCGCCGAGTCCCGATTCGACTTCCTGGCGGACGGTCTTTTCCGGGTCGAGCAAGGGTTCCTGCGGCAGATAGCCGATCTTCAGGTTGGGCATCGGCGTCGCTTCGCCGATGATGTCCTTGTCGACTCCTGCCATGATGCGCAGGACCGTCGACTTGCCCGATCCGTTGAGACCGAGAAGACCGATCTTCGCGCCCGGAAAGAAAGAAAGCGAGATGTCCTTGATGATCTGCCGCTTGGGCGGGACGATCTTGCCGACGCGGTTCATCGTGAATACGTATTGAGCCATGGCCTTGAATGCGAATGAGAGGTGTCAGAGATGGCCGTGGAGCACCTACTGCGTGGTCCCGGAGAGCGCAAGTCTACCTGAGACGGCTGGCGGGTGGTTCGTCATGATGGACGAGGGAAGTCGGTGGATGACGGGTGGGCCAGTGCCTACCCGCCATCGTGAGCGTGCAGGCGCGTCGCTGGGCAGGTTGCGGGCGAGTAAGCCGCAGTGGCCTTGGCGGCCCATCGTGCGCCTCCGGAGTGAGTGTTCCGTCCGAGAAGTCATGCCCCTGTAGATCTGGACAATGCAAACAGCAAGGCCGCGCGGAGCGCGGCCTTGCCTTGATTGATCCGTAGGGGGCTTGCTGTTGCCCTAAGCCCTGTGCCCCTCACGGCGACGAGCCAAGCCGAGGCCGGCGCCGGCCAGAAGGAGAAGAGCCAGTGAGCCGGGTTCGGGAAGCGTGGTGCTGAGAGTTCCGGACAGTGTGAAGGCTAGGTCGCCAGGATTCCTTTGCCAGTCATCCGTCTCCTCGAGTCGCAGCCACAACTTGTCATTACCGGTCGAGCTGTCCAGCCACAGCCAGTTGGCGCTGCCTTGATTCTGGACAGATAGGTAATACGCTCCGGCAGCAAGGCTCTTGAAACTCGTCAGGTCGAACTGGTAGCGGTAGACCGCCTCGCTACCAAGAAGCAGGCGGGTGGTATCGCGAGTGACTACTCCCGGGATGGGGGAGGGAGCAAGCAAGCTCCCGGTACCGCTTAAGGCACTGTACAGACGCACTTGAAAGCTGTCGTCGTCGGGACCGGGATCGACTCCCCCGGCATAGCTGCCCCACCAAGTGATGCTTTTCAGGTTCGCCGCAAGGCCCAAGGCGAAATCATCGGCCGCCTGTCCGGGATCATTGACGTTGGCGGCCCGGGCGTTGGTCGTGGAGGGCGCCTGCTCGTAGATAGCGAGGGCGCTGGCGCTGGCGGCGGCAACAGCGAGGGCGACGCCGAAGGCCCATCTGGCGAAGGTGCGCGGCCCGGATTTCGATGACTGGTTCATTTGCTTTCTCCCGTTGCGTAGTGTGCGTATAGATTAGGCAAAGCAAATTGCATGCCAAAAAAACACACCATTTAAATCTGTTGGTTATGACGAAGCCCGTCCAAGAGTGTAAAGAGAATCGACACACGTGGTGAGTCGGCGACGCTCCCTCACCACTTCTCTCGTGGCACTCAGATGCCCGTGTCGATTGGTACGCCGATCACCGGCACCTCGAACTCGATGTTGTGCACCAGGAAGTCGCTGCCATGCAGCTTGCCTCCTTCACTGTAGGGGTCTCTTGCAATTCCGCCGTCGTCAACATAGGCGCCGAAAACAAACTCGTCAGCGTCGTCGTAGGCGCCGGCAGTCAGTACCACGGCGCTGAAGCCGGCGACATGCTCCAGGGTCACGGTTTGCCGGCCGTCGCTGCCGCTGGCGGTGAAGGTCACTTCGGCCACCACCTTGCCGAAATCGTCAAGAGCTTGCAGTCGGCCCGCTTCGTTGTAGTTGAGCAGGTTTGCGTCGTCGTCCTGGAATAACTTGCTCAGATTCAGGGTGACCTTGGTTGCCGGGTCATCGAGGTTGAAGCGCAGGGCCTCGGCCCCCTGGATCTCCTGGCGGATCGTACTCGTCGCCTGATTCTGGCCACTGACTCCGAGATCGCCCGCGTAGAGATCTCCGCCAGACAGTGTGACTGGGCCCAGGGAGTTGAACGTGGCCGGTGTCCAGGCCTCACCGGCGTTCACCAAGTTCGCCTTGTGCTCGATCGCCACGTCGCTGTGCTTCCAGAAGCGTTCCCAGACGTTGGGATTCTGGAAGCTAACGAAACCGGTGGCATCGCCCAGGTGAATAAGGTTCTTGACGGAGGTGTCCTTGACGGTAATGTCCTTGCTGGCGACACTAAGATAAGTGCCATCTTCGTCTACCAGGTCCAGCGAGATGGTTCGGTCGATGTCACCGGTGCCGTCCGCATAGACGTGGGTGACGGTGCCAGCGCTGCTGTAGGCGTCACTGCTGCCATCACCCCAGTGGATGAGGTAGCTCGTAACGGTGTCCAGCCCCGGGTCGGTGATGGCACCGAGGTTCAGCGTGTAGGCGCTGCCTTCCTCGACAGTATCAGCGCCACTGAGCGTAGCGGTCGGCGCCACGTTGTTGACGGTGACGTCCTTGGTCTGCAGGTTCGAGCCGCCGTCGCCGTCGTTGACGGTGACGCTGATGGTGCGCAGCGTGGCGTTGGCCGGGCCGTCCTGGTCGTCGGCGAAGGTGTGGGCCACGTTGCCCGCGACGGCGGCCAGTTCGGCGGCCGTGAGGTTCTGTACCGCGCTGCCGTCGCCCCAGTTGATGGTGTAGGTCAGCGGGTCGGCCGCGCCGGCCACGTCGCTGCCCACGATGTTGAGCGTGTAGCTGGCGCCTTCGTTGATCGTACCCGCACCAGCCAGGGCCAGGGCAGGAGCGACGTTGTTGACGGTGATCGCCTTGGTGCCGAGGGTGAATGTGTCGTCTTCGTCAGTGGCGCTGACGGTGATGGTCGGGCTGGCAGCGCCGTCGGCATAGGTGTGGCTGAAGCTGCCAGCGGCGCTGGTCCATTCGGCCGGCGTGAAGTTGCTGGTGCTGCCATCGCCCCAGGCGATGCTGTAGCCGGTACGCGTGTCCGTACCGGGATCGGTCACGGCCGCGACGCTCAGCGTGTAGACGCTGCCTTCGTTGACCGTGTCGGCACCTGTCACCGCCGCTGTCGGCGCCACGTTGTTGACGGTGACCTGGAAGCTATCGCTGGCGCTTTCACCCAGCACATCGGTCACCGTTACGCTGACTGTGCGCGCGTGGTCACCGTCGGCGTACATATGGCTGAGGTCGATGCTCTTGACCAGAGTGCTGCCGCTGACCACCGCGCTTCCGTCACCGTAGTCGATGCTGTAGGCCCAGCCCGCGGCGCCGTTGTCGGTGCCATCGGTGAAGTTGATGGTGCGGGCAAAGGTGGCACCTTCATCGAGCACGGCGTCGCCGCCGGCTTCCAGGCTGACCGTCGCCGACGGCGTACCCACCGTGACACCGAGCGAGCCGGCATTGGCAAAGGTGCCGTCCTCGTCCACCAGCGATACCGAGATCGTCTTGTCGCCTGCACTGGCAAAGGTGTGCGTGACGTTGCCCGCCGCCCCGACCGCTTGCGCGGCGCTGCCGTCGCCCCAGTCGATGATGTAGCTGCTGACCGTGTCGGTGCCCGGGTCGGTGACCGCGCCCAAGTTCAGCGTGTAGGTCTGGCCGGTTTCGATCGTCGACGCGCCACTGAGTGCGATGGTCGGCGCGACGTTGTTGACCGTGACGTCCTTGGTCTGCAGGGTCGAGCCGCCGTCACCGTCGTTGACGGTGACGCTGATGGTGCGCAGCGTGGCGTTGGCCGGGCCGTCCTGGTCGTCGGCGAAGGTGTGGGCCACGTTGCCCGCGACGGCGGCCAGTTCGGCTGCCGTGAGGTTCTGTACCGCGCTGCCGTCGCCCCAGTTGATGGTGTAGGTCAGCGGGTCGGCCGCGCCGGCCACGTCGCTGCCCACGATGTTGAGCGTGTAGCTGGCGCCTTCGTTGATCGTACCCGCACCAGCCAGGGCCAGGGCAGGAGCGACGTTGTTGACGGTGATCGCCTTGGTGCCGAGGGTGAATGTGCCGTCTTCGTCAGTGGCGCTGACGGTGATGGTCGGGCTGGCAGCGCCGTCGGCATAGGTGTGGCTGAAGCTGCCAGCGGCGCTGGTCCATTCGGCCGGCGTGAAGTTGCTGGTGCTGCCATCGCCCCAGGCGATGCTGTAGCCGGTACGGGTGTCCGTACCGGGATCGGTCACGGCCGCGACGCTCAGCGTGTAGACGCTGCCTTCGTTGACCGTGTCGGCACCTGTCACCGCCGCTGTCGGCGCCACGTTGTTGACCGTGACGTCCTTGGTCTGCAGGTTCGAGCCGCCGTCACCGTCGTTGACGGTGACGCTGATGGTGCGCAGCGTGGCGTTGGCCGGGCCGTCCTGGTCGTCGGCGAAGGTGTGGGCGACGTTGCCCGCGACAGCGGCCAGTTCGGCTGTCGTGAGGTTCTGTACCGCGCTGCCGTCGCCCCAGTTGATGGTGTAGGTCAGCGGGTCGGCCGTGCCGGCCACGTCGCTGCCCACGATGTTGAGCGTGTAGACCGCGCCTTCGTTGGTGGCGGCGTTGCCATCGAGCACCACGATGGGAGCTACGTTGCTCACCGTGATGGCCTTGCTGCCCAGCGTAAACGGGCCATCCTCGTCAGAGGTGGTCACGTTGATGGTGCGCGACGTGCCCGTGCCCACGCCGTCGGCGAAGGTGTGGGTGAAGTTGCCGCCGGCCGCCAGTGCGGCAGCCCACTGTGCGGGCGTGAAATTGTCGGTCGGAGTGCCGTCGCCCCAATTGATGCTGTAGCCGTTGCGCGTGTCGGAGCCGGGGTCGCTGACAGCGCCGACATTCAGCGTGTAGACGCTACCTTCGGCCGCCGTGTCGTTGCCCGTCACCGGTGCCGTCGGTGCGACGTTGACGACGAACACGCTGCCGCCCAGGCCGACATTGGTGAAGCTGCTGTCCTCGTCGATCACGTCGACCGTGATCGTCGGGTTCGCATTGCCATCGGCATAGGTGTGCGTCAGCTGCCGGTCGGCGGGCAGGTTGGCGGCGAGCACTGTGTCGTCGACGCCGTCGCCCCAGTGGATCGTGTATTGCGTGATCGTGTCCGTGCCCAAGTCGGACGGGTTCAGAGTCAGCACATAGGAGCTGCCTTCGTTCACTGAACCGGCTCCGCCTAGGCCCACCGTTGGTGCGACATTGTTGACGTTGACGACAAAGCTGTCGCTGCCCTGCTGCTGCACCACGTCCGAATCGTCTACGGTGACCGTCACCGTGAATGGCCCACCGTTGTCGGCATAGGTGTGGCTGATGTTGAAATTGCTCGCACCGGCACTGATGAAGCCGTTGCTCGTCTGGCCGTCGCCCCACACTACGGTGTAGGTGCGGCCCGCCGAGCCCTGGTCGGTCGGGTCGGTGAAGGCGATGTTCCGCGTGAAGAAAGTGCCTTCGTTGACGGTAGCGTCCTCTCCTGCGTCGACGGTGATCACTTCGGCCGGCGCGCTGACGACGATGTTCTTGCTGCCGGCGCTGGCATAGGTGCCGTCTTCGTCGCGCAGGCCGACCACGATGGTCTTGGCGCCGGTCGCCGAATAGGTATGGGTGACGATGCCGCTCACCGGCAGCGTCGCTGCCGTGTAGACCTCGGCTGCCGTGCCGTCGCCCCAGTCGATGCTGTACTGGTCCACCGTGTCGGCGCCGGGGTCGCTCGGGTTGTTGAGGTCGAGCGTGTAGACCAGGCCCTGTTCGACGGTATTGTTGCCGCTCATCGTGATCGTCGGCGCCACGTTAGCGATGGCCCCCGTGAAGCCGGTGCTTTCCACGCTGTTCGGCTGGCCCTGCTGGTCGTTGACGGTCACCTGCACGGCATAGGTTCCGTTGTCGGCGTAAACGTGCTGGATCTGCGGTGTGGCTGAACTGGTGCTGAATGGCGTGACCGGGCTGCCGTCGCCCCAGTCCACGGTGATCTGGTGGCCTTCGGGGTCGGGGTCGCCGATCGTCAACGTGCGGCTAAAGACGCTGCCTTCGCTGCCGTTGGCATTGCTCAGGGCGCCCAGGCGCGGTCCATCGTTGACGTTGGACAGCAGGATGTTGGTGACCACCGGCGTGGATGCAAAGGCGATGCCGTCGGACCCGGTCCAGCGGAACTCGTCTGGGCCGAAGTAGTCGGTGCCGCCCTGATAGGTCAGCGCGCCGGCCTGCAGGTCGGCCAGGCTGATCTCCTGGTTCGTCGTCACCGCCACGTTGTTCAGGCGCAGCGTGCCTTCGGCCGGCAAGGTGATGATCTTGATCGCCTGCAGCGACTGACCGTCTGGATCGACGAAGCCGCCTTCGAAAAGGGTATTGCTCAGGACGATGACCGATTCTTCGGCACCCGTTGCGGTAACGTTGGAAACGTTCGGGGCGGTGTTGCTGAAACGTTGGAGACGGATCTCGTAGGTATCGTTGCCGCCGTCACCGATGCCGTCGCCGGTCTGGTCGGACGAGTAGATGTAGCCCGCATAGGCCACGACGAAGCCGCCGTCGGCCATGCTGGCGATGCTCGGCTGGTACTGAACGTACGGGGTGTAGGTGTTGACTCGCGTCTCGCCATCGACCTGCTGGCCTGCTGCGTTGTACTGCTGCACGTAGACGTCGTAGGTCGTGGAGGAGGTGTCGGTCCAGCTCACCACCCAGCCACCGTTCTCAAGCGCGGTCACCGCCGGCTCGTACTGCTGGCCGTTGATGTTGGTGTTGACGCGGAACTCGGCACCGACTTTCGCTCCCGCAGCGTCGAAACGCTGGCCGTAGATACCGGTCGATGACAGGTCTTGCCCCTCCGATTGCCACACGGCGATGAAGCCGCCGTCCTTCAACCCGGTCACCGACGGAGTGTGTTGCGCGCCCGTGATGAACGAGTTGACCTGCAGCACACCACCGTTGGCAGCGCCGTCGGCAGCAAAGCGCTGGGCGTAGACGCCGGCCCCGCTGCCGTCCTTGCTGGCGTCGGTCCACAGTGTGACGAAGCCGCCACCGGTCAGCGCTGCTATGCTCGGCTCGGACTGATTGACAGTGCCTTCACCGGTTGGGTTGGCGCGGGTTTCCGCGCCTTGCGCCACCCCGGTGGCGTTATAGCGTTGGAAGAAAATGTCCTGGTATTCGGTGAAGCCGGCGTCGGTGTAGTAATCATCGTACCAGGCGACAACGAAGCCGCCGTCGGCGGTAGCCGCAATGCTCGGCTGGTACTGGTTCTGGTCGGTCGAAGTGTTGACGAGGAATTCGCCGCCGGCTTTCACGCCGGCGGCGTCGTAGCGCTGGCCATACACGCCCGTGCCGCTGCCGTCCTGGTTGTCACCACGCCACACCACGACGAAGCCGCCGCCATTCAATCCGGTGACCTGCGCGTCGTACTGGTTGCCGGTGGTGAAGTTGTTGGCGCGGAACTGTGCGCCGACGGCGTTGTCGTTCACGTCGTAGCGCTGGCCGTAAACGCCGTAGCTGCTGCCATCGGCGCCGCCCTGGTCTTCCCACACCACCACGTAGCCGCCGTCGGAGAGGCGTGCCACCGAGGGCTCTGCCTGGTTGCTGGCGACGGTGGTATTGACCACCTTCTCCAGCCCGTAGCGCACTGCGCCATCCGTCTCCGGTGTGACGTTGATGACCACATTGCGCGGTTCGCTGGCGCCGCCGTCGCCGTCGGTGACGCGGATCGACACGGTACGGCTGGCGATCGGATTCGACACCGTGTTGGCGTAGGTCAGATTCTCGATCACGTGCTCGACCGCGTCGGCCGTGGCGTTGGCATTGAACTGCACCGTCAGCTTGTCGCCGTTGGCGCCGTTGCTGACGATGGTGCCAATCGCGGTGCCACCGTAGCTGATGGTGTTGCCTGAGACGCCGATCTGGTGTGCGCCGGTGCCCTGGTTGCGGATGCCCAGTTGGTCCTGATTGTCCAGGCCCTGCAGGCCGAGCTGGTCCTGCGCGCCGTAATCGGTGAGATAGTTGACCTCGAGACTGCCGCCGCTGAAGTTGGCAGAGTCGGGATCGATCAGGCCAACGCCTGGGTCGATGACCTGCGGCAGCGCGTTGAGGGTGTTCTCGCCGAAAGTGACGCTCGGCGACACATCAACCAGCACCGGGTTGGCCTGGCGCACGAAGTCGGCCGGGTTGCCGAAAATCTGTTGGTAGATGTTGTAGTTGGTGATCGCCGCGTCGTAGTCTCCCCACGACACGGCGAAGGCACCATTCGTCAGCCCGATCACGCTGGGCGCGTCGGCGTAGTTGACGTCGGCCGTGTCGACGCGCAACTCGCCGTCCAGGCGCGCTCCACCGACATCGAACTGTTGTGCGACGATCTTGCCGCCGTCCAGCCAGGTGACGACGAAGCCACCATGCGACAGCGCCGCCACCGAAGCTTCTGACTGGTTGCCCGAGGTGCTGGTGTTCACGCGGAACTCGCTGCCCACAGTGGCGCCGGCGCTGGTGTAGCGCTGCGCGAACACGCCGGCGCTACTGCCGTCCTGCACGTTTGAGGTCCAGACCACAACAAAGCCACCGTCGTTCAGCGCGGCCATGTCGGGTTCGGATTGGGGATTCGTCGTATAGGTGTTGACCAGGAACGATGCGCCGTTGACCGTGCCGTCGGCGTTGAAGCGCTGGCCGTAGACACCGGCACCGCTACCGTCCTTGCTGTCGTCGGTCCACACCGTGACGAAGCCGCCGCCGGACAGGCCGACGATGTTCGGCTGGCTCTGCGTGACCGTACTTTCACCCCCCGGGTTGGCCTGGGTCTCGCCTCCCTGCGCCACGCCGGCGGCGTTGTAGCGCTGGAAATAGATGTCGCGGTACTCGGTGAAGCTGGAGTTGTAATAGTCGGTGCCCCACGCCACGACGAAGCCGCCGTCGGCGGTGGCCGCGATGTTGGGCTGGTACTGGCCGTTGTCGGTCGCGCTGTTGACGAGGAATTCGCTGCCCAGCAGCGTGCCGTCGTTGGCGAAGCGTTGCGCATAGACGCCCGCGCTGCTGCCGTCCTGGCCCTCGGAGCGCCAAGCGACCACGTAGCCGCCGCCGGTCAATGCTGCTACTACCGGCTCGGACTGCGCGTTCGGCGTATAGCTGTTGACCTGGAACTCGGTGCCCACCGGCACGCCCTTGGCGTCGAAGCGCTGGGCATAGAGGCCATTGCCCCAGCCGTCCTGACCGTCCGAGGCCCAGACGGTGATGTAGCTGCCGTCGGACAGGCGCGCCATCTCGGGCGTATGCTGCGTGCCAGGCACGTAGGTGTTGACCTGTTCATTGCCGAACAGCGGCTGCGCGCCGTCGTATTCGGGGGTAATGTTGATCACTACCGAACGTGCCACGCTGGCGCCGCCGTCGCCGTCGGTCACGCGGATCGACACGGTTCGGGTCAGGCTGGCGTCGGAGAAGGGGTTGGCGTAGGTCAGGTTCTCGATCAGCCGCTCCACCGCTACCGGCGTGGCGTTGGTATTGAGCTGCACGGCCAGCTTGGCGCCGTTGACGCCGTTGCTGACGATGGTGCCGATGACCGTGCCGCCGTAGCTCACGGTGTTGCCCGACACGCCGATCTGCCCGGCGCCATTGCCCTGATGACGGATGCCCAGTTGGTCCTGGTTGTCCAGACCCTGCAGGCCGAGCTGGTTCTGCAGGTCGTAGCCGGTCAGGTAGTTGACTTCGAGGAGGCCGCCGTTGAAGTCGGGCGAGTCGACGTCGGACAGGCCGACCACCGGGTCGATGAGCTGCGGTGCCGCGTTTACAGCGTTCTCGCCGAAAGTGACGCTGGGCGCCACGTCCACCAGCACCGGGTTGGCCTGGCGCACGAAGTCGGCTGGGTTACCGAAAATCTGTTGGTAGATGTTGTAGTTGGTGATCGCCGCGTCGTAGTCTCTCCACGACACGGCGAAGGCACCATTCGTCAGCCCGATCACGCTGGGCGCGTCGGCGTAGTTGACGTCGGCCGTGTCGACGCGCAACTCGCCGTCCAGGCGCGCGCCACCCACATCGAACTGTTGTGCGACGATCTTGCCTCCGTCCAGCCAGGTGACGACGAAGCCACCATGCGACAGCGCCGCCACCGAAGCGTCAGACTGGTTGCCCGAGGTGCTGGTGTTCACGCGGAACTCGCTGCCCACCGTGGCGCCGGCGCTGGTGTAGCGCTGCGCGAACACGCCGTAGCCGTTGCCGTCCTGCAAGTATGAGGTCCAGACGACGACGAAACCACCGTCGTTCAGCGCGGCCATGTCGGGTTCGGACTGGTCGCTGGTCGTGAAGGTGTTGACCCGGAACGACGCGCCGTTGACCGTGCTGTCGGCGTTGAAGCGCTGACCGTAGATGCCTTGGCTACTGCCGTCCTTGCTGTCGTCGGTCCACACCGTGACGAAGCCGCCGCCGGACAGGCCGACGATGTTCGGCTGGCTCTGCGTGACCGTACTTTCACCCCCCGGGTTGGCCTGGGTCTCGCCTCCCTGCGCCACGCCGGCGGCGTTGTAGCGCTGGAAATAGATGTCGCGGTACTCGGTGAAGCTGGAGTTGTAATAGTCGGTGCCCCACGCCACGACGAAGCCGCCGTCGGCGGTGGCCGCGATGTTGGGCTGGAACTGGCCGTTGTCGGTCGCGCTGTTCACAAGGAATTCGCTGCCCAGCAGCGTGCCGTCGTTGGCGAAGCGTTGCGCATAGACGCCCGCGCTGCTGCCGTCCTGTCCCTCGGAGCGCCAGGCGACCACGTAGCCGCCGCCGGTCAGCGCCGCTACTACCGGCTCGGACTGCGCGTTCGGCGTGTAGCTGTTGATACGGAATTCCGTACCGGCCGCTACGCCCTTGGCGTCGAAGCGCTGGGCGTAGATGCCATAGCCCCAGCCGTCCTGACCGTCCGAGGCCCAGACGGTGATGTAGCCGCCGTCGGACAGGCGCGCCATCTCGGGCGTCTGCTGCGTGCCAGGCACGTAGGTGTTGACCTGTTCATTGCCGAACAGCGGCTGCGCGCCGTCGGCCTCGGGAGTGACGTTGATGGTCACGGTGCGTGGAATGCTGGTGCCGCCGTCGCCATCACTGACGACGATGCTAACGGTGCGGCTGGCCACCGGCGCGGAGGACGTGTTGGCGTAGGTCAGGTTCTCGATCACCGCCTCGACCGCGTCGGCCGAGGCGTTGGCGTTGAACTGCAGCACCAGGTCGGCGCCATTGGCGCCCAGAGAAACGATGCTGCCGATGGCCGTGCCGCCATAGCTGACCACGCTGCCGGACACGCCGACCTGCCCCGTGCCGTTGCCCTGGTTGCGGATGCCGAGCTGGTCCTGCGCGGTCACGTTCTCCGACAGTTGCGCGGTGTCGATGTTGCCGTAGCCGGAAATCACGCTCACCCAGAGTCGGCCGCCGTCGAAATTGGCGGAATCGCTGTCGGTCAGGCTGACGCCGGCGTCGATGAGCTGGGGTGTGGCATTCACCAGGTTCTCTGCGAGGCTCAGCGACGGCGCCACGTCGACCAGCAGCGGCGCGGCCGAGTTGACGATCGACCCGGCGGTGCCCAGGATCTGGTGGAAGACGCCGTAGGTGTCTTGCGTGCCGCGCTCCTGGTCGTAGCCGGCCCAGGCGACGACGGCGTTGGAGCCGGTAAGCCCGACGATGTCGGGCAGGTATTGCGTGCTGGCCGTGGTCGTGTCGACGACCTTCACGCCGTCGATCTTGTTGCCGCTGGCGTCGAACTGCTGCGCCATCACGTCCTGGCTGCTGCCGCCGAGCGATGCGCTCGGGTAGCCGTCCCAGGTGACGATGAAGCCGCCGCCGTCGAGCGCGGCTACACGGATGCTGTCGCTCTGGTTGCTGGGGGAATCGCTGGTGTTGACGGCGAGTTCGCCGCCGACCTTCGCACCTGCGGCGTTGAACAGCTGTGCGAAGACGCTGTTGCCGGAGTCCCAAACGGCGACGAAACCGCCGCCGGCCAGGCCGGCCACGTCCGCCCCGTACTGGGTGCCGGCAACGGTGGTATTGACCGCGATCAGGCCACCGACCTTGCTGCCGTCGTTGGCGAAGACCTGCGCGCCGATACCGTAGCCACTGGCGTCGCCGCTGGTATCGCTCCACACGGCCACATAGCCGCCGCCGCTCAGCGCCGTCAGCTTGGGCTGGTACTGCGTCGCGCCGCCCGTCGTGTTGAGCGTGATCTCGGCGCCGAGCGGGCTGCCGTCGGCGGCGAAACGCTGGGCTAATACGTCGTAGGTATAGGTGGCCGCAGCGTCGGAATAGTCGCTGCGATAGGCGACGACGAAAGTGCCATCCGACAGGCCGAGCACCGTTGGTTCGTACTGGTTGCCGGTGGTCGTGGTGTTGGCGCGGAACTCGGCGCCCGCCGCGCTGCCGTCAGCCGCATAGCGCTGCCCGTAAACGCCATAGGAGCCGCTGCCGTCTTGGTTGTCGGCACGCCAGACGATTACGTAGCCACCATTTGGCAGGCCGGCAATGGCCACCTCGGTCTGGTTGCTCAGGGTTTGCGTGTTGGCCTGGAACTCGGGGCCGAAGGCGGCCCCTTTCGCGTCGTAACGTTGTGCGAACACACCGTAGCCGTCGCCGTCCTGGGCGCCTTGTGAGGTCCAGGCGATCACATAGCCGCCATTGTTGGCACCGTACAGGCGTGCCACCGCCGGCTCGGTCTGCTGGCCGGCCTCGAAGGTGTTGGTCTGCTGTTCGCCGAATAGATTGACCACGCCCGCCGGGTCGGTCTCAGGGGTGATGTCGATGACCACGGTGCGCGCCGTGCCCGAGGCACTCGCGCCGTCGGTCACGTTGATGCTGATGCTGCGCTCGACCAGCGGCCCGGACGAGGGGTTGCGGTAGACCAGGTTCTCGATCACGCGCTCGATGGCCTGGTCGGTGGCGGCGGCCTTGAAGGTGATGTCGAGGTTGGCACCGTTCACGCCGTTCAGTGTGGCGCTGATGGTGCCGATCGAAACGCCTTGGTAGAGCACGTCGCTGCCCGAAACGCTGACCTGACCGGTGCCGGTGCCTTGGTTGCGGATGCTGAGCTGGTCGTCGACGCGGTTCGTCGAACTCAGGTACGACACCACCAGGTGACCGTTGGCGAAGCCGGTGGCGCCGGCATAGTTCACCTGCACCGCGTCGTCGACCAGCACGCCGGCCTTGGCCTGGGTCTCGGTAAAGGTGATCGAGGGGATGATGTCGTCGACGAATACCGTCGGCGGCGTGTAGGCGTTCTGGATGGTGAGTTGCACGACGCTCGGGTCGCTGACGCCGCCGTCACCGTCGGTCAGGCGGAAGCCGATGTAGCGGCTGGTCGTGCCGGCAGGCGGGGCGGTGTTCTGGTAGCTGATGTTCTCGACCAGCGCCTGCACGGCGGCGGCGTTGGCGTTGCTGTTGAACGTCACCGTCAGCAAGCCGCTGCCGGCGCTGCCGCCGGCGAAGGTGCCGATGACCGTGCCGCCGTAGCTCACGTCGGCGCCCGACACGCCGATCTGCCCGGCGCCGGTGCCCTGGTTGCGGATGGCAAGCACATCGGTCGCCGTCAGTCCGGAGACCACATTCACGTTGAGCTGGCCGTCGGCGAAGTTGGTCGAATCGGCGTCGCCGACCTTGACGTCGCCGTCGATCACTTGCGGATCGCCCGCGTACAGCGGGCCGGCCACGTTGGTCAGGATGCGCTGCGCGCTCAGATCGTCGAGCAAGGGGTTGGCGCTGGCACGCGCGAGCGCCGCGGCGCTGCCGAAGATCTGTTGGCTGATCTCGAAGGTGGCGTTGCCGCCGTCTGCCGTGGGCACGTAGTCGGCATAGGCGACGACGAAGTTGCCGCCGCCGAGGTCGGCGATGGCGGGCTGGTATTCCTGGTTGCTGGGCGTGGCGGTGTTCGAAGGCAGCCGGCGCTGGCCGTCGACGGCATTGCCGGCCGCGTCGTATTCGCGGATGTAGACGTCGCTGTAGCTGCCGGTGCCGCTGACGTCGTAGTTGTCGTTGTAGAAGCTGACGACGAAGCCGCCAGTGGACAGCCCGGTGACGGCCGGCTGATACTGACCGCCCGCGGTGCTCTCGTTGACCAGGAACTCGCCACCCACCTTGGTGCCGGCGGCGTTGTAGCGCTGGCCGTAGACGCCGGCACTCGCCCCATCCTGGCTGTCGGAGCGCCAGACGACGACGAAGCCGCCGTCGGACAGCGTGGCGACGTCGGGCTCGTACTGGTTACCCAGCGTGGTGGTGTTGACCAGGAAGGTGCCCGACAACGCCCCGGTCGCGGCCGTGTAGCGCTGGCCAAAGACGCCGTAGGTGGCGCCGCCGTCGTTGGCGCCGTCGTCGCGCCAGACGATCACCAGGTCGCCGTTGCTGTACGAGGCGATGCGCGGGTCGAACTGGTTGCCGGTCTGCGCCGTGCCGAGGCCCACGCCGTTGCTGACGCGCACTTCCGCGCCGAGCTTCGCGCCGCTGTTGTCGAAGCGCTGCAGGTAGATGTCGTAGCTGCTGCCGCCGGTATTGCCGAACGAGGACCACACGGCCGCGAAGCCCGCGGCCACCGCACCAGCGCCGGCGTAGCCGGCCACGTCGTTGTACTGCTGAGTGCTGGAGGTGGTGGTGTTGACGACGAAGTTCGTGCCCTGGGCCACGCCGCTGGCGTTGTAGATCTGGCCGATCACGCCCTGGCCGGAGCCGTCCACGCCGCTGGCGTCATCCCAGGTGACGACGAAGCCGCCGTTGGACAGCGCGGCGATGTGCGCGCCATCCTGGGCACCGGTGGTGGCGGTGTTGACGCGGAACTCGTTGCCTTGTGCCAGGCCGTTGGATGCGAAGCGCTGCGCATAGACACCATCGCCGTTGCCGTCCTGCCCAGCGGATTGCCAGACCACGACGTAACTGCCGTCGCTGAGCACTGCGACCTGCGGGTTCCCCTGCGTGCTGGCCGCGTAGGTATTGATCTGCGATTCGCCATACACCAGCGGCTTGCCGTCGAGATCGGGCGTGACGTTGACGGTGAAGCTGCTCGGGTTGCTCGAGCCGCCATCGCCATCGGACACGCGGATGCCCACCGTGCGGCTGGCGGCCGGGCTGGAGGAGGTGCTGCCGTAGGTGAGGTTCTGGATCAGTGCTTCGACCGCTTCGACGCTGGCCGCCACCGATGTCAGGTTGATCTGCAGGTTGGCACCGTTGTTGCCGCCGACGATCGTGCCGATGGCCACGCCACCGAAGCTGACGGTCGAGCCGCTGACGCCGATCTGGTCAGGGCCGTTGCCGACGCTACGCACGCCGAGCTGGTCGGTGGCTTCGCCGCCTTTCACATAGAACAGGTCGACGCGTCCGCCGTTGAAGTCGGTCGAGTCGGTGTCGCTCAGGCTGACCCCTGCATCGATGACCTGCGGTGTGGTATTGATCAGGTTTTCCGCGAAGGTCACGCTGCCGGTGAAGTCGCCGAGCTGCGGATTGGCCTGGCGCGCGAGCGCCGCGGCGCTGCCGAAGATCTGTTGGCTGATTTCGGTGGTGGCGTTGCCGCCGTCCAGAGTGGGCACGTAGTCAGCATAGACCACAACGAAGTTGCCGCCGCCGAGGTCGGCGATGCCCGGCATGTTCTCGACGTTGCTGACCGTCGCGGTGTTCGAAGGCAGCCGGCGCTGGCCGTCGACGGCATTGCCGGCCGCGTCGTATTCGCGGATGTAGACGTCGGAGTAGCTACCGGTGCCGCTGACGTCGTAGTTGTCGTTGTAGAAGCTGACGACGAAGCCGCCAGTGGACAGCCCAGTGACGGCCGGCTGATACTGACCGCCGGCGGTGGTCTCGTTGACCAGGAACTCGCCACCCACCTTGGTGCCGGCGGCGTTGTAGCGCTGGCCGTAGACGCCGGCACTCGCCCCATCCTGGCTGTCGGAGCGCCAGACGACGACGAAGCCGCCGTCGGACAGCGTGGCGACGTCGGGCTCGTACTGGTTACCCAGCGTGGTGGTGTTGACCAGGAAGGTGCCCGACAACGCCCCGGTCGCGGCCGTGTAGCGCTGGCCAAAGACGCCGTAGGTGGCGCCGCCGTCGTTGGCGCCGTCGTCGCGCCAGACGATGACCAGATCGCCGTTGCTGTAAGAGGCGATGCGCGGGTAGTACTGGGCGCTGGTCTGCGCCGTGCCGAGGCCCACGCCGTTGCTGACGCGCACTTCCGCGCCGAGCTTCGAGCCGCTGTTGTCGAAGCGCTGCAGGTAGATGTCGTAGCTGCTGCCGCCGGCCTGGCTAGACGACCAGACTGCCGCGAAGCCCGCCGCCACCGCGCCGGCGCCGGCGTAGCCGGCCACGTCGCTGTAGGCCTGGGTGCTGGAGGTGGTGGTGTTGACGACGAAGTTGGCGCCCTGGGCCACGCCGGCCGAGTTGTAGATCTGGCCGATCACGCCTGAGCCGGAGCTGTCGACGCCGCTGGCGTCGTCCCAGGTGACGACGAAGCCGCCGTTGGACAGCGCGGCGATGTGCGCGCCGTCCTGTCCCGCCTCGGTGGCAGTGTTGACGCGGAACTCCCCGCCGATGGCCACGCCCTGGCCGCTGAAGCGCTGCGCATAGACGCCATAGGTGCTGCTGCTGTCCTGATCGTAGGACTGCCACGCTACCACATAACTGCCGTCGGTCAGCACCGCGATCTGGGGCTCCTGCTGGGTGCTGGTCGTGAAGGTGTTGACCTGCGACTCGCCGTACACCAGAGGCTTGCCGTCGAGATCGGACGTGACGTTGATGGTGAGGACCGAGGCGTCGGTGCTGCCGCCGTCACCGTCGGAGATGCGCAGGCCCACGGTGCGCGTGGCATCCGGGCTGGACGAAGTGCTGCCGTAGGTCAGGTTCTGCACCAGCGCCTCCACCGCACCAGGGGTGGCGCCGGCCAGCAAATTGACTTGCAGTGCACTGCCGTTGTCACCGCCGACGAGGGTGCCGATAGCCACGCCACCGAAACTGACGTTCGCGCCCGACACGCCGATCTGGCCCGCACCGGTGCCCTGGTTGCGCACACCGAGCTGGTCGGTGGTCTGGCCGCCCAGCACATAGAAGAGGTCGACACGCCCGCCGGCGAAATTGGCCGAGTCGATGTCGGTGACGCTGACCGCCGTGTCGATGACTTGCGGCGTCACGTTGATCAGGTTTTCTGCGAAGGTCACGCTGCCGGTAAAGTCGCCGAGCTGCGGATTGGCCTGGCGCGCGAGCGCCGCGGCGCTGCCGAAGATCTGCTGGCTGATCTCGAAGGTGGCGTTGCCGCCGTCTGCCGTGGGCACGTAGTCGGCATAGGCGACGACGAAGTTGCCGCCGCCGAGGTCGGCGATGGCGGGCTGGTATTCCTGGTTGCTGGGCGTGGCGGTGTTCGAAGGCAGCCGGCGCTGGCCGTCGACGGCATTGCCGGCCGCGTCGTATTCGCGGATGTAAACGTCGCTGTAGCTGCCGGTGCCGCTGACGTCGTAGTTGTCGTTGTAGAAGCTGACGACGAAGCCGCCAGTGGACAGCCCAGTGACGGCCGGCTGATACTGACCGCCCGCGGTGCTCTCGTTGACCAGGAACTCGCCACCCACCTTGGTGCCGGCGGCGTTGTAGCGCTGGCCGTAGACGCCGGCACTCGCCCCATCCTGGCTGTCGGAGCGCCAGACGACGACGAAGCCGCCGTCGGACAGCGTGGCGACGTCGGGCTCGTACTGGTTACCCAGCGTGGTGCTGTTGACCAGGAAGGTGCCCGACAACGCGCCGGTTGCGGCCGTGTAGCGCTGGCCAAAGACGCCGTAGGTGGCGCCGCCGTCGTTGGCGCCGTCGTCGCGCCAGACGATGACCAGATCGCCGTTGCTGTAAGAGGCGATGCGCGGGTAGTACTGGGCGCTGGTCTGCGCCGTGCCGAGGCCCACGCCGTTGCTGACGCGCACTTCCGCGCCGAGCTTCGAGCCGCTGTTGTCGAAGCGCTGCAGGTAGATGTCGTAGCTGCTGCCACCGGCCTGGCTAGACGACCAGACTGCCGCGAAGCCCGCCGCCACCGCGCCGGCGCCGGCGTAGCCGGCCACGTCGCTGTACTGCTGAGTGCTGGAGGTGGTGGTGTTGACGACGAAGTTGGCGCCCTGGGCGACGCCGCTGGCGTTGTAGATCTGGCCGATCACGCCCTGGCCGGAGCCGTCCACGCCGCTGGCGTCATCCCAGGTGACGACGAAGCCGCCGTTGGACAGCGCGGCGATGTGCACGCCGTCCTGTCCCGCCTCGGTGGCAGTGTTGACGCGGAACTCCCCGCCGATGGCCACGCCCTGGCCGCTGAAGCGCTGCGCATAGACGCCATAGGTGCTGCTGCTGTCCTGATCGTAGGACTGCCACGCTACCACATAACTGCCGTCGGTCAGCACCGCGATCTGGGGCTCCTGCTGGGTGCTGGTCGTGAAGGTGTTGACCTGCGACTCGCCATAGACCAGCGGCTTGCCGTCGAGATCAGGCGTGACGTTGATGGTCATGGTGTTTGACAGGCTGGCGCCGCCGTCGCCGTCGGACACACGGATGCCGACGGTGCGCGCGGCCGCCGGGCTTTGAGAGGTGCTGGCGTAGGTCAGGTTCTCGATCAAAGCCTCCACCGCATCGACAGTGGCGCTGGAATTGAAGGTGATGATCAGGTTGCTGCCGTTGCTGCCGCCCGAGAGCGTACCGATGGCCTCGCCTTCGAAGCTCACCGAGGTTCCGGCGACGCCGATCTGCGCTGGCCCGCTACCGACGTTACGCACGCCGAGCTGATCGGTCGCCTCGCCATACTGCACGTAGTAGAGGTCGAGTTGGCCACCGTCGAAGTTGGCTGAATCGAGGTCGGTCAGACCCACCACCGGTTGGATCACCTGCGGCGTTGTATTGACCAGGTTTTCGTCGAAAGTCACGCTGCCAGTGAAGTTGCCCAAGGTGGGGTCCGTCTGGCGAGGCAGCACCACATCGCTGCCGAAGACCTGCTGCACCACATCGCTGCCACTACCACTAACGGCATCCACATAGCTGACGACATAGTTGCCGCCTCCGAGGTCGGCCACTACCGGTTGCGATTCGGTGGAGTTGGTTGACGACAGCAGCTTGATCTGGTCGGTCTGCGCCGCGCCGGTCTCGCTGTATTCACGCACGTATACGTCGGCCGTGGTGCCGGTGCCCGAGACGTCGTAGTTGTCGTTATACCAGCTGACGACAAAGCCGCCGGTAGACAGCGCTGCTACGTTGGGCTGGTACTGACCGCCATTGGTGGTTTGGTTGACGAGGAACTCGCCGCCCGCCTTGGCGCCCGCGCTGTCGTAGCGCTGGGCGTAAACGCCGGCGCTACTGCCGTCCTGGCTGTCAGAGCGCCAAGCAACGACGAAGCCGCCGTCGGCGAGCATCGCCACGCTGGGCTCGTACTGCGCCCCGCTGGTCGTCGAGTTAACGAGGAACGTATCGGAGAACGTGCCGGCGACGGCGTTGTACGTGCGGCCGTAGACACCATAACTGCTGCCATCGAGGCCTTGCTGGTCGTACCAGACGATGGCCAGGTTGCCGTTCGCCGCCGCGGCAATGTCGGGGCTGTACTGCTGGCCAGCCTGCGGCGTAGCCGCGCCGGGGGTCTTGCTGATCAGCGTTTCGACGCCAACCTTGGCGCCAGCGTTGGTCCAGCGCTGCAGGTAGATGTCGTAACTGTTGTCGCCGCCGTTGCCGTACGACACCCAGACCGTCGCGAAGCCGCCGGTGTAGCCCGCGACCGCGCTTTCATCCTGGCTATTGCTGGTGTAGGTGTTGACGAGGAAGTTGCCACCTTGCGCCATGCCTCCAGCATCGAAGCGCTGCGCATAAACAGCGTTACTCGATCCGTCACTACCGCTGTCGTCATCCCAAGTGATGATGAAGCCACCGTCGGAGGTGGCGGCGACATGCGGGCTGGTCTGGTTGGCGTCCTCGGCCGTGTTGGCGCGGAACTCGCCACCAATCGGTACGCCGGCCTTGGTGAATCGCTGATAGTAGACCCCCCAACTGCTCGGTCCGTCCTGGCCGGAAGACTGCCAGGCGATGACGTAGCTGCCGTCTGCCAGCACGGCAATGTCGGGACGGGTCTGCTCACCTGCGTTGTAGGTGGGGACAGCAGATTCAGGGTAAAGGCTCATGATGACGTTCTCCGGAAAGGGAAATGCGGCGGCAGAGGGCTAGCTAGAAGCTCGAAGGAAGTGTTAGCAAAGTTCCTGGCGGTGTCCCCCGGAAACAAGCAAGATGCCATGCCGCTCCGAGACTTGCCTATCGCTACGCGGAAAGCAATTTCCATGCAAGGCGAGAAATTCCTTCATAAACAGTTGACTACAAGCACGCCAATTGACAGAGTGTAAAGTTTATCGACACCATGAGCCTGTCGCGACGCGTCCACTGTTCGAGGCCATACGAATCGTCGTCGGCGCGCACCGGAGGAACTTCAGGGCATCGCTCGCTATCTTGCTTCGTAATGAAAGCCGATACGGCCGACAGTGTGCAATGGATGTCCTGGGGGCAGACCGTCTGATGGGGTGCTTTGGTGATCGCTGCTGGAGACGCGATCCATTTTCCCGGTGGTTTTCGAGTTCCCGTGAGCTAGAATCCGCCAGAGAGTCACCCACCACAACCGCTGGTATCGGCGCCTCCTGACCCTTCATGCGCGAGATGAGGTGATTTCCGCGAAACGCCATACCAAGAGTCCTGGCAGTAGACCGTGCTCAGGTCCAGCAAGACAGCATGCTGCGGCAGTGATGCGGTATCCTGATTCCGGGAAGTCGCCTAAGACAGTTGTCCCAACTTTCTGCCACTTGCCGTCCCCCCCATGAAAATTGCCTACCTCGAAGACGACACGGAGCTTGCGGCCACTGTATGCGACTGGCTGCGGCAGGCTGGGCACGAAGTCGATCTATTCACCAGCGGTGTCGCCTGTGCGCAGGCGGTCGTGAGTCGGCGTTTCGACGCCTGCCTGATCGACTGGTTGGTGCCCGACCTGTCGGGCACCGAGGTGCTCGCACGTCTGCAGATCAAGTTGCGGCAGGCGATGCCGCCGGTCGTCTTTACCACCGGTCGTGACAGCGAGGAGGACGTCGTCGCCGTGCTCAACGCCGGTGCCGATGATTACATCGTCAAGCCCCTGTCGCGGCCGCTGCTATTGGCGCGGCTGCAGGCGGTGACGCGCCGGCAGCAAGGAGTTGCCGGCGCGTCGCTGTTGCAGGATTTCGGCCGGCTGACCGTCGATCATGGCCGGCGGCAACTGGCGCTCGATGACCAGCTCATCGTGCTGACCGAGCGGGAAACCGATCTAGCGCTCTATCTGTTCCAGAACATCGGCCGTGCGCTGAGCCGCAAGCGATTGATTCAGGTGGTCTGGTCGCTGACCCCGGATGTCGATACGCGCACCGTCGACGTGCATGTCAGCATTCTGCGGCGGAAGCTCGGCCTGACGCCGGAGTTCGGCTGGCGGCTGATTTCGATCTACGGGCACGGTTACCGTCTGGAACGTGAGAAGGATTCCGCATGAACGCTGCCACCTTGCAAAGGATGCTGACCGTCCTGCTGCTCGCCGTTTCCCTGCAGGGCGGCGCGGCGACCGCCGGCCGCGCGGCGGAACTGCCTGTCTGGCGCTACACGGTACGGCCCGGCGACACGCTGATCAACATCGCCGAGCGCTACCTGATCGGCGTCCGGCAGTGGCCGGCCGTGCAGCAGGCCAACCAGGTCGACGATCCTTACCACCTGATGCCTGGAACGGTCCTGCGCATTCCGGCGGCCTGGCTGCGTCGGCTACCGGCCGCCGCGACCCTCGAGACGAGCAGCGGCGCGGTACGGTGGCGCCGTGGCGATGGCGATTGGCAAGCGGCAAGCAGCGGCCAGCGGCTGGCCTCGGGGAGCACACTGGAAACCCTCGACGACGCCAGCGCCCTGTTGCGTCTGGCGGATGGCAGCACAGTCCTGCTGTCGCCAAATTCATTGATCGTTCTCGACTCGCTCGGTGTTTTTGCTGGCGGCTTGATAGCCGATACGCGTCTGCGCCTGCAGCGTGGCCAGACCGATATCATCGCCAACCCGGCAAAGCGCGCGCATCAGCGTCTGCTGATCCAGACGCCGTCGGCGCAGGCGGTGGTTCGCGGTACCAGCTTCCGCGTCGGCGTGGACAGTAACCTGAGTCGCGAAGAAACCCTGGCCGGGCTCGTCGGCGTCAGTGGCCGCGGCAGGAGCGTCAACGTACCGCGCGGCATGGGAACGATCGCCCGCGTCGGTGACCAGCCGATCAAGCCGGTTCCCTTGCTGGCCGCGGCCGACGTGTCGACCTTGCCGACGCGTTTCGAGCACCTGCCGATGCGCTTTCCCTTGCCGCAACTGGCCGGTGCGGAGGCGTGGCTGGGCCAGGTGGCGCCGAACAAGTCGTTTGATCGCATTCTGCTCAGCAAGACGGCGCGTGGCGAGTCGTTGAGCTTCGCCGACCTCGCCAACGGCGATTACGTGCTGCGTTTGCGGGGTATCGATGCGAACGGGCTGCAGGGGCAGGAAGCCCTCCACCCATTCGTCGTTTTCGCGCGGCCGTTCCCGCCGGGCCTCAACCGTCCCGGCGACTCGGCGACGATACGTACCGCCCGTCCGACCTTTGCCTGGACCAGCGTCCAGGGAGTGGCCCGTTATCGCCTGCAGGTCGCCGGCGAGCCCGACTTCGCCCGACCGCTGCACGATGCGACGACCGAGCAGAACACCTGGCCCGTTGCCGAGGATCTGCCGGCCGGTGGCCTCTACTGGCGGGCCGCCAGCCTCGACGCCGCCGGTCAACAAGGTCCGTGGAGCGTCGCTGCCGGATTCACCTACCAGCCGGGGCTGGGCCCGGTCGACCTCGGTCGGGCGGCACTCGACTTTACTTCCGAGACGATCCGCCTCAACCTGCCGAAGCCGCCCGAGGGGCTGGTCTACGAGGCCATTCTCGCGTCCGCGCCGGGCCTCGAGCCGGTGCTTGCGCAGGCACAAGCCAGCGACGGCACGCTCGACCTGCCGCGCCCCGATGGCGGAGCCTATTACCTCGGCGTGCGGTTGCTCGATCGCAGCGACAACACGCCCGGTCCGCTGGTCGTCCAGAAGATCGACGTGCCGTCAGGCCAATTGTGGCTGCTCTTGCTGTTGCTGGTACCGCTCGTTCTTTGACGCGCGTTGATTTGCCTGCCGCAAGGCCTTGTCTCCATGCCTGGCCGGACTTCCTTCAGGCCCTTCAGGCGCTGGTTCGCTAGCGAAGTAGTACGCGTCGCGCTGCTGCTGCTGCTGATCGCGGTATCGATCAGCAGCAGCAGCCTGCTGACCCGCGTCGATCACCTCGTCTTCGATCTCGGACAGCGCCTCAACTGGCGGCCGGTGCCGGATGACGTGCTGATCGTCGCCATCGATGAAGACAGCCTCGATCAGATCGGCCGCTGGCCGTGGTCGCGCGACCGCCATGCCCGCTTGCTGCGGACGCTCTGCGCCAGCGATCCGGCCGTGGTCGCCATCGATATCGCGTTCAGTGAGAAGAGCGACGAGCCGTTCGCCGATGCCGCGCTCGCCGATGCCATCGCCGCCTGCGGTCGCGTCGTGCTGCCGCTGGTCATCGAGTCGACGCGGGTCGGCGGGCAATTGCTCGAAACGCCGCCGATTCAGCCGCTGGCTGCCGTCGCCGCCGGCATTGGCCGCATCGGCGTTCGCCTCGACGAGGATGGCATCGCCCGTTCGGTCGATCTGCGCGAAGGCGTCGGCACGGCGGCCTGGCCCTTGCTGGCCGAGGAGACCTTGCGCCTGGCCGGCCGGCTACGGGCGACATCTGCCGGCAAACGGGGATCGGGCGCGGCCGGTACGGCGGCAGCGAGTCATCTGCTGGTGCGGGAAGAGACGCGGCGCTTCGAATTCGTCGGCCCGCCGGGCAGCGTGCCGCGCGTGTCGTACGCGCAGGTGCTGGTGGGGAACATGCCGCCGGAAATGTTTGCCGGCAAGATCGTCCTCGTCGGCGCCACCGCGGTCGGTCTTGGCGACTTCCTGCCAACGCCGGTCTCGGCGCTCAGTCAGCCGATGCCGGGCGTCGAGGTCCAGGCCAACGTTCTCCTGTCGATGCGCGACGGACGTCTGATCACGGCCTTGCCGACCTTGCCCACGCTGCTCTTGGCGGCTCTGCTGGCTGTCGTTCCGCTGCTCTGGCTGCCGCGCCTGATGCCGCTCGCCGGCTTGGTGGCGAGCAGCTTGTGGGTGCTCGCCATGGGCACGGCCTGTGCGCTGCTGCCTGGGCTGCTGCAGCGCTGGTTCCCACCGGCCGGTGTCCTGGTGGCCGGGCTTTTTGCTTTTCCGCTGTGGAGCTGGCGGCGGCTCGAGGCGGCTCGCCGCCATCTCGATCAGGAGCTACGGCAGTTGCGGGCGAGCTTGCCGCAACGAGAGGTGGCGGTCGCCTCGCCTGCCGAGATTCGCCGGCTCGGCTTCGAGCAGCGGATCGCCTGGGTCCAGGCGGCACAGCGGACGATGCAGGCGCTTGAGACGCAGCGTAACGAGGCCCTGGCCTTCATCTCGCACGATCTGCGCGCACCACTGGCTGGCGCGGTGTCCCAGCTGGAAAAC
>AATN01000051.1_pt1 | contig 29537 bp, 19 predicted proteins | sample 270648 | NCBI WGS metagenome assembly AATN01 (sample SAMN02954269, study PRJNA17659) | bioreactor sludge metagenome | biome: terrestrial; feature: bioreactor; material: sludge; isolation source: Enhanced Biological Phosphorus Removal (EBPR) bioreactor sludge | place: Australia: Brisbane, Queensland
GCTGTTCGGGATTGACGCCAAGTTCTGGGGTGTCGTCGCGATGGGGGCTGGGGTCGTGATTCTCGCTTTCCTGCCATGGCTCGATCGCAGTCCGGTCAAGTCGATCCGTTATCGTGGCCCGATCTTCAAGACCCTGCTGACGATCTTCGTGATCTCCTTCGTCATTCTTGGCTTCCTTGGCACGCAACCGCCGTCCTACGCTTTCTTCGGCGTCATCCCGAGCGCCCCCGTGGCGCAGGTCCTCAGTGCTTACTACTTTCTTTACTTCCTGACCATGCCCTGGTGGTCGAAGATCGACAAGTACAAGCCGGAACCTGATCGCGTGACGATGTAAAGGAATGCAAACAATGAAAAAACTGCTTACGGCATTGCTCTTTGCCCCCGCTGTCGCGCTGGCCAGCGGCGCTGGTGTCCATCTCGACAAGGCGCCGGACGTACAGGGCGACAAGGCCGCCCTGCAAAGCGGCGCCAGAACCTTCGTCAATTACTGCCTGAACTGCCATGGCGCCAGCTTTGTCCGCTATAGCCGCCTGACCGACCTCGGCCTGACCGACCAGCAAGTCAAGGACAACCTGATGTTCACCGCGGTCAAGATCGCCGAGCCGATGCGTGTCGCGGCGCGCCCGGACGAACAGAAACTGTGGTTTGGCGCGGCCCCGCCAGATCTGACCCTGGTGGCGCGTGCGCGCGCCTCGGAGGAGGGCAGTGGCGCCGACTGGCTGTACACCTATCTGCGTTCCTTCTATGTTGACGAAAAGCGGCCCACCGGCTGGAACAACACGCTTTTCCCGAACGTCGGCATGCCGAACGTCCTCTGGGAATTGCAGGGCCAGCAGGCATTGAACAAGGATCACCACCTCGAACTGCTGGCGCCCGGCAAGCTGTCACCTGCCGAATACGACAAGCAGATCGCTGATCTGGTGGGTTTCCTGGTATGGATGTCCGAGCCGGATGCCGGTTTCCGCAAACGGCTCGGTTTTGGTGTGCTCGGCTTTCTTGTCGTTCTCTTCGCTGTGGCTTATCCACTGAAGAAGGCGTACTGGAAAGACGTCAAGTAAGCCAAAGAACAAGCGCCAGATTTCAGGCCACGGCATCGCCGGCAAGGGCGCCAGAAGCGCTCGCAGCCGTTGCGATGCCGATTCGTTTTTGAGGGTATTGATCATGATGAATCTTTATTCGGGAACCACCTGCCCGTTCAGCCACCGTTGCCGTATCGTTCTTTATGAAAAAGGCATGGATTTCCAGGTGATCGACGTCGACCTCTTTGCCAAGCCGGAAGACATCGCGATCATTAACCCCTATGGGCGGGTTCCGGTGCTCGTCGAACGCGATCTCATCCTCTACGAACCCAACATCATCAACGAGTACATCGACGAGCGCTTTCCGCATCCACAGTTGATGCCGGCCGATCCGATCATGCGCGCGCGTGCTCGCCAGCTTCTGATCACCATGGAGCGCGAGGTCTTCGCCTACATCGAACCCTTGGAACGGAACAGCAAGACCGCGGACAAGGCGCGCCAGCAGATTCGCGACCGCCTCACCGAAATGGCCCCGGTCTTTGTCAAGCAGAAGCACATGCTCGGTGAGGAGTTTTCGATGCTCGACGTCGCCATTGCGCCACTGCTCTGGCGGCTCGACCACTACGGTATCGAACTCTCGCGGCTTGCTGCGCCCTTGATGAAGTACGGCGAAAGGATCTTCAGCCGTCAGGGTTTCATCGACGCGCTGACTCCCTCCGAGAAGGCGATGCGCAAGTAGCGGCGGTCCGCCGCCGCCGTTCGCCGTCGCCGGCGGGCCTCTGCAGCCGATCAATCATTCCCGACTGGAACGTACGTGGACTTGCCGTCGACCAAACCCTATCTGATCCGCGCCATCCACCAGTGGTGCTGTGACAACGGCTTCACGCCCTACCTCGCCGTGGCTGTCGATGCGCGCACCCGGGTCCCGCGCGAGCATGTGCGCGACGGCCAGATCGTACTCAACGTCGACTACGAAGCCACCGGCAATCTGACGATCGCCAACGACGGCATCACTTTCCAGGCGCGTTTCGGTGGCGTCGCGCGCGACATAGCGATCCCGATCGGCAACGTTGCCGCCATCTACGCACGGGAAAACGGTGCAGGCATGGCCTTCGAACCCGAAAGCGATTCTCCCGCCGATACTCCAGGAGCCCCCGAAAGCGGCGCTCCCGAAGGCGAACCTGAACCGCCACCGCCAGCGGGCCGCCCGAAGTTGCAGCGCATCAAGTAAGGCTACGGGCAGGGTCAAGCGCCTGGGCTTCGCAGAAGCCGCTGGCCCGATGCGTTACCGCGTCTCCGGCGGCTTCGCCGTCGCCTCGTAGCGTCCATCCAGAGCGTTGCTCGCGCCAGAACACAGCGGAAGTCGAAACGGTGGCGTATCGCGTAGCTCACGGGTCAATGGAGCGACGGTCACCAATTGCCGCTCGACAAAGAGGTCCATCTGAATGACCAATAGCGTGCGTCTGTCGTCATCGCGCGGGCAAGGCCCACCCGAGCAGATCGCCGCGTCGTATCCGGTACCCAGTTCCGTACCGCGCACAAGCTGGCAGCCCGCAAGCCGGTGCGGCGCCTCGGCACTCGCTCGGCATCGGCTGTTCGCATGACTTTGCTGCGGTCACTGAACAAGGCATCCTGGTTGCCGGCTGGATCTGATCTGAGCGGCGCTTCGGCCGGACGAGCGAGCCCCTCCACAGGCAGCTTGCCAACGCCTCACGCAGGTGCCAGCAACGATCGGCGACAAGAGACAGCAGACCTCGCCGTCAGGCGAAAACGCTGAATCCGGCCGATCGCGGACCGTCCGCCTGCGCCTGGTAGGCGGCTAGCGCGCCGCCGACGCGTGCGTCGGTCACCGACTGGCTCGCCGCGCTGCCCTGGCTGGCCAATTCCTGCCGTGCCGAGTCCTCCATCTTCGTCGCCAGGGCAGCGACCTTGCGGTCCTGTGGCGACGGATCGGCCGGCGCCAGAGCCGCGGCGCGAATCTGTTGCGCCTTGGCAATCGTTTCTTCCGGATCGCCACCAGAAGAAATGTCGATACTCACCTCGCCAGCCACAGCGTACCGCTGGTTGTCCGGGCCAAGCTGATAGGTGAAGGACGCGGCGCCGGTCAGGCCGGCGCCAGCCGCGATGTGCGCCAGCTCGTGCGCACGCACCTTTCGGTCCGTCGCCCGCAGCACTTCCACCTGCCGTTGTTCCTCGACCGAAAGGCCGTTCCGCACCGGGCTGCTCTTCTCCGCGTCGACCGGCCGACCGCCCCCGCGGTCGCCAATTGCGACCTCCGGGGAAAACGCTGCCTGCAAACGGGAGACACTGCTGATCACGAGAACCTCGAAAGTCAGACGCCGACCTGCAGACTATAGCCCCGGAGGCGCGAATACTCCAGCCGCCGCGACCACGCGGCTTCTGCCGCCCGATGCGAAACGTCCGCAACGGTCGTCGCTTCGCTCGCAGGCACTGCCGCACCCAGCGGCGAAGATACCGCAGCCGACACTCCTGCGCTGCCGGTCGACCGGTACCGCACGGTGCCACGCCGAGATTGCACCGCGCGACACGATGAGCGAGAGCGGCCGCCGAGCAAGGACTGATAGATTCCCGCCGCCAATTCGCCAACGACGACCATTGATCGGTCTGCGCCAGCGGATGCGCGAATGCACGGATGCACACAGTGGGCGTCCGCGACCTGCACAGAGCACGCCGATCCAGGCGCTCGGCACACGCACCCGCCCTTCCCTCGGCCAACCGGAGTGGCTGGCCAAGGCGAAAAATTGGCAGGCAGGCGAGCGCCGCTTGACTCAGCAGACCGTGGCGCGAAGCGCCAGGACGCCACGCCATTCTTGGCGGGCTGCCGACAGTGGTGTCACTGATTGCGCCACGGCACCGCATGCCCGCAAATTTCGAGGACAGCACGCAATTTTGGGGACAGCATACTAAACTTATTCCTCAACAGGCCAAGGGGGAAAGGCGTCAATGCGGGTGTGTCGAGAAGGTGCGGCAAGCAGCAGATAGAGTTCGACATACTGTCCCCAAAACTCCGTCAGATGTTTGTTTTGGAGGTCAAGTGCGCGCATTTCTCGCTCTCGCTTCACTAGTCCTAGCAGCGTGTGCAAGTATCCCTGGCGGTGAGCTTAGATTCGTTGACGAGCCTGAGTGTATCGTGGTTTCGGATAGGGTTTCGTATAGGATGGAGGGCCAGGGCCGATTGGGGATCGGTGCGGAGAGAGGTCTCTTTCCAGGCGTATACCCATATCCTTATACACAACTTTAGCATCTCGTTGTAAGCTGCCGATTTTTTTGAGAAGGTGGCAGAATGGGCTGGGCTGAGGAGGAGCTGAAGGAAGTTGACTTGGGGGACCGACGACTGAACAAGCGAGCGATCACGTTGTTGGACACGCTGGCGGCCAAACCGACACTGAGTATCCCGTCGGCGTGTTCGGGCTGGTCGGAGACGATTGCGGCCTACCGCTTCCTGGACAATGATGCCGTCACGTGGGAGGGCATCCTGAGACCTCATTGGTCGTGCTCGCGGACGCGGATCGCCTGCCACAAGGTCGTGCTGATGCTGCAGGACACGACCGAACTGGACTTCAACGGGCAAAGCATCGACGGCTTGGGCCCATTGAGCTATGAAGCTCAGCGCGGTCTGTACGTGCATCCGACGTACGCAGTGAGTACGGATCGCGAGCCCTTGGGGGTTCTGGATGCGTGGATGTGGGCGCGCGAGCCGAAAGACGCCAACGGCCAGCGCCCAGGGATCAAAGAGAGCACGCGCTGGGTCGAGGGCTATGAACGAGTGGCCGAGTTGGCGGCGGAGTTGCCGGACACCCGGCTGGTCTACGTCGCCGACCGCGAGTCCGACATGATCGAACTGATGGCCCGTGCCGGCGAATTGGAGACCCCGGCCGACTGGTTGCTGCGTGCCCAGCACGATCGAGCGCTGCCCGACGGCCAGAAGCTGTGGCAAACGGTGACGTCTGGTGAGGAACTCGGCGGAATCTCTTTCACCCTGCCGGCGAGAGATGGCCAGAAGGCTCGCGTAGTGCGCCAGCAACTTTGGGCGCGCGTCGTCGATCTTCCGCATGGCAAGAACAAAACGATCCGAGCTACCTGTGTGGTAGCCAAGGAGATCGACCCCCCTGCCGGCAGCACCCCGGTTGAGTGGCGCCTGCTGACCAATCGCACCGCCGAGACGCTCGCCGAGGTGGCGGAGCTGATTGACTGGTATCGCGCGCGCTGGGAGATCGAGATCCTCTTCCACATCCTCAAGAACGGCTGCCGGATCGAGTCCCTGCAATTGCGCACGATCGACGGCCTGCAACGCGCCATCGCGCTGTACCTCATCGTTTCCTGGCGCATTGCGATGCTGATGCGATTCGGCCGGACCTGTCCAGACTTGCCAGCCGACTTGTTCTTCGACCAAGATGAATGGCATGCCGCCTATCTCCTCAACAAAAAGAAACCTCCGGCTGACCCACCAACTCTCAACCAGGTCCTGCGATTGGTGGCCATGCTCGGCGGTTTCCTGGCGCGCAAAGGCGACGGCGAGCCAGGCGTCAAAACCATCTGGACCGGGTTGCAGCGCGTCATGGACTGCGTCGTCGGCCTCCAGTTCATGCGTGAGGCGGCCCCGGGGTGAGTTGTGTATAAGGATATGGCGTATACCGGGGAGTTCTCAACAATTCGGAAGGAACGCTCTTTGAGGGAGACAAGCGCCCCATATTTTTCAGGCACGACGAGCTTCCGGCGGGCGTGTATCTGCTGTTCTCAGGTGGCGTTTGGCTACCAAAGAATACGGAAAGCAGGCCGTGGTTTTATTCGCTGAACACCGGCGACATAGCCGGCAATAAAACGTCCGACATCGATCTATACGAGCGTGATCAGGCATCGGCCGCCCAGAATCTCGGCGGCGCTGCAGACATTTACTCGGCGGCTCCCTGGCTGGGACCAGGTGGTGCCTTGGTGGCTTCCGCCGTTGAGTCCCTGATAATGCCTTCGTTTCGCGGGATGCGACTCTTACTCTGGGAAATCTCGGACGAGACTTTTGCACACCTTCTGCGAGCTTCCTTGAAATCAGGCGCTGATGCAGGAATATGCCTAAGCAGGCCCGGATCAGGGGCTCCGCAATAAAAGTGGCCGGGGCCGGATTAAATGCAAGTCAATAGCCCAACTCTGCGCTCCAAGGGACGCTGCGCGATAAAGCCGCGCAGCGCCGCTGAGTCCTGAGCGTGAATGCCTTTCCGATACCAGACGTTCTTGCCGAGGGTGAGTGGATTGTCTCCCTTGACGAAGGGTCCAAGACCACATTCCTTGTGACTCTGGCGCGAGAACTCACGATCGCGGGCCGAGCGAGCTATGTCCCGCAAAGCGAAGACCTCCTACACCCTCGCTGGCTTCGCGAAGTCAATGAGGTACAGCATCGCGTGCTCGCCTGTCTGAGCGAGATCCAGTGTGGGACGGAGAATGTGAGTTTTCAGCGCTCCATCGCCGAATGGGTGCTCAGTCAGCAGGACCGCGCGCTCGCCGAGCACATGGCCTATGCCTGGGTGCGCGCCAAGGGACGTGTCCTCCAATGACCGCCCATCCACACCCCAACGAGCAAGGGTGGATCCAGCGAACCCACGATCTGAACCCAGCGCACAGGCGATGTTTCGGCGCCAGCGGCGCCGGTCGGCGGCCGCCTCCTACCGCGCCGACCCTGCTGGAGAATGCGACGGTGGAGCGGATCGAGGGGGATGAGTATCGGTAGGTGACCTTGTAGCGGGGAGGGTGTATGCTGTTGCTTGGTGCAGCCGGGCGGCCGCTGAGGCACTGCGGAGCGATGGCCCAACCGCATGGTGCCGAAGTGGGTGCGGGCGCCGGAGTTATGCAGCAAGGCTGCTCCCGATAGCCAGGTTGGGCGTTCGGCATATTGTTGGGACCGTACTGATGAAGCTATTCCACCGGCTGTGCTCTGTTCTGCTGATCGTATTTCTCACCGGCTGTGTAACCGTCCTGCCAAGAGAGGCGATCAGTCAACTGAAACGAGTTGGCGTTGTGTCACAGACAGGCGACTCCCTATACAAGCAGTACGTGGGAGTAACGCTGTTCGGGAATAAGGACGATCTGCAGGACATCTCGGCGTGGAAGCTCGACGAGATTTACGAGGAACAACTGGCTGCCGCAGTCAGGGTCGTCCTCAAAGCCGAGCCGCTCGTGTTGACGCAGTATCGTCCTCAATTCGGCGATGTCAACAGCCTGAATGGCCCTTATAGTGCCCCAGCCTTCTGGGGCCCAAACTTTGACAGAGTCAGGGATGCGACGCGACGCGCCTGTCAGGAGCAAGCGCTTGACGCGGTGATTGTTGTAGCGAGGTGGCAAACGACGGACATCTTGGGCCGGACAAATCTCAAAGTGGAGGGCGTGGGCGTTTATGCGACGGGCCGCACCGGTATGGCTCATGTGCTGTCCAAAGTCGGCTTCATGGACTGCAAATCCGGCAACGTGCTCGCGTCTCGTCCCCTAGTTAAGCCAGCCACAACTCAAAGTGACTCTTTTGGAGCACGCATTCTTACTGCGCCCCTTGATTCGGCTGTCGCCGAAAAGGCTTACTCAGCATGGAGTCCGGTGGAGAAAGACCACCTAAGGACGATACTCTCCTCACTCCCGGTCGATGCATGGGAGTCTACTCTTTTGGCGATGATGCCAAGTCAATGACGCCTGATTAGGTAGGCTTCATCATATTAAGACATTTAAGATGATTTGAAGGGCCCGGCTCGATTTCTGGCCTAACGAATAAGGATTGACCGTGCGAACCCACGATCTGAACCCAGCACCCAACCGATTCTGCGACAGCCGCAGCGCAACTCGGTTCGCTCCTACGTCGCCGAGCGTCGCCGAGCCTGCCGGTGAATGCCGCGATCGAGAGTGACGAGCACTCGTAGCAAGGGAGAAACGATGGAGCAGCCGACAGATCAACGAACGCCGAGCGAGAAACGTGCCTCGCTTCCGATATGGCTTGCCGTGGCGGGGGCGGCGGTTACCGCCATTCTGGTGGCGCGGTACCTGGAGGCATATCCTTATACACAACTTTAGCATCTCGTTGTAAGCTGCCGATTTTTCTGAGAAGGTGGCAGAATGGGCTGGGCTGGGGAGGAGCTGAAGGAAGTTGACTTGGGGGACCGACGACTGAACAAGCGAGCGATCACGTTGTTGGACACGCTGGCGGCCAAACCGACACTGAGTATCCCGTCGGCGTGTTCGGGCTGGTCGGAGACGATTGCGGCCTACCGCTTCCTGGACAATGATGCCGTCACGTGGGAGGGCATCCTGAGACCTCATTGGTCGTGCTCGCGGACGCGGATCGCCTGCCACAAGGTCGTGCTGATGCTGCAGGACACGACCGAACTGGACTTCAACGGGCAAAGCATCGACGGCTTGGGCCCCTTGAGCTATGAAGCTCAGCGCGGTCTGTACGTGCATCCGACGTACGCAGTGAGTACGGATCGCGAGCCCTTGGGGGTTCTGGATGCGTGGATGTGGGCGCGTGAGCCGAAAGACGCCAACGGGCAACGCCCGGGGATCAAAGAGAGCACGCGCTGGATCGAGGGCTATGAGCGGGTGGCCGAGCTGGCGGCGGAGGTGCCGGACACCCGGCTGGTCTACGTGGCCGACCGCGAGTCCGACATGATCGAGCTGATGGCGCGTGCCGGCGAGTTGGATACCCCGGCCGACTGGTTGCTGCGTGCCCAGCACGATCGAGCGCTGCCCAACGGCGAGAAGCTGTGGCAAACGGTGACCTCCGGTGAGGAACTCGGCGGAATCTCGTTCACCCTGCCAGCGAGAGATGGCCAGAAGGCTCGCGTGGTTCGCCAGCAGCTCTGGGCGCGCGTCGTCGATCTTCCGCATGGCAAGAATCAGACCATCCGAGCCACTTGCGTGGTGGCCAAAGAGATCGATCCCCCTGCCGGCAGCACCCCGGTTGAGTGGCGCCTGCTGACCAATCGCACCGCCGACACGCTCGCCGAGGTGGCAGAACTAATTGACTGGTATCGCGCACGCTGGGAGATCGAGATCCTCTTCCACATCCTCAAGAACGGCTGCCGGATCGAGTCCCTGCAATTGCGGACGATCGACGGCCTGCAGCGCGCCATCGCGCTCTACCTGATCGTTTCCTGGCGCATTGCGATGCTGATGCGATTCGGCCGGACCTGCCCAGACTTGCCCGCCGACTTGTTTTTCGATCAAGATGAATGGCATGCCGCCTATCTCCTCAACAAGAAGAAGCCTCCGGCTGACCCACCCACGCTCAATCAGGTCCTGCGATTGGTGGCCATGCTCGGCGGCTTCCTGGCCCGCAAAGGCGACGGCGAGCCCGGAGTCAAAACCATCTGGATCGGGTTGCAGCGCGTCATGGACTGCGTCGTCGGTCTCCAGTTCATGCGTGAGGCGGCCCCGGGGTGAGTTGTGTATAAGGATATGGGTTTGACGGCCGAAGGCCGGCAGGGTAACGTCCGGTTGAGCGACTGGTTGGGCAAGTTGTGAAGCGTGAAGCGACTCGCCCAACAATGCGATGCGGCTGAAATCATTGAGCCGCGCTCCCGAACCGGTTTTACTTTTGTTGTTCCAATCATAACGAAGCGTGCGCTGTAAGTCTGCTCGACAAACGATCAAAAGTCAATCTCATTTTACCCGGCCCAACGTTGCCGATCACCGGCTGCCGGAGGCATTCCGGTGCATCGGCGGGTTAGACGCTGCTGTCGCAGGTAGAACCTATCTTGGCATTGGTGGCTTCTTCAAAACAAACCACGCATAACCGGTAAAGAGCTCCCGGAACCAAGGGGCGATTATTAAAGCCTTCGCAAGTTTATACCCAAAAGGTATGAGATGTATCTCATAATCAAACTTACTCTGCTCTAGCGCAGACTCAAAGTCCTTAAGTAAGTATTTATTGAGATAAGTCGTGGAAATTCTATCGCCGCTATACTTTGTATCAATCCTCGTTCCGTTGGAGTCGAAATCGTAATGCTGCGGGGTATAGAAATTCGATCGATACACCTTCCTGCAAACACTTAGAACCGTCTTCTCCGAAAAGATGACATGCGCCCATGGAACTGGCATGACCGCCCTTAGGTGAGGCGCGAATGGGTGATGCCATCCACCGCATACCCCTAGTAGGGCCTGACCACCAGGTTTTGTAACGCGATATATCTCGGCCAGCGATCCATGAACGTCGGATACATGTTCAAAGACGTCGAAACTAATAACAACATCAATTGTATTATCTTGTATCGGTATCGACCCTATGTTGCTGGTTAAGAACGTTAGGTTGGGTAGTCTATACTGCTTCCTGGCACTCTCAATCGCGGATTCATTGATATCGACACCCGTTACTTTGCCTGCGCCCGCATCTAAATAGCGAACTGTCAAGGCACCGTTATTGCAGCCAAAATCAAGTACTGACTTTCCTACCAGGTCAATGCTGAAGCGTTTGGTTGCAGCCAGGATCTTTTCGAATTCTTCTGATCTCGTTCGAGAGCTTTCATCTTTGCTCACCGTTGACTTTCTCGCATATGATGGCTGCGAAATATTCGTTCGATACAGTCTCTTTGCGGCTGCAAATAGTATGTATTCTGATACAGACATAAGTCTCTTTGCCTCTATTCAGGTGGGCGACAGGGAGGGCGGCGATCCGTTATTTGACTTTGTCTCATGGTCCCCGTCCAAGGGTAGCGAAGGTGCAGCGTCTAACGTTTGACGTGAGGGGCCGCCGCAGCGGCGAAGCCGCGAAGGGAACCCACAAGCGCAGCTTGTGGGCGGTCCCTCTCGACGGAATGGTTAGCCATTTTTGACCCTGGACTTACGAAGCTTTGCCGTATGAAAGTAGCCGCCGCCATAAGAACGACCTAGCCACACGAACAAAATACAGGCAGATGCGCTCAGTGACACCAAAGCAACGTAAAACCAATTTACTTTTTTATCTAACCCAAACTCAGGCAGCGAATATCCGAACAAGCATACCCAAAGAACGAATACGTAAAGACTGATGATTTGGTTGACTTTCGATACCGATATTGGAGAGGGACCAGTAAATAAATGAACTGCCTTTTCTCCGGTCTTGCTCATGGTGTTTCTCGACATCACTGTCTTGTAAAGAGGCCCCGTGACGTTGTCTTCTAACACATCAACGTGCTTTTCCCAGTTTTCTTGCCAGAACTTGCTGCCGCGGTTGACGCATACCCACGCAAAAGAGAAGACCATTCCCAAGCAAGAGAGGATTACCGCTAAATCTTGTTTGTTTTGGGCAGAAGAAGCTTGAATAGCCAAAAATCCAGCCATTGTTGCTCCAATGAACGTCCAAAAATAGGTTGCTCGCTTCCAATACAGCTCGATTTCAAACTTCCTGATATCGAGGGCTTGCTTCAGCGCTTCCGTCTCTTTTCCCTCGAACGCCTTTGCATACTCTTCAGGAGTGATTTCTTTGGTTGTGGATTCGTTGTTCATACGCGTATGGCTAACGTGATGTAGCAAACCTACTTGACGCAGAGTTTTGCGTCAGTATACTGTATGCATGTACATATAGCGATGAACTTCCAACGGAAACAAGGAGGTAGGGCATGGGCACGTTCACTAAAAATTCCGACAATTGCGTCAATGCCAACGGCGTTGTCCGGCCTCCCAAGAGGCTCCTTGACCAACTCTCCGAAAGCATACGCCTCAAGCACTATAGCATACGGACGGAGCAGGCTTACAGGGGCTGGGTGCGACGTTTCATCCTTTTCCATGGCAAGCGCCACCCTCAGGAAATGGGGGCACGGGAGGTCGAGACGTTTCTCACCCATCTCGCCGTCGAAGGGCGGGTTTCCGCATCCACGCAGAATCAGGCAAAGAGCGCTCTGCTCTTTCTCTACAAGGAAGTGCTGAGGACTGATCTCCCTTGGCTGGATGATGTCGAGTCGGCGAAGTCCGGCAAGCGTCTGCCCGTGGTGCTGACGCCCGAAGAAGTGCAGCGCCTGCTCGGGCCGATCGAGGGAACCACGGGCCTGATTCTCCGGCTGCTTTACGGTACGGGGATGCGCATCATGGAGTGCCTGCGCCTGCGCGTTAAGGATGTGGACTTTGCTCGCCGCGAAATCCTGGTGCGCGAGGGAAAGGGGTTCAAAGACCGGGTGACGATGCTGCCCGAGAAGCTGATGGCGCCGCTGGGGGAGCATCTGGCACGCGTGAAGGCGCTGCATGCGGCTGATCTGTCTGCGGGCTTTGGGGACGTTTACCTGCCATGGGCTCTGGAGAGGAAATATCCGAACGCGGCGCGTGAATGGGCATGGCAGTACGTCTTCGTTGCCGCCAGGCGATCGGTCGATCCGCGTTCCGGGGCGGTGCGGCGACACCACGTGGAGGCGCAGAGTATTCAGCGGGCAATGCACCAGGCGTTGCGCGTTGCGGGAGTCAGCAAGCCGGCTACCCCGCACACCCTGCGCCATTCGTTCGCCACATCCCTCCTGGAAACCGGCTACGACATCCGCACCGTGCAGGAGCTGCTGGGTCATTCCGATGTGAGCACGACGATGATCTACACGCACGTACTCAAGCGCGGTGGGCATGGCGTTCGCAGTCCGCTCGACATGCTGGGGTAGAAGCATCGATCGGCTGGTACGGCTGCTGGGGACATCTGCATGCGGTGGCACGGCGGGTCGGGCGCGGCGGCTCGCTGGCCGATTCGGATGTGGTGGTTGCGGCCGGTGGAGTAGGGAATGGGGTGGCAAGGCGAGGCAGGGCGGGGTCGGCGGGCGAGGTGTGGCCCCGGATTGCGCGTGCGCTTCATCCGGGCTACGGGGCTACGGGGCTCGGCGCTGCGGGGTGTCTTGGTGGGGCGGGCGGCCCGTGGTGTGGTCCCGGATACGGGGTGCCGGGGTTTCGGGGCGGTTGGGGGTGGTGGGTGGTGCGGTGGTGGTGCGGGGTTGCGGGGTTTTCTGGCGAGGCGGGGTGGTCGTTGTGCGGCCCCGGATTTCGCGTGCGCTTCATCCGGGCTACGGGTGCTACGGGTGCCGGGGTTTCGGGGCGGTTGGGGCGGTGGGCGGTGCGGTGGGGGTGCGGGGTTGCGGGATTTTTGGCGGGGCGGGGTGGCTGTGGTGTGGCCCCGGATTTCGCGTTCGCTGCATCCGGGCTACGGGCTACGCGGCCCTGGGGGTCGGCGGCTGGGGGCTGGCGTCGATCTTGCCGACAATGGGCGCAAAAGGTTTATCCTATGCGGCCGGCGGTTGCCGCTGCGGGCGGCTCGGACGGTGTGGCGAGTCGTCTCGGGTACGCGACGGAACCTTCAAGCCCAGGACTTGCCGCTGGCCATGCCGGCACCTGACAGACCCATGCACAAACCTCTTGCCTTTGCGGCGCTGCTGCTTGCCCTGCCTGCTTTCGCCGCCGTGCCGCAACTGGTGGCGCCGGACGAGGTGGACGAACTGTTGGAGCGCCACCTCGAACTTGGCGAGCTTGCCGATGCGACGGCACAGGCGGCGTTCGAGCGACGGATGCAGCGTGAGGTGGCGAGTCTGCTGGCCACCGAGGGCTACTTTTCGCCGCTCGTCGTCCTCCGGCAGCGTGGCGAGGAACTGCTGCTCGAGGTCGATCCCGGCCCGCGTTCGCTGATCGGCAGTGTCGAGATCGAGATTGTCGGCGACATCGACGCGGTTCGCCGGCAGTCGCTGGTACAGGGCTGGAAGCTGAAGACCGGCCAGCCTTTCCGGCAGGCGGCGTGGGACGATGCGAAGCAGGGGCTGCTCGCCGACCTGCTGGCCGTAGACTTCGCCGCGGCGCGCCTGCAGGAGACCCGCGCCGACGTCGATCCCGAGGCCCGCCGGGTCGATCTGCACGTCGAGGCGACGACCGGTCCGCGCTACCGCTTCGGCGAGCTGGCCATCAGCGGTCTCGCGCGCTATTCGCCGGATCTGGTCGAGCGCTTGAACCGCACCGTCAAGCCTGGCGACAACTATCGCGAAGAGCATTTGCTGGCCTTTCAGGCGGCCCTGCAGAGCACGCCCTATTTCTCGTCGGCGAGCGTCACGATCGAGCGCGGCGATGCCGACGGCAGCGCCCCCTTGGTCGGTAAGGACGGGTGGGTAACGGCGCCGGTGCGCGTCCAGCTGCGCGAGCGCGCGCCGTACCAGGTGTCTCTCGGTGCTGGCTACAGTACCAACACCGGCGCGCGCGTCGAAGCGAGCCATCGCAACAGCGACTTTCTGAGCCGTGCCTGGGAACTGCAGACCGGGGTGCGTCTCGAGGAACTGCGCCAGACGGCATACGCCGATGTTTTCTTCCCGCCGGACGACCGGCAGCACCGCGATGGCGTCGGTGCGGCGGTCGAGAACTCGGACATCGAGAAGCTCGGCATCAAGCGTGTCGGCGTCGGGGCGACGCGTGTGCAGCGGCGCGGCAGCATCGAGCAGCGTCTGGGCCTCAACTGGCAGCGGGAAGAACAATCACCGCAGGGGGCGCCGTCGACGACCAACCGCGCGCTGACGGCCATGGTCGGCTGGACCTGGCGCCATGCGAAAGACCCGCTCGATCTCGCCGAGGGCGTCTCGCTGCAGTTGCAGTTGGGCGGTGCCAGCAAGCAGTTGCTTTCCGATCAGAACTTCGTCCGCACCTATCTTCGTTACAGCCAGGGGATTCCGCTCAGCACTACGGATGCCCTGCTTTTTCGCGGCGAGCTGGGAGCGACGCTGGCCTCGTCGTCGAACGGCATTCCCCAGGACTTCCTCTTTCGTACCGGCGGCAGCAACTCGGTGCGCGGCTACCCGTATTTGAGCCTGGGCGTCAAGGAAGGCGCGGCGATCGTCGGCGGCCGTTACCTGGTGACGATGAGCGGCGAATACACGCACTGGCTCAATCCGACCTGGGGTGCCGCGGTCTTCGTCGATGCCGGAAACGCCGTCGATGACCCGCAGCAGATGAATCTGGCGGTCGGCTATGGGGTGGGCGCGCGCTGGCGCAGCCCGGCCGGACCGCTCGGTATCGACCTCGCCTACGGTCAGCGTGACGGCACGCTGCGGCTCGACTTCTCGCTGGCGATACCATTTTGAACGGCGATCGGGACGAACGCGACGTGGAGGAATCGACGACGACGGGCGACGAGGCGGCTGTCGTGGCGCCGCCGACGCGCCGGCGCTGGCGCTGGCTGGGCTTTGCCGCTCTCGGCGCCGTGCTGGTGGCCCTGGTGGGGGTCGGCTGGCTGTTCGGCAGCGAGAGTGGCTTACGCGCGAGTTGCCGGTCGATCGAAGCGCTGCTGGCCGGCCGGCTCAGTCTCGACGAACCGGCCGGCGCGCTCAGCGGATCGTTTTCGCTGCAGTCGGCGCACTGGCGTAGCGATACGCTGGACATCCAGGTACAGGATCTGCAGGTGGACTGGCGGCCGGTCGATCTGCTGCGCGGGCGCCTGACCGTCAGCCGCCTCGCCGCCGCCAATCTGCGCATCGCCAACGTCGCCAGCAGCGAGCCGGTGGCGGTGCCGGACAGCTTGCGGCTGCCCCTGGCGGTCGAGATCGAACAGATGTTTCTCGGGCGCATCGAAATTGCCGACTACGCGCATCCGCAGGGCAAGGCGGTAGCCATCGCCGAGTCGCTCAGCGGCCGGGCGGCGAGTGACGGCGCGCGGCATCGCCTGGCCGAGTTGCGGGCCCGCGTCGCCGGACTGGCGATCCGTGCGGAGGCGACGCTGGCCGCCGATCCGCCCTTTGCCCTGACGGCCGGGGCCGGCATCGAGGGTGAAGTCGCCGAGCGGCCGCTCGCCTTCGATCTCACGGCCGACGGTCGCCTCGACGAGTTCGCACTGGTCGGCAAGCTCCGTGCCCTCACTGCCGGCGCCGGCGAGGCCGTTGCCGGCCAGCTTGAGGCGCGGATCCGCCCCTTGGCGGTCCAGCCGATCGCCGAGGTGCTGGCGAAACTCTCGGGGATCGACCCGGCCGCCTGGGTCGAGGGCGCGCCGCGGGCGCAGCTCGACCTGCGCGGCGAGTTGCGCCCGCAGGGCAAGGCGGGCGAACTGGCGGGGCGCCTGACGGTGGTCAACCGTCGCCCGGGCGCCGTCGACCGGCAGCTTCTGCCGATCGAATCGCTGGCCGCCGGGCTGACGCTCGGCGAGAGTGAACTGCGCTTGGCCGATCTCGACGTCCGCCTCTCCGGTGGCGGCCGTCTGCAGGGCAGCGGCAGTCTGCGCGATGACCAACTGGCGCTGCGCGTCGCGGTGGCCGCGCTCGATGCGAGCGCCCTGTATAGCGGCCTGCGCCGCACGCAACTGGCCGGCCCGCTGCGCGCCACGCTCGGCCTGCATCGCCAGAGCCTGGAGGCCGACCTGCGCGGTCCGCAGGTCGCGATCCAGGGCAAGCTGCTGATCGATCCGGCCGCGGTTGTCGTCGACACCCTGCGGCTGGTCGCCGGCAACGCACAGTTCGCCGCCAGCGGCAAGGTCGCGCTGCTCGACACGGGCGCTTTCTCGCTGCGCGGGACGCTCAGGGATTTCGACCCGAGCCGCTTTGCCAGGCTGCCGGCCGCGCGTCTCAACGCGGAGTTCGAGGCGCAGGGCAGCAGCCGGCCGCGGCTCGCGCTGGGGCTGCGCTTCCAGCTTCGCGACAGTCGTCTCGGCAAGGAGTCGCTGACCGGCAGCGGCGAGATCGACCTGGCCGGCGAGCGCCTGCGCAAGGCGGACGTCGAACTGACTGCGGCCGGTAACCGGCTGTCGGCGAAAGGCGCCTTCGGCGCGCCGGGCGACCTGCTGAAGGTGTTGATTGCCGCTCCCCGGCTCGATCCCCTGGGGATCACCGGCGACCTCAACGGACAGCTCGTTCTCGCCGGCAGCGTCAAGCTGCCCGAGCTTGCTGCGGAACTGCGCTCGGCGCACCTGGCCGTCCCCGGACTCGGGCAGATGCGCGGGCTCGATCTCGAAGCGCGCGTCGGTGACGGCAGTCAAGGTCCCCTCTCGGGCAAGCTCCGCCTGGCCGGCGTGGACCTGCCCGAGCGGCCAGGGGTGTTGCGCGACATCGCGCTCGATGCGGACGGCGTGCGCAGCCAGCATCGCTTGCGTGGGCAACTGAGCCTGCCCGGCAAACGCGATCTGCGCCTGCTGCTCGAGGGTGGCCTTTCGGCGGCGAGCGGCGGGCTGGCCTGGGCGGGAACCCTGAGCGAGCTGACGCTGGCGTCGCTGCGCGAGCGGAATGCCAGCTTCCTGCGCCTGGTCGCGGCGATGCCCCTGCAGGTGGCTGGCGACCGCTTCAGCGCGGGTCCGGCGCAGTTCGCCGGCGCCGGCTGGTCGGCGCGGCTCGACCGGCTGAGTTACGCCCAGCAGCGCTGGCAGACCGCCGGCAGTCTGCAGGGCTTGCCGTTGGCCGCGACGCTGGCCGAGTTTCCCGAATCCTTCGGCACTTTGGCGACCGCCGCGCAGGGCAACGGCAATCCGCTTCGCCTCAGCGGCGACTGGGAGATCGGCGGCGGCGCCGGCAGCTCGGGCACCGGCGGCAGCGGTGCCGGGAGTCGCCCGGCGGCCACGGCGCCGAGCACGCGCCCGAACTTGCCGACGGGTCGGGTGCGCCTGTCGCGGGAGAGCGGCGATCTCGTGATCGGCACGCTGCCGCTCGGCCTCGAGGAAGGCGTCCTGAGCCTGCAGGTCGGCGCCGGCCGTTGCGAAGGCCAGCTCAAGCTGCGCGGCAAGCGGCTTGGCGACGTCGATGGCGAGCTCTCGGCCAGCAGTTCTGCCGATGCCTTGATCGACCGCCAGGCGCCATGGCGCGGCCAAGTCAAGCTGAACGCTCCCGATCTCGCCTGGGCGGGTCCGCTGGTCGGCGACGGCTGGCAACTCGGCGGTCGCCTGGCCGGCGAACTGGCGGTGGCCGGCACGCCGGCGCAACCCCGCCTCACTGGGGAATGGCGTGGTGAACAACTCGCCGTGCGCGCGCTCGATCAGGGACTGCGCCTGGAGCGCGGCAAGCTGCTGGTGCAGTTGAGCGGCGAAGCCGGCGACGACCTGCGCCTGATTCTCAAACAGTTGGTTTTCGAGAGCGATCTGCAGCCGATGCCGCGTACGCTCCTGCTCGACCCGGCGATCGACGCCAGCAGCCTGACCGGCCGGCCGGGGCGCGTCGAGGCGACCGGCGAGCTGCGCGCCGGACAGACCGATGGCTTCCTGACCCTGAAGGCAGATCGTCTCGGCATCATGCAGCGCCCCGATCAGTGGATACTGCTGTCCGGCGATACGCAACTGAAAGTGGGCGAGCGCGTACTCGACATCGTCGGCAGCTTCAGGATCGACGCCGCCTATTGGGAGCTTGCCAAGAGCGGCACGCCGGAATTGTCCGAAGACGTGGTGATCAAGCGTCCAGGCACCGGCCAGGCGAAACCCTCGGTACCGGCGCGCTTGCTGTCGGTGAACCTGAACGCCGATCTCGGTCGCCACTTCCATTTCCGGGGCGCCGGCGTCGAGAGCCGTCTGGTCGGTGCGGTCAAACTGCGCTCGGAGGGTGCGGGCCTACCGCGGGCGACCGGCACGATCCGCACCCGCGACGGTCGCTTCGACGCCTATGGCCAGAAGCTCGACATCGAACGCGGCATTCTCAACTTCCAGGGCCTGATCGACAACCCGGGGCTCAACATCCGCGCGGTTCGCCGCCACCTGCCGGTCGAGGCGGGAGTCGAAGTGACCGGTACGGCGAGGCGGCCGATCGTCCGCCTGGTCTCCGATCCGGACGTGCCGGATGCCGAAAAACTCTCCTGGCTGGTCCTCGGGCAGGCGCCGGATCAACAGGGCGGCAAGGACGCTTCGGTGTTGATGGCCGCTGCCCAGACGATGCTCGGCGGCCAGGACGGCGGACCGCTGAAGGAGATTCAACGCAGTCTCGGTATCGACGAGTTCGGAATCCGCACCGGCACGCTCGACGGGTCGGGTCGCTGGCAGACCAGTCGCGTGGCCAGCACTTCGGGTTTCGGCACGACCGACTCGACCACCGACCAGATCGTCAGTGTCGGCAAGCGGCTGTCGTCGAATGTCGTCCTCAGCTACGACCAGTCGCTGAGCGCTGCCGGCAGCGTCGTCAAGCTGACCGTCGACCTGAGCCGGAATTTCTCGCTGGTCGGTCGCGCCGGCACCGACACCGGGTTTGACCTGCTCTGGAACTACCGTTTCGGACGCGAGCCGGGCAAATGACGGCAGGCACGCGCGATGGCCCGCCGCGCGGCCGCGGCGCCACCGGCAACCCTGCAGGCCGTTTCGAGACGCGCGCCAAGGAAGCCTTCGCTGACGGCTGGAGCGAGCCCGACGCCGAGCCGCGGTCGCTGCCGACGGTCGTCGTCGCGCAGACGGCGCGTTCGATCATCATGCGCAACGATTCGCCCGATGTTCCCTTCACGCAGTCGATCAATCCCTACCAGGGCTGCGAACACGGCTGCATCTACTGCTATGCGCGTCCCAGCCACGCCTACCTCAATCTGTCGCCGGGAATCGACTTCGAGACGCGCATCTTTGCCAAGACGAACGCCGCGGAATTGCTGCGTTCGGAACTCGCCGCCCGCGCTTACCGCTGCAGCCCAATTGCGCTCGGCGCGAACACCGATCCCTATCAGCCGGCGGAGCGCGCCCAGCGGATCACGCGCGGCGTGCTCGAGGTGCTGAGCGAATGCCGACACCCGTTCACGATCACCACCAAGGGTGCGTTGGTCGAGCGCGATCTCGACCTCATCGCGCCGGCCGCGGCGCTGGGTCTGGCGCGTGTCCTCGTCTCGGTGCCGCAACTCGACCACGCCCTGGCGCGCCGGCTCGAGCCGCGGGCCGCAGCACCGGCTCGCCGCATCGAAACGATCCGCCGGCTGGCGGCGGCCGGTGTGCCGACGGGGGTGCTGGTGGCGCCGGTGATCCCTTTCCTGAACGACCATGAGCTCGAGGCGGTGCTCGCCGCGGCGCGCGCGGCGGGGGCGACGACGGCGGCCTTCATCGTCCTGCGCCTGCCGCATGAAGTTCGCGGCCTGGTCGACGCTTGGTTGCAGGAGCAGCAGCCGCTCAAACGGGAGCGCGTGCTGAACGCGCTGCGTGCGATGCGCGGCGGACGCGACAACGATCCGCGCTTCGGCAGCCGGATGACGGGCAGCGGCCCGTTCGCGGAACTGATCGCCGGGCGCTTTGCGCTGGCCGCACGCCGGCTCGGCTTTGCTGACGAACCGACCGACTGCGTAGCGATCTCTTTCGCCCGCCGCCGCCGGGCCAGCAGCTCGAACTGTTCTGACCGCCGGGCAGTCAGAGGAATCGGAATCAGGGCTGGGTTCTGGCCAGGCGAAATCCGAGGTCGGAGGCCCGGTAGGATGCCGGGTTCTTCTGTCGCGCGGCCGAGCGGGCATAGACGGGGCCGCTGCTCCAGCTTCCGCCGCGGATCACGCGTTGCGAGCAGTCGCCGGACAGGCGCGCCTTGCCGTCGAGCGGCGCACCAGCATGGCTGGGATTCCAGCAGTCCTGCGTCCACTCGCTGACATTGCCGATCATGTCGTACAGGCTGAAGCCGTTGCGGCCGAAGTAGCCGCCGCTGCTGGCGTAAGCTTGGCCGTCGCTGCAGTTGTGAGTGACCGGCCAGGCGAGGGCCTTCTTCAGCGACTCGTCGGCGACGTTGGCGTTCCGGCAGGTGCGGCTGGGCGGCTGCTCGGGATCGGTTCCCTTGCCGGACTGGAACATGCGGGCAAAGAAGTTGCCGGTATCGCTCCACGGCCGCGGCGTGACGGTGCCCGCGCGCGCGGCATACTCCCATTCAGCCTCGCTCGGCAGCCGGTAGCCGGCAGCGCCGCCGTTGAGCCAGGCGACATAGGCCTGAGTGTCGTTCCAGCTGACGCAGACGACCGGATGACTGTCGGTCTGCGCGAAGCCCGGTGCGCGCCAGTTGGCGCTGCGCTCGACGGCGAACTCGCCGCCACTGCGGGCGACGTGGCAGCCGGGGTTACGGCCCGCACGCTCCGCTTCGGTCTGGTAGGCGGTGGCCTCGACAAACTTGCGGAACTGCCCGACGGTGACTTCGTAGTAGGCGAGTTCGAAGTTCGCGACCTTGACATTGTGCTGCGGACGCGCGGCTTCGTCGGCTTCGGGATTGTCGGTGACGTCGTCGGCGGCGGCACCCATCGGGTAATCGGCTGCCGAGAGACGCGCCAGGCTCAGTTCGCCGATGGCGGCCTGGCGGGCCTCGTCCGGTTTCTTCTTGTCGCTGCGTTCGGGCGCCTTGCGTTCGTCGGCCGGGCGCTGCTGCTCGCGCATCGTCGGCTTGCCCTGGGCGAGGCGGGCCGCTGCCTCCTTGCGTGCTTTCTTCTGGGCGGCCTGGGCGAGGGCGACAAAGGTTCCGCGCGGGTACTCGACGAGATAGCTCTGGTAGGACTCGTCGCTGTTGATCTGCTGGGCCTTTTCCCAGGCTTGTCGTTCCGCCTGTGCCTGCTGCTCCTTCTCCTGGGTCGCCAGGCGCTTCAGTTCGGCGCGTGCCAGCGGCGCATACTTGCCGCGCGGGAATTCCTTGAGATAGGTCTCATAGTAGTCACGGCTGCCTGCCGCCTGCACCTGCTGCCACAGCGCCGTGTCGCGGTCCTCCGGTGTCGCCTCGCTCTTCGCACGTGCCGCCGCCGGGGCTGCGGCTGCCGGGGCAGCCTGGGGTGGCGCCGCCGCTTGACTCGCCGCCGTCAGGCCGGCGAGCTTGACGCGAGCGGCGGCGGCATAAAGACCTTTCGGATACTCGCTGAGATAGGCCTGATACGCGGCCGCGGTGTTGGTCGCTTCGGCGGCCTGCCAGGCTGCCGCGTCGGCGTCGACTGGCGCTTGCTGGATGGTGATCTGCGTCGGTCCGGTGATCACGAAGTAGAAGTCGCCGGTCAGGCTGCCTTCCATCCACGGCTCCTGCTTGCCTTTGGTGGCGCTCTTGACGCGGACGGTGACCCGCTTTAGCGCCTGTTCGATCGGCACACCTTTTTCCTCGATCTGTGCCAGCAGGGCGGCGGTGTAGGTGCCGTTGGCTCCGTCGCCGTCCTCGGCGACGCTGCCCGGTCGCGTCGCGTAGTGAATCAGCGTGCCGCTCGGTGCCTGGATGCGCGCCAGACCGGCGCCGGCGCCGGAGCGGAAGCTGCGCGTGAAGGGGTTGTTGCGGCAGGCGTCGAGCAGCACCAGATTCACCCCCGCCTTCGAGTCCTCCATCGTGTTGAGGACGGTATTGACGTTCAGACTCTGGTGCGGAACGTCTTCTTCACTCGAAATCTCGGCGTCGACTGCCGGCAGGTAGTTCTCGCCACGAATCTGCAGGCCATGGCCGGCGTAGAAGAACAGCGCGATCGAGCCCGGGCGGAGCTTGCTGCGGAATTCCCGCAGGGCGCCGCCGATGTCACGTGCCTTGAGGTTCTCGCGCATGACGACGTCGAACTCCATCTTCTTCAGCTTGTCGCGCATTGCCCGCGCATCATTCACCGGGTTCTTGAGCGGCGAGTGCGCGTAGGCCGAATTGCCGATGACTAGGGCGACACGATGTTCGTTGCCCCGTGCCGACGAGAGATCCTGGGCGACGAGCGGCAGCGGGAGACTCAGCACCACGCCGATGAGGAAGCGAGCAAACAGGGTAGGGCGCATGGGCAGTGCCTCGTGAGCAGTGGGTCGAACGAGACGTTCGAGATTATCAGACGCCGACCGGCCGCTGCCCGATGATCTGGGTGCCGATGTGACTTATTTCCTGTTACGGGCGAACTTGCGTCGTCGACGCGCGGTCGTTCGTCGCCAGGCCGGCGCCGCAGGCGGCCCGGTGCAGGCGGTCGGCGATCGCCGCCCAGGCAGGCGCTGCCGGGATCTCTTCGACGAGGATGATGTCGGCGGCCATTTGATCGAGTTCGCGGAGAGCCGCGTACAGCGCCCTCGCATAGCCTTGCGGATCGGCCGGCAGGTGCAGTCCGGCGTACGCCGCGCTCGCGCCGGCCAGTTGGCTGTAGTGGAGCAGCGCACAGCGGCAGCCGGTCTGGTGCAATGCGTCGATGAGGCGGGCAAGATCGGGCTGCATGACGAAGCGTAGCGGTGTCGTCGGTGCGTAGTGCGCCGCGAGCGACCCGGAGACGCGTGGCGTGCCATCGTCCGCCTGGTGCGTGACGATCTCCGGCAGCACGCCGATCACCGCCGCGATCTGCTCGGGCGTGACGCGTCCCGGGCGCAGCAGGCGTGGTGCCTGGTCGTCGCCGCGCGTGAGGTCAACGATCGTCGATTCGATGCCGACCGGACAGCGACCGCCGTCGAGGATCAACTGGACGGCGTCGCCGAGTTCTGCGCGCACGTGCGCGGCTTCGGTCGGGCTGATGCGGCCGAAGCGATTGGCCGAGGGGGCGGCGATGCCGCACAGGCCATCGACCCCGCCGCCGGCCTCGGCATAGGCGCGCAGCAAGGTCAGCGCCAGCGGGTGCGCCGGCACGCGCACGCCGACGGTATCCTGACCGCCGGTGACGATCGCCGGGACAGCCGGAGCGCGCTTGAGAATCAGGGTCAGGGGGCCCGGCCAGAAGGCCTCGGCCAGTTCCCAGGCGCGTGTCGGAATGTCGCGCGCCCAGCGGTCCAGGCCGCCGTCGCCGGGCAGGTGTACGATCAAGGGGTGATCGGCCGGCCGACCCTTGGCGGTGAAGATCCGGCCGACGGCCGCCGGGCTGGCGGCGTCGGCGCCGACGCCGTAGACGGTCTCGGTCGGAAAGGCGACCAGTTCGCCCGCCTGCAGCAGCGCGACGGCGCGATCGATGACGGCCTGGTCAGTGCGCATCGGTGATCCCGATCGCGGCGCGTGCCGCGACGGCCAGCGCGTGCGCGCGTTCGGGGTCGGCATCGAGGACGGTGAAATGCCCCATCTTGCGGCCGGGCCGGGCGTGATGCTTGCCATAAAGGTGTAGTTTCAGGCCGGGAAAGGCGTACAGCTTCGACCAGTCGGGTTCGCGATGGCGATGCCCGGTGGGGCCCACTTCGTACCACAGGTCACCGAGCAGATTGACCATAGCCGCGGCCGAGTGCGCGCGCGTCTCACCGAGCGGCAGGCCGCAGAGGGCGCGCACCTGCTGTTCGAACTGGCTGGTGATGCAGGCGTCGAGCGTGTAGTGACCGCTGTTGTGCGGCCGTGGTGCCATTTCGTTGATGACCAGCGCGTCGTCCACGACGAAGAACTCGACCGCCAGGGTGCCGATGTAGCCCAGGTGTTGGGCGATCTGCGCGGCCAGTTCGATGGCGCGCTCGCGCAATTCCGCCGCCGCTCGCGCCGGCACCAGCGAGACGTCGAGAATGCCCTTGCGATGGCTGTTCTCGACGGTCGGAAAGCTGGCGATGCCGCCGCCCTCGTCACGCGCCAGGACGACGGACAGCTCGCGCTCGAGCATCAGCTTCTGCTCGAGGACGCAGATTTCGCCCTTGAAGTGCTGGAAAGCGGCAAGCGCCTGATCGCGATCGTTGACCACGGCCTGCCCCTTGCCGTCATAGCCGAAGCGGGCAACCTTCAAAATTCCCGGAAAGAGGCTGTCGCTCGCCGCGCGCAGGTCCTGTTCGCCGTGTACGGCAAGGAATTCGGCATGCGGCAGGCCATGCTCGCGCAGGAAGCTCTTTTCGGCAATGCGGTTCTGGCAGACGCTGACCGCGGCAGCCGATGGGCGCACGACGACGAACTTGTCGAGATAGTCGAGGGTGCCTGCGGGAACGTTCTCGAACTCGGTGGTGATCGCGGCGCAGCCCTGTGCCAGTTCGTCGAGCGCGGCGTAGTCGTCGTACGCGGCGATCAGATGGCGGTCGGCGATCAGCCCGGCGGGGCTGTGCGGGTCGGGGTCGAGTACGCGGACGAAGTAGCCCATTTCGTGCGCCGCGGCGACGAAGAAGCGGCCCAACTGGCCGCCACCGAGCATGCCGAGAGTGGCAGGGGGGAGAATCATCACCGTCCCTGCTGGCAGCGAAGAAGCGCGACCGCCGGCGGTTGGTACGCTGCCCGCCTGTGCCGGTGCGTGTGCCGGCATCGCCGTGCTGCGGGAATGCGGCTCACACTTCCGGCAGTTTCATCGCCATCACCTTGTCGGCCTGCGCCCGACGGAAGTGGGTGAGGCGCTGCGCCAGTTCGGGATCGCCGGTGGCGAGCATCGCTACCGCAAACAGGGCTGCATTGGCGGCACCGGCCTCGCCGATGGCAAAAGTGGCGACGGGAATTCCCTTGGGCATCTGCACAATCGAAAGCAGGGAGTCCTGGCCGGACAGGGCTTTCGACTGTACCGGCACGCCAAGCACCGGCACGATGCTCTTGGCTGCGAGCATTCCCGGCAGATGCGCGGCGCCGCCGGCGCCGGCGATGATCGCCTTGAGGCCACGCGGGCCGGCGGCGGTCGCGTATTCGAAGAGCAGATCCGGGGTGCGATGCGCCGAGACGACGCGCGTCTCGAAAGGTACGCCGAACTCCTTCAGCATCACCGCCGCCGCCTGCATCGTCGGCCAGTCGGAATCCGAACCCATGACCACGCCGACCAGCGGCTCGCCGCCTGCCATCAGCGGGCCTCTCTTTCGGCCGCTTCGAGCGTGTTGGCGAGGAGCATCGTAATCGTCATCGGCCCGACACCGCCGGGCACCGGCGTGATCGCCGAGGCCACTTCGCTGACGCCAGCAAAATCGACGTCACCACAGAGCTTCCCGTCCGGCAGCCGGTTGATGCCGACGTCGATGACGACGGCGCCCGGCTTGACCATATCGGCGGTGACGAAACGTGCCTTGCCGAGCGCCGCGACCAGCACGTCGGCGCGCCGCGTGTGGAAAGCAAGGTCGCGCGTCTGCGAATGGCAGACCGTCACCGTCGCGCTGGCCTGCATCAGCAGCATGGCCATCGGCTTGCCGACGATGTTCGAGCGTCCGAGGACGACGGCTTCCTTGCCTTTGAGGTCGATGCCGGCCTCCGCGAAAAACTTCATGATTCCGTAGGGTGTGCACGGGATGAAACGCGGGTGGCCCTGCATCAGCGCGCCGACGTTCTCGGCGTGAAAACCGTCCACATCCTTGGCGGGGGAAATCGCCTTGAGCACCGCGTCGGCGTCGAAGTGCTTCGGCAACGGCAACTGCACGAGAATGCCATGGATCTTTGGATCGGCATTGAGTTCGGCGATCTTGGCGAGCACGACCTGCGGGTCGACATCCGGTGCGTACGTGATCTTGTCCGAGTGGAAGCCGGCCTGCGCACAGGCATTGACCTTGTTGCGCACATAGACCTGCGAAGCGGCGTCTTCGCCGACCAGAATCACTGCCAGACCGGGGCGAGTGCCGCGGGCGGCGAGCGCTTCGGCACGCGTCTTGAAGTCGGCGCGCAGTTTTTGCGCCAGCAGGTTGCCGTCGAGAATGGTTGCCGTCATTTTTTGGTCTTGTCGGGTGGTCGGGAGGAAAGGAGCGCGATTCTAGCGCAAATCATCCCGCCTCGGCGGCGGTCCGTGCTGCTTGCTCGGCTGCCGCCCGACCGGCGGCGAAGGCTTGCCGGTTGAGTTCGATGACCTCCGCTTTCTTGCGGGCGAAACGCTTGAGGATGCAGCGTTCAAGCACCTCGGCGGGGAAGGGCAGGTGGTCGGCGATCGCGCCGAGCATCACCGTATTGCCCAGCCGGATATCGCCGAGTTCCTGGGCAATCGCCGAGGCGTCGAAGGAAAAGACCCGCGTGCCGGCGGCGCGCATCTGGCCCACCGGATCGTCGGGATAGTCGTAGAGACCGAGTTCGACGACCGGTGGTACGAGTCGTCCGGTATTCATCAGCACCAGCCCGCCGGCACGCAGCATATGCCGCCAGCGCATCGCCTCGGCGGCCTCGAAACCGAGCAGGACGTCGGCCGAGCCGGGAGTGATCTGCGGTGACAGCACTTTCGCGCCAAAGCGCAGGTGCGACGAGACGACCCCCCCACGCTGCGCCATCCCGGCGACCTCGGTCTTCTTGGCGTCGTGCCCCAGCGCGATCGCCGCTTCGGCGAGGATCTCGGTGGCGGTCATCACGCCCTGGCCGCCGGTGCCGACGACGAGGATGTTGGTGGTGTCGAACCTGCCTGCTTCAGACATGGGATGGGAACCTTTCGCTGCGTGCTACGGGGTCTGCGTCAGCTCTGACGTCTTTTTCACCACCCTGATCGGCATCGCCAGGGTGTCGACATGGACGATCGCATCGGGCGCACAGGGTTTCAGGCACAGACCACAGCCGGTACAGGCGGCGCTCTCGATGCGCACGAAAGCCAGATCGACCTCCCTGCCGCTGGCTTTCGTCACGCGCTCGCGGCGCGTGACGTGGATTGCCGGGCAACCGACGTCGATACAGTTGCCGCAACCGGTGCACTTGTCGTCGATCACCGTGAATGGTTTGAGCGCGTGGTAGTCCTTGATCAGCACACACGGCTGGCTGGTGATGATCACCGACGGCTCGGGGATCTTCGTCTCGTCACGCAGCGTGCGCAGCAGTACCGGTAGCTCGTAGGCGTTGACCACGTGCACGCGTTCTTCGCGCACGCCGAGCGCCTTGACCAGCCTGGCAAAATCGACCCGCGGCGCGTCGCTGCCATGGATGTCGCGGCCGCTGCCGGGATTGTCCTGGCCACCGGTCATGCCGACCGCGCGGTTATCGAGCAGCAGCACGGTGACGTTGCCGCGGTTGTAGACGATGTCGAGCAGGCCCTGCATGCCCATGTGCAGGAAGGTCGAGTCGCCGATCACGGCAACGATCTTCTTGTCCTTTTCGGCGTCGCTGCGCCCCTTGTCGAGGCCCAGCGCCATTCCCATCGAGGCGCCCATCGAGATGCACGCGTCGAGCGCGTTCCAGGGCTGGCCGAAGCCCAGCGTGTAGCAGCCGATGTCTCCGGAGATGGTGACGTTGCGCAACTGCGACAGGGTGTAGTAGACGCCCAGATGCGGGCAGGCGACGCACATCGTCGGCGGCCGCGGAAAGACCGTCATCGGCGGCGTCCGCGCCAGTTCGGGCAGCGGCTCGCCGAGCAGGCGGGCGATCGCCGGTTTGAGTATCTGTGGCGACAGTTCGCCGGAGAGCGGCAGGATGTCCTTGCCGGCGACGCTCAGGCCCTGCGCCTTGAGTTCGGTCTCGATCAGCGGTTCGACTTCTTCGACGACCACCAGTTGGTCGCACTCGGCGGCGAAGAGGCGCAGTCGCTCGAAGGGCAGCGGGAAGGCCAGGCCGAGCTTGAAAACCGGCGCGTCGGGAAAGCTCTCGCGGACGTGCATGTACGCCGGCCCGGAGGTGACGAAGCCGACACGGCGATCGCTGCCCCCTTCGACGACGTTGAGTTCCGAAATCTCGGCTTCGGCACGCAGCCGGCGCTCGCGGTCGAACATCAGCGGCAGCCGCCGGCCGGCAGCGCTCGGCACCATCACCCAGCGTCCCACGTCCTTGTGGAAACCGGCAACCGGGCGGTCGCTGCGCTCGCCAACGCTTACCAGGCCCTTGACGTGACAGATGCGGGTCGTCAGGCGCAGGATCACCGGCGTCTCGAAGCGTTCCGAGAGGTCGAAGGCGACGAGCGTGAAGTCGTGAGCTTCCTGCGAATCGGCGGGTTCGAGCACCGGCACGTGTGCAAAACGGCCCCAGTAGCGAGAATCCTGTTCGTTCTGTGACGACGACAGGCCGACGTCGTCGGCAATGGCGATCACCAGACCGCCGGCGACGCCGGTCAGCGTCATCGTCATCAGGGCATCCGAGGCGACGTTCATGCCCACGTGCTTCATCGCGCAGAAACTGCGCGAGCCGGCCATGGCGGCGCCGAAGGCGACTTCGAGCGACACCTTCTCGTTGACCGACCACTCGGCGTATACGTCCGGATAGGTGGCCACGCATTCGAGCATTTCGGTTGCGGGCGTTCCGGGGTAGGCCGCCGCCACACGTACGCCCGCCTCCCATACGGCCCGCGCTACTGCCTCGTTGCCGGACATCAGAAGCCGGCTGCTTGCCGCCACGGGCGGCGTCGACACCACTGCTTCTGCCGTCATCGCTTCTCCTCGCACAAGAAAACCTGCAAACAAAGACGAAACGTTAGCCGCTGCAGCGTGCCGTGAAGTTGACGTAGGTCAACTTCAACTGGACGGCCCCGACTATCGCAGCCGCCAAAGGCCTGACGGCAAGCCGGCGCGACCCCTTGGCGGCCGATGGCTGCCGCCGGCGTCCAGCAAATCCGGCGGCGGCCCCACCTGTCGCCGCGGCGCCTCGAGCGGGCTCTTGCCGCCGATGGCGCGCCGTTGATTCCCGCTCCCGCGTGCTCGCACTGTGGTCCTCAGCCGCGCCGACAGCGTCGCTCGACCGCCGTGCATGGCAGGTCGGCGGCCGTCTCGCCGGTCTTGGCGTCAACCGCGGCAAATCCGAGAACCATCCCGGACCGGCGCTGCCGGGAATCGGCATAGTCATAGTACATGGAGAGCGGACGCAGCACGATGCCGGCTTCGAGCATTTCGCGGGACAGCGCCACATCGTCGAGGGCGTGATTGAAGAAGTAGGGAAGGTGCAGACCCGCCAGGTCACCACTGGTGCTCAGCAGTTGCTGAAGGTGCCC
>AATN01000052.1_pt1 | contig 29430 bp, 23 predicted proteins | sample 270648 | NCBI WGS metagenome assembly AATN01 (sample SAMN02954269, study PRJNA17659) | bioreactor sludge metagenome | biome: terrestrial; feature: bioreactor; material: sludge; isolation source: Enhanced Biological Phosphorus Removal (EBPR) bioreactor sludge | place: Australia: Brisbane, Queensland
GCATAGGGCAGGAGCGCGCCCTGGCTTACGGTTGCCAGAAAGCGTATCCGCAAGTCTGCGGCAGGCGCGAAATCCGCAATCTTCGCCTCCAGCGTCAGGGCATCGACGTTCTCGAATTGCCCGGGGAAACACAAGGAACTGCTCTCCTCCAAAGACGACTTTCTCAGCCGCAGGGTGAAATCCCGGATCGGCCCCCTCCATGTATTGGCGGTCTTGAGAATGTAGCTCACCGTGCCTCCCCAGAGTGGCGCCGCATCGCGCGGCGCCGAGCGTTCCAGCCGGTGTATCAGACCTGGCGAGGCGCAGAATTCATCGCGCAAGGCCTTGGCGGAAAAGGCGCGGTCGTCGGGAATCCAGCCCTACGTGATTCCCCACCCGAGGAAGGGAGCATGGCTGTGTCTTACCGAGACGGTCTTGCCCGGCGGGAAAGTGAGCGTCCATGCGTACACGATTCGCACTCTCCAGGCCGGATAGCTGAGTGTGTCGGACTCACGCAGGTGCGGGTCTTCGCGTAACAGTCCGCGGGCGCGCAAAGCGTCGACTTGCGCACGGGTAACGGCAGACGCCTGACGCGACTGCGCGGGATCGAATGCGGAGATGTCCCGCGCGCTGATCTTGAACGCACCCGGCAGCAGAGCAATCTGGGCATCGTCCAAACCCGATTCCCGCAAGACTGCCGTCACGTCCACCAGCGCGGTCGAGTCATCAGCCTTGAACAGTGCGCTGACATGGCTCGCAAAGGGGGAGGCGAGGCCGTCGATCAGCAGGCTGAAGTTCGCCGGTTGTCCGCCGCGAAAATCATCGTCCGGCTCGGTCAGGCCACCATAGTCGGGCAGCGGAAACACCATCGGCAGGGAAACCCGAACGTCGGTTTCATTGACGAATTCGTAGGCGACATCGATCCGACTGGTGCCAATCTCGAGAACCTCCTGGCGCATGGCGACCGCGTCGGTGCCGCCCAGCGCCACAGAGATTGCAAGGCTGTTTCCGCATCGCTTCGATGATGTCTTTCTCATGGTCCCAGTTCCGCCGCAGGAAAGATCAAGCCCACCAAGCATCGGGCAGTAGTCCAATGCCACATCGGCTTTCTGCCCGCTCCAAGATCTCCTCTTACCAGAAGACAAGAATTCCGGATACGCCAGAGGTCATCGGACGCTGGGGCTTCGGAGAGCGTGCTGGCAGCCGATCCTTCCCGAGCCAAGCACGCGCCTCGATGAACCTGGCGATTGGGCGGCTGTGTGCGATCATGATCGTCATCGACTCATTGCAGGCCGGGAGCGCGGGCACTGTGCTCAAGGAACCCGTCACCCTCGTTCGCGAGAGAAAAGAGCGGCGATACCGCAAAGGAAGCAAGCCATGGCCAAAACCCTGAACGTTGCCATCGTCGGTTACGGCTTTGCCAGCAAGACCTTCCACGCGCCACTGATTGTCGGTGTTCCCGGTCTTCAACTCACAGCGATTGCGAGCAGCGACCCGGCCAAAGTCAAAGCCGACTGGCCTGATGTCGCGGTAGACGCGACGCCGGCGGATCTCTTTGCCCGCCCCGAGATCGACCTCGTCGTCATCCCGACACCCAACGACAGCCACTTCCCGCTGGCCCGCATGGCACTCGCCGCAGGCAAGCATGTCGTGGTCGACAAGCCTTTCACGGTAACCCTGGCCGAGGCTCGCTGCCTGCAGACGGAGGCTGCGGCCGCCAGCCGCCTGCTCTCGGTATTCCACAACCGGCGCTGGGACTCTGACTTCCTGACTCTGCAGCAAGTCATGGCCACGGGAGAACTGGGGCACATCGTTCATTTCGAATCGCACTTCGACCGCTACCGGCCGCAAGTGCGCGCCCGTTGGCGGGAACAGGCCGGCGCGGGCAGCGGACTGTGGTACGACCTTGGGGCGCATCTCATCGACCAGGTGTTGCAGATCCTCGGGATGCCCGAAACGATTGCGCTCGACCTGGCAGCGCAGCGGCAGGGCGCCGCGACGGACGACTGGTTCCACGCCGTGCTGCGCTACGGGCAAAGCCGCTGCATCCTGCACGGCAGCGCCCTCGTCGCGGTGCCCGCGCCGCGTTTCACCGTGCACGGCAGTCTCGGCAGTTTCACCAAGCTGGGCCTCGACCCGCAGGAGGACCACCTCAAGTCCGGCATCCGCCCGCCGGCACCGGGCTGGGGCGAAGACCCGCTGACCGCCACGCTATCCGTCTGGCGCGATGGCGTTTGCCGCACGCGCGAGCTGACCTGTATTGCGGGTGACTACCCGGCTTACTACAGCGCCGTCCGTGATGCCATCTGCGGCCTGGGGCCAAACCCTGTCACTGCCGACGAAGGCATTGCTGTGATGGGCCTGCTCGAACTTGGCCTGCAGAGCGCACGCGCAGGCCATGTGCTGTCGACCTCGCCGCCACTGCCCCGCCCGGGATCGAACTGAGCTTGCGGGAGTCTCGACGCTCCGAGTCCCTCGGCGTGAGCACCGCCAACGGAGCCGCGTTCGACCCGTTCGTGGCCATCGACAATGCACCTGACCAGGCGGCGGATGACCGGCATCCTCCGACGAACGCCGCGGCCGCTGCGACGGCGCGTATCATGTATCGATATCGTGACTGCGACCGAAATGAGGGGGACGAGGAATGAAGCTGGCGTACGCGGGTGGCGACACGAGCCGGCGCCAGGCGGTGCCGGCGCGGGCTCGGCAGGGCCTGCGGCAAGGCCGCGTGCCGGCGGTCTCGCCATGACCACCTGGTGGGGTACACCGAGCCCGGACGGCGACCCTCTGGGCTTTCGGTCGGCGCTGGGGGATTTCGACCTGCAACTGTTCGGCGAGGGCAGGCACTACCGCACCTATGAACTGCTCGGCGCCCATGTCGTGCGGCTCGGTGACGTACAGGGCGTGCGCTTTGCGGTCTGGGCGCCGAATGCCCGGGACGTCAGCGTCATCGGCGACTTCAACCAGTGGGACGGCCGCCGCCATCCGATGCGCGCACGCGCCCGCTCGGGCATCTGGGAACTTTTCATCCCCGGGCAGGGCCAGGGGGCGCTCTACAAGTACGAGATCAGGACCAAGACCGGCGCGCTCGCGCGGAAGACCGACCCGCAGGGCTTTTACGCCGAGATGCGCCCACAGACCGCGTCGATCGTCTGGGATATCTCCTTCGGTGCCAGGGGGCTGTGGAGCGATGCCGGGTGGATGGCCAGCCGCGCCCGCAACGATCCGCTGCGCCGGCCGATGGCGATCTACGAAGTGCACCTCGGCTCGTGGGCACGCGTACCCGGCAGCAGTGGCTACCTGAGCTATCGCGACCTGGCCGCACGCCTCGTCGCCTATGTCCGGCAGCAGGGCTATACGCATGTCGAGCTGATGCCGGTCACCGAACATCCGCTCGATGCGTCGTGGGGCTACCAGGTCACCGGCATGTTCTCGCCCACCAGCCGTTTCGGGTCGCCGGACGATCTCCAGTACTTCGTGGACCACATGCATGGCAACGGCATCGGCGTGATCCTCGACTGGGTACCGGCCCACTTCCCCAAGAACGACTTCGGGCTGGTCAAGTTCGACGGCAGCGCGCTGTACGAGTATGCGGACGACCGCATCGGCGAGCACAAGGCCTGGGGTACCAAGGTGTTCAACTACAAGCGCAAGCAGGTGGTGCAGTTCCTGATCAACAGCGCGCTCTTCTGGCTCGACCGCTACCACATCGACGGGCTGCGGGTGGATGCCGTGTCGGCGATGCTCTATCGTGACTACGAACGCCAGGACTGGCTACCCAACGAATATGGCGGTCGCGAGAACCTGGAAGCGATCGCCTTCTTGCGCCGTCTCAACGAGATGGTGTACGAACTGCATCCTGGCGCCGTCACGATCGCCGAGGAGTCCACCGCCTTCCCGATGGTCAGCCGGCCCACCTACCTCGGCGGCCTCGGTTTCACCTTCAAGTGGAACATGGGCTGGATGCACGATACGCTCGCCTATATCGCCCACGATCCGATCCATCGCAAGTACCACCACCAGAAGCTGACTTTTGGCCTGATGTACGCCTTCAACGAGAACTTCGTCCTGCCGATCTCGCACGACGAAGTCGTCCACCTGAAGAAGGCAATGCTCGACAAGATGCCCGGCGACCTCTGGCAGAAGTTCGCCAACCTGCGCCTCTACTATGGGTTCATGTGGACGCATCCGGGCAAGAAGCTGCTCTTCATGGGCCAGGACTTCGGGCAATGGCGCGAGTGGAGCGAGGATCGCAGCCTCGACTGGCACCTCATCGAGCCAGGCGGCGCGCCGCACGGCGCTGAACCGCATCGGCGGCTACAAAACTGGGTCGCCGACCTGAACCGGTTCTATGTCGGCGAACCGGCGCTCCACGAACAGGATTGCGAGCGACCGGGCTTCGAGTGGATCGACGCCAGCGACTGGGAGCACAGCGTCATCTCCTACATTCGGCGTGCCAGGAATTGGCAGGACTGCCTGCTCGTCGTCGCCAACTTCACGCCGCTGGTGCGGCGAGGCTATCGCCTCGGCGTCCCCATGCTGACGACTTACCGCGAAGTCTTGAACAGCGACGCGGCCAAGTACCACGGCAGCGACGTGCGTAACGACGGCCCGTTGATAGCCGCCGACATCCGCTGGCAGTCGCAGCCGTATTCGATCGAGATGACCTTGCCACCGCTGGCGGTGGTGGTGCTCAGGCCTGACCGCTAGGCGCCGGCAGTGCCCGTGCCCAGGTGCTGCGAGACAACTGCCCCACGGGTCACGCCCTGCGAACCCGGAGGGTGCACCTTGGTGCCTACCTTGCCAACAGCCGACGACTGGCCAGATCGACGACCTGGAGTACCAAGACTTGTGCCATAAGCGACTCGACGACCGGTGTCGGCGGCAGGCGCCGGCCAATCTGCGTCAGTGCGCCGACGGCGCTGGCGGTCGCCAGGCGCGCACTGTCGGCCAATGTCCAGCCGCGCAAACTGCCGGCGACGAAGCCCGCGACCATGGCGTCGCCGGCGCCGACCGTGCTCCTGACCTCGACCTCGGGCGGGATGGCTTGCAGGCATTCATCGCCGGTGACGAACAGCGCACCCGCCTGACCCATCGACACCACCACGCAGCCCACTCCGGCAGCCAGTAACTGGCGCGCCGCGCTGATCACCGCCGCCTCGTCAAGAAGCGACGTACCCACCAGTTCCTCCAGCTCGGCAAGGTTCGGCTTGATCGCCCAGGGCCCGGCGGCGATGCCGTAGCGAAGCGGGTCGCCACTGCTGTCGAGCAACACGCGCTTGCCCGCCGCCTTGAGGCCACGGATCAGGTCGGCATAGAAAGCGACAGGAACGCCGGCGGGGACGCTGCCGGAGAGCACGAAGCAGTCGTGATCGGCGAGCAGTGCGTCGATCATCCGCGCCAGTTCCGCAAGGCACCCTGGGGTAGCGGCCGGGCCGGGGAAGTTGATCTCGGTGACCCCCGGCGCCGTCTCGTCGATGATCTTGACATTGACCCGGGTCTTCCCGGGGACGCGCACGAAGGCGTCGGTGATCGCCTTGCCAGCGAGGAGTTGCTCGAAGACCCCGGCGTTGTCACGGCCGAGCAGACCGGCAGCGGCGACGCGAAAACGCAGGTCGGCAAGGAAGGACGCGACGTTCACGCCCTTGCCGCCGGGGTCGCAGTGCTCCGCAACAACGCGGTTGAGGCGCCCGGCGGCGAAACCGGGAATCGCCACACTCTGGTCGATGGCCGGGTTGAGGGTGACGGTGGCGATACCCACGGACCGGCTCATGCGCCCTGCCTCCAAACGCCTCGCCTGCCCGCGCAAGGGTCCGCCGGCCCGCGGGCCTTACTTGGCCGGACGCTCATCGCCACCCCGTCTGCGTGTTGCCGATGTGCGTTCAGACCTTGGGCAATTGCTGGTAGGCGGCCAACGCGCGGGCGATCTGCGGCGTTGGCCTGGCCGGGTCGCCTCGCCCGAACTCGCTGCGCAGCGACGACAGGTTGTCGGTGAGGTAGTCGATGGCGCCGTCGAGATTGTTCAGTTGACGAGGAATGAAGTTGTCGCTGGCGTTGAGCAGGCTGGCCGACTTGGCGAAGTTGGCGCTGAATTCGCCGATGGTGTCGAGCACGCCCTGCCGGTTTCTCTGGAAGGCGGCGTCGAAGGTCGCCGGGTCGAAATGGGCGAGATTGCTCGTCTGGTCAATGGTGAAGCCCAGGTCGCGCAGCCCGTGCAGGCCACGCATGCCGCCGTTGAAGGGGTTCTCGACACTCTTTTCGAGCTCGTAGAGCGATACTTCAGCGGCCTGCGTCCCATCCAGTACGCCACCCTGCTCAATGGTCTCGGCGAAGCGGCCGATCCATTCGTTGTAGCGGCTGGCGAAGGTCTGCAGTTTGGCCTTGAGCGTGGCACCGTCGCTACCGGCGTCGCTGGCGGCGTCAATTTCGCCGAGTGTCTTGCCGGCTTGCTGCATTGTCGCCACTGCCGCCTGCATCGCGCTGAGCTCGGCGAACTGCGCCCGATACGTGACGTCACGCTGGTTGATCCTGCTCATCATGCGGTAGCCGGATTCCGGATCGGCCAGGCTGAGGTTGCGCCCGGGCGACGACAGCCCGGCAACGCCTCCGCCGGTGCCCAGCCGCGCGAGCAGCGGACTCGCCGCGCCCCCGGGCGTGCCGGCGAACGGCAGGCCACCAGCGCCGGATTGGCCGAACAGTGCCGTCGTCGCATCCTCCGGCGAGCCGCGCAAGCGTTCCGCGAGCAGCGCCTGAAAACTGTCGGCCTCGGCCGGCGCGGCGGCCTTCCAGGTGGCTGATGCCAGGCCGAACAGGTTGCCGGCAAGGGAAAGAACGGAGAATGGGGACATGGCGTGCCTCCGGCACAGGGTTGTCTGGCGGTCGCCGCACGGTCGGCGGCTCCCGAGAACTGGAAGCAACATCCGGGCCATACCCTGGCGGGCGCCGGCAGCAGCGACCGGGGGGAAACCGCGTAGGCGCTTGCCGCTTTGCGCGTCCCCCGGGCGGCAATAATTGCCGGCCGGCTGCGTTGTCGTCGAAACTGACCGCCGAACCGAAGCCCCTTGCGGCGGAACACGTGGCACCGCCTTTTCGGCCTATCATCTACTCCATGCTCGTTTCGTTGTGCAATCGCCAAAGGAGGCATGGGATGCAGATCGTCAGGTGGATCGGTATTGGCGTCGTGACGATCGCCGTGCTGGCCTTGCTCGCCGGGCAGGTCGGTCTGCTCCGCGGCTCGCCCCCGGGCGACCTTGGAGTGCGCGCAGGCAAGCTCAAACCACCGTCGGAAACTCCCAACAGTGTGAGCAGCCAGGCACTGCTGTGGGCTGGCCATGCGCAGCGCGAGCAGGCCCATATCGCGCCGCTGGCCGTGCGGGGCGATGCGTCCACGACGATGGCCAGGCTGCAGGCCCTGCTGCAGGCGCAGCCGGGCGTCAGCATTGTCGACAGCCGTTCCGACTATCTCTACGTGCGCTGTGAAACGCGATTCATGAAGTTCGTCGACGACGTCGAGTTCTGGTTCGATGCGAGCAGTGGCGTGATCCAGGTGCGCTCGGCATCGCGCCTCGGGCGCAAGGATTTTGGCGTCAATCGCCGGCGCATCGAGGACTTGCGCGAAAAGCTCGCGACTCCCTGAGCGACCGGCCTGTCGACGGACACGCGGCCGTGTTCGCTCAGCCGCTGTTGTCCTCGGCAGCAAGCTGGTACTTGACCGCGCAGGCGCGAATCGTCGATCATCGCATGACCTTCTCGCGAATAAGGAAAAGGGTGAAGAGCGTCTTCCCGCTGATGGCTGCCGCGGCACTCGCCGGCTGCGCTGCAAGCCCTCCCCTGGCCGGCGACAGTCCGTCCGACCCCGGCCGCCTGCCGGCGGCGCATGTGGCCGTCAAGGTCCCCGGACTGGGTCCGTGCCATGATGCTGCCGACCGCACGCTCTACCTGTCCCCGGATCAGCCCGTGAATGTCCTGGTGCATGGCTGCAGGGGTTCCGCCGGCCGCTTCCGCTCGCTGGCCGGGGTCCTTGCCTTCCATGGCCAGCAGACCGTCTGTTTCGGTTACGACGACCGCGACAGCCTGATGCTCAGTTCCGGCCAGTTGGCACGTACCGTCGACCAGCTTGCCGGGCACCTGGAGACGCCGCAGATCACGGTCATCGGTCACAGCATGGGGGGGCTGATCGCCCGCAAGGCGCTGGTCGCCGACCGACCGGACCCGGTGCGCAAGCCCGACCTCGACCTGCGGCTGGTGACCGTGTCGGCGCCTTTCGCCGGCATCGCCTCGGCCCGGATGTGCGCCGTCACCGCACTACGCCTGGCAACACTGGGACTCAACGACCTGGCGTGCTGGCTGATCAGTGGCGACAACTGGTACGAAATCACGCACGCGTCGGCGTTCATCCGCCAACCCGGGCAGCTTGCGCCGCAGGTGCGCAGCCATCTGAAGGTGGTCACCGACGAACGCAACACGTGTCGCCGTCGCGATGCAGCAGGCCAGTGCCTCAAGGACGACTACATCTTCAGCCTTGCCGAACAGCGTTATCCGCCGGTCACCGAGGCACCCGACACGACCGATGTCGAGGTAGCAGCCGGCCACGTGGAAATCGTCGGCGAATCGGGTGTCACACCGGACAAGTTGATCACCGTCCTGCAACAGCAGGGGATCGTGCTGCCGACGCCGCCCGACCGCCGGTCTGCCTTCGACAAGTTGCTGGCGCGCCTGTACGCGCCGTGAAGTGGGCGCCGCTGGCGTGCGGGGGAGACCGCTGCTCGCGGCGCCGCGCGGCCAATGGGCGCTACCTCAGACCGCCCCCGGCCAGACATCGGCGGACGTGGCTGGGTGCCCGCTACAACATGTTCTCGAGGAACGCGCGCGTACGCGGGTGTTCGGGGGCGGCAAACAATTCCTTTGCCGAACGCGCCTCGAGGATCTCGCCCCCATCCATGAAGACGACGCGGCTCGCCACTTCGCGGGCAAAGGCCATTTCGTGCGTCACCACCAGCATCGTCATGTGCTCTTCGGCCAGTTCGCGGATGGTGCGCAGCACTTCGCCGGTGAGTTCCGGGTCGAGCGCCGAGGTTGGCTCGTCGAACAGCATGATGTCCGGGTCCATGGCCAGTGCCCGCGCGATGGCGACGCGCTGCTTCTGGCCGCCGGAGAGCCGCGAGGGATAACTCGCCTGCTTGTCGAGCAGGCCCACCTTGCGCAGCAGCGTCTCGGCTTTCGGGAGGATCTCGTCACGCCGCAAGCCCTTGACGGTGATCGGCGCCTCGATGATGTTCTGCAGTACCGTCAGATGCGGAAACAGGTTGAAGTGCTGAAAGACCATTCCCATTTTGCGGCAGATGCGCCGGATATCGGCGTCGGGCGAATAGCGGCAAACGCCATCGGCACCGGTGGCGACCAGCGTTTCGCCCTCGATGTCGATGCTGCCGCGGTTGATCGTCTCGAGATGGTTGAGGCAACGCAGGAAGGTGCTCTTGCCCGATCCCGACGGGCCGATGACGGCAACCACCTCGCCCTTGCCAACCGCCAGCGAAACGCCCTTGAGCACTTCGACGGCGGCGAAGCGCTTGTGCACATCGCGCGCATGGATCATCGGGCTAGCCATCGTAGACGGCATACTTCCTCTCCAGATGCTGGAAGCCCAGCGTCAGGACCAGCGTCATCACCAGGTAGAAAGCCGCGGCGACAACAAAGGGCGTCGTCGTGAAGTCACGCTGGACGATTCCGCGCGCGGCGCGCAGCAGGTCGTTCATCGCCAGCACGTAGATCAGTGACGTGTCCTTGACCAGGGTGATCGTCTCGTTGCTCATCGGCGGCAGGATGCGCTTGAGCACTTGCGGCAGGACGATGCGCCGCATCGTTTGCGGATAGCTGAGCCCGAGGACACGCGCACCTTCGTACTGGCCCCGATCAATCGACTGGATGCCGGCGCGAAAGATCTCGGCAAAGTACGCCGCGTAGTTGAGCACGAAGGCGACGATGGCCGCCGGAAAGTCCGGCAGGCGGACGCCGATCACCGGCACGAAGGGCAACGCAAAATAGATGAACAGCATCTGCAGCATCAGCGGCGTGCCACGCATCAGCCAGATGTAGCCATTGACCAGGCCGCTCAGCACGACGAAGCGCGAAATCCTGACGAGGGCCAGGACCAGACCGAGCGGTACGGCGAGGACGAAGCTGATGAGAAAAACCTGCAGCGTGACCCCCGTACCCTCGATCAGGGGGGCCATGATCTCGATCACATAGTCCATGCACCGTTACTTCTTGATGATGTCCTTGCCGAACCACTTGGTCGAAATGGCGGCGGCCGAACCATCCTTCTTCATCTCGTCGAGCGTTTTCTGCAGTTTCGCCATCAGTTCGGTGTCGTCCTTGCGGGTGCCGACGCCGTAGTCCTCGGTGCCGAAGTTCTCGTCGAGAACGCGGTACTCACCGGGCTTCTTGGTCGTGTAGTAGCGGCCGACGACCTCGTCGACGACCAGCGCATCGAGTCGACCAGCTCCCAGATCCATCAGTGCGGTGACGTTGTCGCCGAACTTCTTGAGTTCCTTGAGTGACTTGGCCGTGGCCGCGTCCTTCTCGACAGCCTCGATGGCGCTGCTGCCGTCCTGCACGCCGACCACCTTGCCGGCGAGGTCGGCCTTGGTCTTGACCGGCGACTTGTCGGTGACGACGATGATCTGGCGGTTTTCCAGATAGGGCGTGGTGAACAGGATCTTCTCCTTGCGCGCCTCGGTGATCGTCAGACCGTTCCACAGCACGTCGACGCGCTTGCTGTTCAGCTCGGCTTCCTTGGCATTCCAGTCGATCGGCTTGAACTTCACTTCAGCGCCGAGCCGCTTGCCGGCCTCGCCGGCCAGATCGATGTCGAAGCCGACGAGCGTGTTCTTCTCGTCGCGGAAGCCCATCGGCGGAAAGTTGTCGTCCAGACCGACGACAATGGCGGCAACCGGCGCGGGCACTGCCGCCGCTTTTCCTTCAGCAGGATTCTCCTTCTTGCCGCAGGCTGCGAACAGCGCAGCGGACAACAGGACGATCGACAGAACTGCAGTTTTCTTCTTCATTTTTGTTTCCTGTGACGAGAACGATATCAGCATGGCAGGCCACCTCCGCAGATACATCACCAACGTGCGGCGGCGCCATGCCGGGGTCAGGTACGGCAAGGGCGACAGTATACCCAAGTCTGCTCACCCTCCCCGGCTGAATCGCCAGCGCCGCGCGCCGCCTCGACATCCGCGAACATTCGCGCTAACGCTTGGGCCTGGCACGCGCTTCACGTATACTTCGCTTGGTTCAGGTGCCATGCCGTACAACCGTGCGGCAGGTGAAACGGGAAGCCGGTGACCCTACGATTCCACGAATCGTGCCAGTCCGGCGCAGCCCCCGCTGCTGTATGCCCGACGAGTTTGCCTCATGCCACTGCGTGATTGACGCGGGAAGGTCGGCAAAGGAGAAGGAAGGCGAGCCAGAAGACCGGCCTGAACCACAGGCAGTGCCAATCCCCGGGGTGACGGGAACGGTTCCGTTGATCAGCCGCAGCGGTTGCTTTGCAGGCGGTCCGTCTTCCGATCCTCGCCTCACGATGGTGCTTCCTGCCTTTCGCGCAGAGGAGGATGGTCATGCACATCATGGAAGGCTTCTTGCCCATCGAACATGCCGTCGGCTGGACGCTGGCGTCGGCACCCTTCGTCATCTACGGCCTGCGCGCCGTCAGGCAAAGGGTCCACGAGCAGCCCGAGCAACGCATGCTGCTCGGTGTGGCGGCGGCTTTCGCCTTCGTTCTCTCGGCACTCAAACTACCCTCGGTGACCGGCAGTTGCTCGCACCCGACCGGCACCGGGCTCGGCGCGATCCTCTTCGGCCCGGTCATCATGGCGCCGATCGGTGCCGTCGTGCTCCTCTTCCAGGCACTGCTCCTCGCCCATGGCGGACTCACCACTCTCGGCGCCAACCTGTTCGCGATGGCGATCGTCGGCCCGTTTGCCGCCGCTGCCGTCTTCCGCCTGGCGCGTGGCCTGAAGTGCTCGTTTGCCGTCAGCGTCTTCCTCGCCGCCAGTCTGGCCGACCTGCTGACCTACGTGACCACCTCGCTGCAACTGGCCTGGGCTTTCCCTGACCCGGTCGGCGGCTTCGCCGCCTCCTTCGTCAAGTTCGCAGGCATTTTCGCGATCACCCAGATCCCGCTGGCCATCAGCGAGGGTCTGTTGACGGTCGTCATCTTCAATGCCCTGGCGCGCTTCAACCCGCGCGAACTGCAGGACATGAAGGTCATCGGCAGCAGCGAGGTACGCGCGTGAAACGCCATCAGAACCTCTTGCTCCTCGTCGCCGTCGTGCTGCTCACCGCCCTGCCGCTGTGGCAGGTGCAAAGGCCCGAGGCGGGCGCGGACGGCAAGCCGGTCGAGATCTTCACCGGCGCCGACGACAAGGCCATGGCGCTGATCGGCCAGATCGCCCCCAGCTACCAGCCGTGGTTCGAGCCGCTGATGGAACCCGCCAGCGGTGAAGTGGCGTCACTCCTGTTCGCCTTGCAGGCCGCCCTCGGAGCCGGCTTCATCGGCTATTATCTCGGCGTTTCGGTGACCCGCGAGAAGATGCGGCGCGAAGCCGGAAAGCGCCAGGAGGCGGACGCCGGCGACAGAGCGTGCTGATCGAACAATGCGCCTACGCCAACCGCTGGCGCAAGGCGGCTCCGGCGGCCAAGGGCCTGTTCTCGCTGTGCGGCTTCGTCGCCGCCTTTGCCGCGACCAAGCCAGAAACAGCCCTCCTCGTCGCCGCCCTGGTTGCGCTCTCGACCATCGCCGGCGCTGGCGTCTCGCCCGGCCACTACCTGCGGGTGGCCCTGCCGGCGCTGGCCTTTCTCGCTCTCGGCTGTATCTCGCTGGCCTTTTCGCTCGACCTGAACGCCGCGACCGGGGCCATCGCCCTCCAGTTCGCGCCGGACGGTCTCGGCAAACTGGCGGCGGTCGGCGCACGTTCGCTCGGGGCGCTGGCCGCCCTGCTCTTCCTGGCCCTGACGACACCGCTGATCGACCTGGTCGCCCTCCTCCGCCGCCTGAAAGCACCGGAAACCCTGCTCGAGATCATGGTGCTCTGCTACCGCATGCTGTTCGTTTTCTCGGAGGCGGTTCATGACACCCTGACGGCACAGTCGGCGCGCCTCGGCTATGCGGCGCCACGTCTCGCCATGCGCTCGCTCGGCGGACTGGCGGCGAATCTCACGTTGCAGGTCTGGGAGCGCGCGCACGCCCTGCATGTCGCCGCACAGGCACGCAACAACGATGGGCCGCTGCGTTTCCTCGAGCCGCACTTCGAGCAGACGGCGCGCGCCGTCGGCATTGCAGCCACGGCCGGCAGCGGCCTGATTGCTTTGGCGCTTGGACTGCGATGACGTTGGCGATCGCTGGCCGGACGACGGAAGCGCTGCTCGCCCTCGAGCAGGTCGGTTTCTCTTACCCCGATGGCAGCGTCGGGCTCGCCGACTGTTCGCTGTCGATCATGCGCGGCAGCCGCAATGCTTTGATCGGCGCCAACGGTTCGGGCAAGACCACCGTCTTCCAACACACCAACGGGCTGCTGCGACCACAGGCCGGCGCGGTCCGCTACGCCGGGCAGGCCATCGATTACAGCCGCGGCGGATTGCGTCGCTTGCGCAGCAAGGTCGGCATGGTCTTCCAGAACCCCGACCGCCAGTTGTTTTCCGCCAGCGTTCTGGAGGACGTTTCCTTCGGTCCCTGCAACCTTGGCCTGGACAGCACGACGGTACGCGACCGGGTGGCAGCGGCGCTGCACGCCGTCGGCATGTCAGCCTTTGCCGACAAGGCTGTACACCACCTGAGCTTTGGCCAGAAGAAGCGCGTCTGCATAGCCGGCGTGCTGGCCATGGAACCCGAACTGCTGGTGCTCGACGAACCGATGGCCGGCCTCGACTACCGCATGCAGGAAGAGCTGCTGGCGGTGCTCGATGGACTGCACGCGCGCGGCATCACGCTTCTGTTGGCCACGCACGACATCGACTTCGCGTACCGCTGGGCCGACCAGATCCACCTGATGCGCGCCGGCAGGTGCACGGCCTCTCTCGACGCCGTGCATCTCGCGGAGTACGCCGGCGAGTTGTCGGCGCAGGGTCTGCCGTTGCCGGCGGTCATTCCCCTGCAGCATGGGCTGACGGCGCGCGGCCTGCTGTCGAGGGAGCAGCGACCGCGCAGTTGTGCCGAACTGCTGGCGGTGCTGGAAGGCGGCCAGTCAGCGGCGGGAGCCCGACCATAGAAAAAGGCGGCACCCGAAGGTGCCGCCTCCTCCACTCCTCCCCTTTTACTTCAGAATGCGCAAGACCGGTCAGGCCGTCTGGCTGCGCCGACGGGTGAGACCGATACCGGCGAGGCCAAGGCCCAGCAGCGCCGGCGAAACAGGGAACCTCACTTCGCGGCGACTTCCGCCCGAAATATCCATGCAGGGCGAACTGGGGTAGATGACAATCCTAGACGAGGTCGGCCACCGACTTCCACGACACACGACACACGACACAGCACTTTTCATGCCATAAGAAACTTGTTGTTATTTAGCAGTGTCTTGGCCGCTTCCCAAAGAGCTGAGGCAAGTCGGGGTGTCAAATATCCCGACAGGTCTGGGCGCTGGCGCGCACTCCCGTGTCAACGAGCGCCGCCCGCGAGCTTGCGCGAGTGGCCCGCGCCGACAGCGTCACGCCCCAGCGCGGCGCGCCAGCCAGTCGCTGACCGCCAGACCGGTGCCGAAATCCCAGGCTTTGAGTTTTTCCGGCGCGATCAGCCGAAACTCGGCGAGTTCCTCGTTGAGGCGGATCTCGCCGCAAGCAAGGACATGATAGGCAATGATCACCTCATGCTTGCGGGCGAACGGATAGACGCCGATCAGCGTCGCGGCGACGGCATCGAGGCCGAGTTCTTCCCGGACCTCGCGCGCGACGCCAGCCGCCGGATCCTCGTCACGCTCCAGAAAGCCGGTGATCAGGCCGAAAGCCCCCGCCGCCCAGGCGTAGTTGCGCGCCAGGACGATCCGTCCATCGTATTCGACGAGCGCGGCCAGTACGGGCGCCGGATTGTCCCAGTGGACAAAACCGCAAGCGGCGCCGCAACGCAAGCGCTGTCTGCCGGCCAGTTCGCTTTCGACGAGCGCTGAGCCGCAGCGCGGACAGAACTGCCAGCGACTGGTCACGACTCGCGCGCCAGCTCGCGAACGTCGCCAACGAGGCGATCGACGGTCTCCGGCGCCGTGTCCCAGCCGCACATGAAACGTGCTCCGCCGGCACCGATGAAGTTGTAGAACAACCAGCCACGCTCGCGCAGCCCTTCCTCGATCCGACCCGGTAGACGCACGAAGACACCGTTGGCATCGACCGGGAAAAGCGCGGGCAGGCCGGCGACTTCCGCCACTCCGGCGGCCAGGCGCCGCGCCATGGCGTTGGCGTGCGCCGCGTGCCGCAACCAGGTGCCGCTTTCGAGAATCCCCAGCCACGGTGCCGACAGGAAGCGCATCTTCGAGGCCAGTTGGCCCGCCTGTTTGCAGCGATAGGAAAAGTCCTCGGCCAGCCGACGGTCGAAGAAGACGACCGCCTCGCCGACCGGCAAGCCCATCTTGGTGCCGCCGAAGCACAGCACATCGACACCTGCCCGCCAGGTCATTTCGGCCGGGCTCAGGCCGAGTCCGGCGACCGCATTGGCGAAGCGGGCGCCATCCATGTGAACGCGCAGGCCCCGTTCGTGCGCCGCGTCGGCAAGGGCTCGCAGTTCGTCCGGGCGGTACACCGTGCCCACTTCCGTCGCTTGCGTCAGCGTCACCACCTTCGGCTTCGGATGGTGGATGTCGCTGCGCCGGGTGACGGCTTCGACGATCGCCGCCGGCGTCAGCTTGCCTTGCTCGCCACCCACCGCCAGCAGCTTGGCGCCATTCGAGAAGAACTCCGGGGCGCCGCATTCGTCTGTCTCCACGTGCGCCAGATGGTGACAGATGACGCTGTGGTACGACTGGCAGAGCGCGGCGAGCGCGAGCGAATTGGCGGCCGTGCCGTTGAAGACGAAGTAGACGTCGCAGTCGGTCTCGAAGAGCTCGCGCAGGCGGTCAGCCGCCTGCAGCGTCCATTCGTCGTCGCCATACGAGCGGACGTGTCCATCATTGGCGGCGAGCAGGGCCGCCAGCGCTTCCGGGCAGATGCCGGCGTAGTTGTCACTCGCGAAATGCTGCATCGAAGGGTTCCGTGGGTAGGATGGGCGCAGGCTGAGCCGACCTTGCCGCGGCAACCGGCTGGATAACGCCCTGCGAGCTGACCCGGGCGGTGACGAGATCGCGTCGGTCTGCTTCGCCTCGCGGATCGATCAAAGCCGCTGCTCGACCCAGGCGCGCACCGAGGCGAGTGCTGCCGGCAGGTTCGCGGCATCGCTGCCGCCGGCCTGGGCCATGTCCGGGCGGCCGCCACCTTTGCCGCCGACCTGCCGGGCAACCATGTTGACCAGTTCGCCGGCCTTGACCTTGCCGGTCAGGTCGCCCGTAACGCCGGCGATCAGCGTCACCTTGCCGTCGGCCGTCGAGGCCAGCACGATGGCCGCGCTCTTCAGCTTGTCGCGCAGCTTGTCGATCGTCGAACGTAGCGCGTTGACGTCGGCGCCGTCCATGACCGCGGCGAGGACGCGCGCGCCCTTGACCTCGACCGCTTGCGCGAGCAGATCGTCGCCTTGCGCCGAGGCCAGCCTGGCCTTGAGGCGGGCGAGCTCCTTTTCGAGTTCGTTAACCCTGCCCTTGAGCTTCCGAACCTGAACCTGGCCCTGCTCCACCTGTACAGAGTTAAAGCCCAGCTCAAAAGCCATTTCCGCAATTGCGGAATCCCAATTCTGAACGAGGGCCAGCGCATTGTCGCCGGTCACCGCCTCGACGCGCCGGACACCAGCGGCCACGCCGGTTTCGGCAAGGATCTTGAACAGGCCGATATCGCCGCTGCGCCTGACGTGTACGCCACCACACAACTCCTTGGACGATCCGATCGTCAGCACGCGCACCTCGTCGCCATACTTCTCGCCGAACAGCATCATCGCGCCCGACCGCTGTGCTTCCTCGATCGGCATGATGCGGGCGTCGGTGGCGGCGTTGGCGAGAATCTCGTTGTTGACGATCACCTCGACGCGGCGAATCTCGTCAGCGCTCAGCGGCGCGTTGTGCGCGAAGTCGAAGCGCGTCTTTTCCGGATCGACCAAGGAGCCTTTCTGCTGGACATGCCCGCCGAGCACCTCGCGCAGGGCCTTGTGCATCAGATGCGTCGCCGAGTGATTGCGCACGGTGCGTGCGCGGGCGAGTACGTCGACTTTCGCGGCGACGCCGTCGTCGACACGCAGCACGCCGGTTCTGACGACGCCATGGTGGCCGAACACCGCGGCCTGAATCTTCTGCGTATCCTCGACCGCGAAAATACCGCCCGCCGTCTGCAGCACGCCGCGATCGCCGACCTGGCCGCCGGACTCGGCGTAGAACGGCGTCTCGTCGAGAACGACGACTCCGATGTCGCCTTCGCTGAGTTCATCGACCGGGCTGCCGTCCCGGTAGAGCGCCAGCACCTTGCCGGTGACATCGAGCCTCTCGTAACCGTGGAAGGTCGTCGGCGGACCGCTGTAGTCGAGCGCAGTCGCCATCCGGAACTTGCCGGCAGCACGCGCCTGCTCCTTCTGCTGGGCCATGGCCGCGTCGAAAGCGGCGACGTCGACGCTCACCCCGCGCTCGCGGCAGACATCCGCCGTCAGGTCGAGCGGGAAGCCGAACGTGTCGTGCAGCTTGAACGCCGTGGTGCCGTTGAAGACGCCCTGACCCGGCAGGCTCGCGAGTTCGCCCTCGAGGATGCTCATGCCATGCTCGATGGTTTCGAAGAAGCGCACCTCTTCCTGGCGCAGCACGTCGGTAACACGCGCCTGCTGACTGACCAGCTCGGGATACGCCGAACCCATTTCGGCGACGAGATCGGGCACCAGCCGGTGGAAGAAAGCCGCCCGCGCACCGAGCTTGTAGCCATGCCGGATGGCGCGCCGGATGATGCGCCGCAGGACGTAGCCACGGCCCTCGTTGCCCGGTATCACGCCGTCGGCAATCAGGAACGCACAGGCGCGGATGTGATCGGCAAGCACACGCAGCGACGGGCTGTCGAGTTCGGCCGACGCGGTCTCGCGCGCCGCCGCGGCGATCAGCCGGACGAACAGGTCGATCTCGTAGTTGCTATGCACGTGCTGGAGGACCGCCGCCGTGCGCTCGAGCCCCATGCCGGTATCCACCGACGGCTTCGGCAGCGGGTGCATCACACCGGCTTCGTCGCGGTTGAACTGCATGAAGACGTTGTTCCAGATCTCGATGTAGCGGTCACCTTCCTCGTCGGGCGACCCCGGCGGCCCACCGGGGATGCCCTCGCCGTGATCGTAGAAGATCTCCGTGCACGGACCACAGGGACCGGTATCGCCCATCATCCAGAAGTTGTCGGAAGCGTAGCGGGCGCCCTTGTTGTCGCCGATGCGCACGACCCGCTCGGCTGGAACGCCGATCTCCCGCGTCCAGATGTCGTAGGCTTCGTCATCCTCGGCGTACACGGTGACCCAGAGGCGATCAGGCGGTAGCCCGTAGACGTCGACGAGCAATTCCCAGGCGTAGCGGATCGCGTCGAGCTTGAAGTAGTCGCCGAACGAGAAATTGCCGAGCATCTCGAAAAACGTATGGTGGCGTGCGGTATAGCCGACGTTCTCGAGGTCGTTGTGCTTGCCGCCGGCACGCACACACTTCTGCGACGTCGTTGCACGCAGGTACGGGCGCTTGTCGAAACCCAGGAAGACGTCCTTAAACTGGTTCATGCCGGCGTTGGTGAACAACAGCGTCGGATCGGCATGCGGCACGAGGGAACTCGAGGCGACGATCTGGTGACCTTTCGATTCGAAGAACTTGAGGAACTTGTCGCGGATTTCGGCACTTTTCATCGGCATGCTTTTCATCGTCATCGGTGCCCGCACGGGGCGCGTTCAAGGAGCTGCGATTCTAACGTGAAAGTCGGATTTCCGACCGGGGAATGTCCTTGGGGGGACGGCTTTGGGAGCGGGGTGCGCGTGGGTCCCGGATTTCGCTGGCGCTGCATCCGGGCTACGGCGCAATGGCGTGATAAGGCCGGCGAGCGTGGGCACCCGTAGGTTGGGTTAGACCGCCGGGCGTACCAGAAGATCCGCCTCGCCGAGGCAGTCGATGCGGTCGCTGAACACGGCAGCGACGCCCCGCTGGAAGAGCGCCGCCGCGACGAGCGGATCGTTGACCGTGTAGCAGAGGAGCGGAATGGCGGCCGCGTGCGCCGTGCGCAGCAAGTCGTCGTCCACGCTGCTCACGGCGCAGTGGAGCGTCAGCGCGCCAAGCGCGCCGACGCGCGCCGGCCAGTCCGCTGGCGGACACTCGTAGAGACAGCCGAGCGGTAGTTCGGGGGCGGCAGCGCGCGCTGCCGCGAGCGCCGACTCCGAAAATGACGAGACCAGCGGCAGCTCGGCGCCCGCCCAAAGTTTGCGGATCTCGCGCGCGACGACATCGCCGGTCAGTGTTTCGAAACCGGCTGCCGGCTTGATCTCGACGTTGGCCCGCAGGCCCAGTTGTTGACAGAGACGCGCTGCCGCCGCGAGCGTCGGCAGCGGCTCGCCGGCGAACGCCGGGTGCCGCCGAGCACCGGCGTCGAGGACACGCAAGTCGCCATCGGTAGTTGCGCAGACCCGGCCAACGCCGTTGCTCGTGCGCTCTAGCGTCTCGTCGTGAATCAGCCACGGCGAACCGTCCGCCGACAGCATCACGTCGAACTCCACCGCCCGCAAGCCCAGCCGGGCGGCGATGCGCAGGCCGGCGAGCGTGTTCTCCGGCGCCAGCGCACCGCCGCAGCGATGCGCGAAGACGCGCGGCAGGGGCCAGCCCAGCCGCCGATGAATCACTTCACCAGAGACGCCTTGAGTGCCGCCGGCATCACCGCATTGCCGCGATGCACGGCGGTATCTAGCGCCTGCTTGGCCGGTGTCTTCCCGGACCAGGCGGCTTCCAGTTCCTCCTCGACGATGATCCGCACGGGCTCGATCTCCGACACGCGTATCGCGCGCAGGGCAGCCGGCCCCTGCAATTCGCGCTCCGCCACATTGAGAGCGACGACGTCGCCCTTCAGCAGTTTGCTCTCCGCCGCCGCGCGGGAGGCGGCGGTCATCGGCAGGAAACCTCCCGCAGAAGTCAGTTCGACCTGGATTTCGGGCTTCAACAGGAAGCTGACGAAGTTCGCGACGGCCTTGTACTCGGCCGGCTTCTGGCCGGCGCCAACCCACAGTGACGAACCGGCGGCGAGCGTCTGCTGCGGCGTGCCCTGCACGTCGTCGTGGTAGGGCAGCGGCGAAACCCCGGTCTGTGCCTTGCGCGCCTCCGGCAGCGCGGCAAACAGCGACGACGAGCTGGTCAGCATGCCGCAGTCGCCGGCGGCGAAACGCCGGTCGGCTTCATCGCGCCGACCGAAGTACGTGAAGAACCTCGCCTTCGCCCAGGTCGTCATCATGGCCGTGTGCTTGACCTGAACCAGGCCATTGAAATTCAGCTTGCCCTTGCCGTCGGCCACCTCGACACCATTCCATGCACTCAGGTTGTCGATATGCACCCAGGCTGGCCAGGTCGTGGTGTATGGGCAGGTGCTGCCGGCGTCGAACAGCTTGTCGGCCGCCTTCTGCGCCTCGGCCCAGGTCTTCGGCGGCTTCTCGGGGTCAAGACCGGCCTTGCGGAAAGCTTCCTTGTTGATGTAGAGGACCGGCGTCGACAAGGCGATCGGCAGCGCGAACAGATTGCCCTTGGCATCGCCCAGGCCGACACGCAGTTCGGGGGCCAGCTTGCTGCCATCGAAGGGCTCCTTGGCGTCTTTCATCACCTGGTGCAGGGGGACAAAACGTGCGCGCGCGGCAACGAACTTGGCCTGCTCCTCGCGTGTCACCAGATTGAGGTCCTTGGGCGCGTCGCCCTGGACACGGCGCACCAGCTTGACCTGGTAGTCCTTCTGCCCCGTATTGAAACGTTCGATGAGCTTCTCGAGCCGCTCGGCACGCTCCTCGTCAAGCTGATGCGACAGCTCGATATCGGTCGGCGCGGCAAGCGCCGTGAACGAAGCCGGGCCCGCAAGAGCCAGCGCCAACGCGGCCGGGAGAGTTTTCAGTAAGCGCATGTCGATCCTCGATAGTGGGAAAAAAGCTCGCATTATAGTCTGACCTGACGGCAATCCCGACAGTCCGCTTCGGTCATCGGCAGCCGCTGCGGGCCGCCCGGCAAGAACGTGGAGGCGGCCAGCGGGCGCGGCGGCGGCAGACAGCCAGACGCCGCCATTACGGTGAACGTGCCGGCGAACGTGCCGGCGTTCAGGGCGCCGAAGTCGCTCGTGGGCGATGAAAGACTCGACCCAGCAAGGCATTGAGTCCGGTCGGCCGGGCCGCTCGCAGCGCCTTGCGATACGCCTGCGTGTGCCGTTGCATGCGCTTGATCGCCTCCGGATCGAGCGTGATTCCCGCGCTATTGACCGCCTTGGCGACGACCTCCATCCGCTGCGAATCGGCACGCAAGCCAAGCCCGTCATAGATCACGGCCAGATGCATCGCGGCCGGCAGGGCTGCCTGGCTGGTCACTTCCGGCCCGGCGAGCGCCTTCAGAAAGTAGGTGATGGCCAGCGGAATCTCGCCGCGGGAGACGGCAGCCTGCCCGCGCAGCGACCAGGCGCCGCATTCGAAGGTTGCGGGCAGCCCCTTCGTTATCGCTTCGTCGAGCAGCGCATCGGCTTCCGCAAACTGCTCGGCCTGGAGGACGCGCAGGGCGGCTTCGAAATCGGTCTTCCCCGCCCCGACGTTGGCGCCGACCCGCACGAAACTGGTTCGGCAGTGTTCAGGGCGGACACGGCCCGGTTCGAGCAGCTCGGCGCCTGCTCCTTCGGGTGCAGCCGCGTGCTCGGCAGCAGCGGCGGGTTCGCGTTCAGGTTCGCCCGAGGACTCGGCGGGTTTTGCCGGCACCGAGGCCCGCCGCGCCCGCCATCGCCAGAACGCAAACGCCCCGACGCCCAGCACGAGCAGCGAGAGCCCCACGAGCGCAGCCGTGCGCGCCGATGGCAGGCCGAAATCCAGCCCCTTCTCGGCGTCGGTCTTGGCGAAACTGACCACCGGCTTCGGCGGCTCGGGCAAGGACACGGTGAAAGCGCGCCCGCCGAATTCGAGCGAGACGATGTCACCCGCCCTGGCCGGTCCGGCAAAGGCAATACACAGATCGACAGTCGGGCCTTCGAGGGTGAGTTTCAGCGGAGCGCTGGCACTGTCTCTTGACACGCCGAGACCACCGTCCTTGCCCACGGCCATTCGCGACACCTCGCGCACGCGCGTCTCGGGAGACAGGTAGCGGCACATCGCAATGCTCACACCGACGGCGACCGCGCTCTGCGGCTTGGCTCCCGGAGTCGACCCGGAGATTCTTGCCCGGATCTCCGGCAGCGCCACCGGGTCCAGGCGGCCGCCCGGCTGCACGCTCAGCCGCCCCTGGATCTCGAGGAAGCCCTCGCCATCGGGTGGAGTGCGACGAACGAAATCGTTGTCGTCGCGCATCCATATCGCCGGCACGGACTGCGCCGTGAGCCCCCTCAGCGACCAGCTTTCGGGCGACGACTGCGCGGCGGCAAGCGGCGTCAGGATGGCGACGACCAGCCCGACCAAGGCCAATGCTGTGGTAGCCATGTCGAAACACTCACTCCGAACGGTTGATGATCCAGGGGAGCTTTACACATTTGCAGCCCTGGATCAAGCGGCGGCACGTCGTGCCTGACCAGCGCCCGCGCAGCCCGTCACGGCCGGCCCGACCACTGGCTTCGCCCGGCGGGCCGATCAGCAGAAACAGAAAGGGCGGCTACCTGAGCCGCCCTTTACTACCCGAAAGGAAAAGGGCCTAGCTACGCCGACGGCGCGCGAGCAATCCGCCGAGCAGTCCGATCCCCAGCAGCGCCGAGGTCGCGGGTTCGGGGATAGACACCGGAGCGGTGGTGATCAGGGACGCGAAGCGGACGGTCGTATTGGTACTCTCCGGCGTCCGGAAGCCCAGGCACGGCGCCGCTACGCCAACCGCAGAGCAGGCGGCAGCCGGCAGAGGATTGAGGCCACTGGTCGATTCGAAGAAACTGATGAAATACTGCTTTTCCGGCAAACCACCTACGCCGTCTATGTCATAGAAGAACGGGAAGTTAAGCGATGTGGTGTCGGTGACATAGATGTCCGCGCAGCCGTTGATATTGACGCCCACATTGTTCGCCCCACCGTCGGCACAAGTGCCGCTGGCAGGAGTATTGGGCGTTTCAGCGAAATGAATCTTGAAAATGATGTTCGCCGACGGCAAAGCGGCACCGGCAGGCGAGAAGGGCGTCAGCGTCAGCGCCGAGACGATGTCGACAGTCTTCAACGTCGTTCCGGAGATCGGCTGATTGCGGTGTGTAATGGAAACGTTGGGCACTGACGCACCGTTCGTGTTCACGTTCGCGCTGGAAACAGCGGGGTTGATGTCGAGGCCGCTGACACCACCGCTGCCCCAGCTAAGGCTCAGCGGGCTCTTGGTAATGGTGGAAGCGGCGCCGCAATTGCCGGCCGTATCGCACACCGTACTGGTATCGAAAGCCGTGGAGACGTCGACCTTCCAGATATCGACGGTATTGTTGGCTAGGGTCGCATGCGCGCCAAACGACAACGACGCGGAAGCAACACCGACCGCACAGGCGATGAGTGCCTTGAGTGCTTGGGTTTGCTTGATCATGGTGAGTTACTCCTTCTTATATTTGCGCGCACCGACTGTGCGACGAGCAGAATAAGCAAGTACCGTGCCTATATTAATTTCTGCACTTAAATCAGTTTAAGGTCCGAACTTCGCCGCTACGTAGGCGCGCGGGCTGTAAGATTTTTCGACACCACGGCTGGGCCGTTTGCGACAGCACAGGCATCCCGCGCTACGCAACAGCCATTGCCCAATGCTCGCGACGGTGCTCAGAGACCCGCAAGGAGCTTCTTGACCTCATCTTGGCCCGCGTACTTGTCACCGAGCTTTGCCAGCATCTGCAGCTCCCGGCGCGCCCCTTTCGTATCGCCGGACTTGATCAGCGCCTTGGCCAGATTGAGCCGCATCTCGGGAGTGTTTGGCGCCGCCGAGGACGCCTTCCTGAGCATCTCAGTGCCGCGTTGGAGGTCGCCGCGCTCGACGAGGATCCAGCCGAGGGTATCGAGGATCGTCGGATCATCGGGCGCGAGCCGGTTGGCGCGTTCGGCGTAATCGAGAGCCATCGGATCGCCCGCCCGACCAGCAGCCCACGCCAGATTGTTAAGCGCCCGACGGTTGTTCGGAAAGTCCACCACCACGTCCTTGTAGATACGAACTGCCGCTGGGTAATCCTTGCCGGCCAGAGCTGCGTCGCCGAGGTAGCTGCGCACGACCACATCCTTCGGATGCGCTTTCGCCCAATCGGCCACGACCTTGGCCGCCTCGTCCGGACGGCCGGCCTTGAGCAACGCCGAATGGAGCCCGACAACGAGTTGCGAAGAATTCGTCCGCTCGATGCCGGTTCTCAGCACGCGGATGGCATCCGGCCACTTCTCCTGCTGCACGAAGGCCTTCGCCTCGAGGAAATAGCCAATCGGATCAGTCGGTTGAGACTGCTGCAGCTCACGGGCCGCCTCGATGGCATCTGCCGGATGACCGGCCTGCTGATCCAGTGCGGCCAGACGTACTGCGGCCGGCCGCAAACCTGGCCGCACACTCAAGGCCTTGCGCAGGGATCCCTTGGCCGCGTCAACCGCGCCACTAGCGACTTGCAGGTCGGCTAGGCGAATCAGCAGCTCGGGCGATCCGGGAGCGAGTTCGATCGCTTTCGCCAGCGTGATGGCCGCGAGATCGGGCTTGCCTGCCCGGCTCTGTAACTCGGCGAGGGCCGTCAGCAGGCGCTCGCTGCCGGGAATCGCCTTCGTCGCCTGCTCGGCGACGGCCACGGCGGTATCGAGGTCCCGCCGACTAGCGTGGAACGACACCAGCGAAAGCCTGGCATTGACGTCTGCCGGCGCGACTTCGACGGCCTTTTCGAGCGTCGCACGCACTGCATTCGGGTCGGACGCGCCGTCACTTAGCCATTCCGCGTAGGCAAGCAGAACGCTCGCGTCCTTCGGGCGCCCCGCGACCGCATCTTCGAACCGCTTCTTCGCGCGCTCGAGCTTGCCATCGGCGAGATCCAGACGCCCCAGGTGGCGCAGCGGGGTGACCAGATCGGGGCGGAGTTCGTACGCCCTTTCGAAAGCCACCCGAGCCTCCGCCTTCCTGCCTGCGGCACTCAGAACCTCACCTTCAAGCGTCAGGATGCGTGCGTCGCCCGGGCGTTTGGCGGCCATGTTCGCGAGAACCTCCAGCGCCTTGTCGAACTGCTTGCTGCCAACGAAGTGGCTGACCAGCAGGACGTCCGCTTCGACACCCGACGCGTCCACGGACGACGCTTCCATCAGAACGTTGATGGCCTGGCCGGCATCGCCGCCGGCCAGGCGGGCCAGCGCAAGACCCGTCAACGCCTTGGGGGTCTTGCCGCCCAACGCATTGGCCTGCTCGAACAGCGACTGCGCCTTCTTCGGGTCGCCCGCCTTGAGGTACACCATGGCCGCCACGGTCAGCGCCCGTGGTTGATCGGGCGCCTTCGCCACCATCTCCTGCGCCACCGCCAAGGCCCTTTCCAGGCGCTGGGTCCGCAACAGGACGCCAATCAGCGCCTGCTGCGCCGCCAGGTTGCCCGGGTTCCGCATCAGCACCTTGCTGAGATCCTTCTCGGCGAGTTCGTATTCGCCCATCTCGGCGTTCAGGGTCCCCGACAACAGCAGCGTCGGAACAAACTCCGGATCGCCCTTGAGCGCCAGCGCAACGTGGTCGCGCGCTTCGTTCAGGTCGCGGTCGCGAATCGCCATCAGGGCCAGCACATGCTCCGTCCGCGGGTGCTCTTCGGCCGCTTCCACCATAGCGGCCAGTTGCGCTCTGGCGTCGTCGACCCGGCCGGCCTGCCAGAGGAGCATTATCGCTGTGTAGTGCGCAGCGACGTCGGACGGTCGCACCTGCGTGAGCGCCTGCAGCGCCTGGATGGCGCCCGCCAGGTCACCCTTGCTCTGGGCGATGCTGGCCTTCGCACGCAGCGCCTCCACCGACTTGGGCTGACGCGAAAGTACCTGATCTATGGCCAGAGAGGCCGCATCGTACTCGCCTGCGGCTCCGGTGATCACCGCTCGCGCAATTGCCGCCCTCGGATAGTCGGGACTGGCGTCGAACGCCTGTTGAACGGTCTGCTTTGCGGCCTCGACGTTGCCTGTGAACAGGTGCACGAATGCCTGGCTGACCAATACGTCGGCCCTCGCCTCGGGCGACCTGATCTGCTGCGGCGGAAAGTCGGACAGCACTTTCTGGTACTCGCCGCTTTCGAGCAGCGCCCGCGCCAGCAAGGGCTTGACGGTCTCACCTTCCAATCCCGCTTCGTAAGCACGACGCAGTTCCTTCTCGGCCGCCTGCGGTTCGCCGTTGTCGAGGAGGACCCGCCCAAGCAGCAGGCGACCCTCCCCAAACTCGGGATCGGTCTGCAACACGCTGCGCAGCCGGATGATGGCGGCCTGGTAGTTCCCCGCGGCGAAGTCCGCTCTGGCCGAGGCGACCGACTTGTCGCGACTGTCGCCACAGGCGGTCAGAGAAAGGGCAAGAATGATTGCCGCCGCGCTTCTGGTGAGCAGGCGGATAGGCTGGCGTTTCATGAGGAGTTCTCCCTTGTGGCTGTCGTCTGGAAGCTGGTTGATCGATATGCCGAAGAAATGGCGCCGGCGAGCGTTCGCGCCAGCCGAGCGATTCCTCCTGGAGCCCTGCCCGACCACCTGCTGAACACCGGCGGCGTAGCCGGTGGAACGCGTCTTGCCCACCCGGCAAACGCTGGCGCTGGTACGCCCCTCTGCCAACCGGATGACTCGCCTGCCGGATACGGGAAAGCGACTGCATCTGCCAGGCGTCTGCCGGCCGGCCCGCGATCGTCCGGCGCTACTGGCGCCCCGGCGATCCGCGCGGTCGCCGGCACGGCACCTGCCGGGCAAGCGGCCAGCACTCCCGACAAATGGCGATCTTATCCCAGTTGGTCGGTGGCACGCCGTGAAGTTGTTTGCGCTGGCGGACCTGGGCCCATCCGCCGGGGTCCTGAACGAGCCCTGCCAGCACCCGGAGGACGGCCCGAAAAAAGCGGACCCGCGGCGGCTTCCGGTTAAAATGCACGCCATTAAAACCTTTGCCCAGGGATCGTCGTGCCCGATAGTCCACGGAGTCAACTGCGCACACTGCTCCTCGCCGCCACCCTCCTGCTCGGCCTGTCGGGCTGCGATGTCGTCCAGCAGAAACTCGGGATCGAGGCGCCGGCGGCCAAGACCGCGCGACTCGAAGGCGAGGGCAAGGCGGTTGGCGGTGCCTGCCGGCAATCGGGACGCGCAATCGAGGATTGCTATTCGATCTATTCGTGGTTGCCGAAAGCGGCCATCTACGAGGGCTGGCGCGACATGGATGTCTACATGCGCGAAAACAAGCTGCTGACCGTCGAGCCACAACTGCCGCCGCCACAACCGCCGGGCACGAAGAAGAAGAAGGCACCGCCACCTGCCGAGGATGCCATTGCCGAACCGCGAGCCGAGGGCAAGAATGGCGAGGCGCGTTAGGCGCTTCGCGAAGCGGCCCAGCTCACCGACTCGTCTATAATCGCAGGTGCACGCCACGCGCGATCCTCCCGATCGACGGGACGGCACATTCATTACAAGATCGCCCATCACCCACACTCCACGCCATGTCCAAGCCGATCCAGCCGCCGCAGCCAGCCGCACACGATCGCGATGCGCTGCTGCGTGCCGGCCGTGACCTGTTCCAGAAGCGCTTGACGGAGATCGTCAGGCAATCCGGCGTTCGGCTGCCGGCCGCGCTCGACGCGTTCGGCCGCGAGATCGGTGAAGCGCACGACGAGCTGGCCGCAGCACGCCAACTCGATGGCTTCGATCAGGCCGCCGACCTCACCGCTTCACGCCTGACCTTGCTCGGCGACGACGACCTCGAACTGGACATTCGCGTCCGCGAAGTGGCCGCCCACCTGCGCGAAGCCGGTGGTCGCGATCTCTGGCGAACGCAGTTGCGCTACCGGACGCTGCTGCGTCGCCCGCTGATGAACGAGGATGCCCATCCGATCGGTCCGGACGTCATCTGCCTCGGCCTGTGGGCACTCTGCGCGCAGTGCGGCGGCACCCTCGAGCAGCGGCTGGCCCTGCTCGACCGCCTGGAGCCGGACATCTGCCAGCAAGTCGCCGTGATCTATCGAGAAATCGACGAACTGCTGGCTGCCGCCGGCGTCGACCCGGCGCCGGGGCAGACCCCGCCAGCGGCCACCCGTTCGGGATCAGGCGACGCGGCCGATGACGGGCAGGGGCCCGTCGACCCCTTGTCGGCTCTCCAGCAGGTCATGCGACAGCAACACGACGGCGATCTACCCGTGGCGTTCGGAAACCTGCGCGGTCATGCCCAGGCGACGTCGGCGAACCCTACTCTCGATGCCGCGGCGATGGTCATGCTCAAGCACCTGTTCGAGCGCCTGACAGCCCTCGAGGCACGTTCGCCTACGGTGATCGCGGACTCGGCAGCGTTGGAGTCGCCGTCGCCTCCTGCCCTGCACGCACTGAAGGCCAAGGATCTGGACCTGCCGCTGGGCATGCCGGAGGCGATTACTCTCGACACCCTGGGCCTGATCTTCGAAGCGATATTCGATTCCGCGGAACTGCCCGACACCGTCAAGGCGGCCATCGCGCGCCTCCAGATCCCCCTGCTCAAACTGGCGATCGTCGATTCGTCGCTTTTCGCCAACAGCCGGCATCCGGCGCGCCTCCTGATCAATCGCATGGCGCGGGCAGCCGTCGGCTTGCCGCGCGCTGCCGGCTGGGAGCATCCGGTCTGCCACCGTATCGGTAGCGTAAGCGCTGCCGTTCGCGAGAGACTCGCCGAGAAGGGCGCCGTTCTCGACTCGTATCTTGCCGAACTCGACGTGCTGATCGGCGAACGTGACCAGGCCATCCGCCTGCAGGCCGACCGGCATGTGCCGGTGGTGGAGGCGCACGAGAAGCGGCAGTATGCCGAGCAACTCGCGCGCACCTGGTTGCGGGGAAGCCTGCCCCGCGCGCGCTCGCCTGAAGTGGCGTCGTTTCTCGACCGCTACTGGTTTCGGGTGATGGTCGCCGCGGCCATGGAGGGCGGCGGCGAAGGGAAGCGCTGGCAAGAGCACGACGCCACCGGGGATGAATTGATCTGGAGCGTCCTCCCCAAACAGAGTGCCGAGGAACGCAAACGCCTGGCCAGCCTCGCATCGTCG
>AATN01000053.1_pt1 | contig 29292 bp, 28 predicted proteins | sample 270648 | NCBI WGS metagenome assembly AATN01 (sample SAMN02954269, study PRJNA17659) | bioreactor sludge metagenome | biome: terrestrial; feature: bioreactor; material: sludge; isolation source: Enhanced Biological Phosphorus Removal (EBPR) bioreactor sludge | place: Australia: Brisbane, Queensland
ACTGCGAGACACATTGGCTGCGAGATCTCGCCGAGAAGCCAGGCGCAGCCGGCACCGGCAAACAGGGCGACCGCCAGATAGCTGTGTCCGGGCGCCAGGACGGCGATGCTGGAACGTTTCCGCCAGATCAGCCACAAGGCAATCGGCGGGACAATGAAGCCGTGTGCATAGGTGTCCGAACGCAGCCAGATAGCGGCCATCGCCAGGACGGTTTCACGACAAAGCACCAGGATCAGTACCAAGGTGCATACCAGGGCCGGCAAAGCCACTCGCCACCCCGGATGCGTGGCAGACGATGTCGGTCTCGGTGCTGGCGTATTCATGGTGTCGCTTTCAGCAGGGAAGTGCAATCGGAGGTCATCGATTCGGCACGATCACCGTGGCAACAAACTACCACCGCCGGGGTCAGGCCAGATTGCGTACGATGAAGGGCCCGAGCCAATTGGCAAGTCCGACCGGCAGCCTCCGCCAGGTGTCGATCAGCAGACGGTACTTGGCGTTCGCCGGATTGTTCTGGGGCACGGAATCGCGCCGGTAAAGGCAGTACTCGTAGAACAGGGGCTGCGGCTCGAAGCCCCAGTTCTTCTTGAAGGCATAGGAACCGGTGCCCTGCTTGCTGCGGCCATAATCGAAAACCTTGAGCCCGCGCTCGCAGGAACGGCGCATCAACTCCCAGTACTTGAAATCGTTTGCCGCGAGTTCACGGGCCGAGATTTCGTCGCCTGCGTAATAGGGCAGGACTTCGTCGCGAAAATAGAAGCTGAGGACGCTGCTCAACGGACGCCCGCTTCCCTCGACGACGGTAAGGATCTCGCAATCGGCGCCGAACACCTGCTGCAGCGCCTCGAAGTAGCGTCTGGAAAAGGCAGGCGTTCCGTGGCGATGAACGTTGTCGGCATAGAGGGCGAAGAAGCGCCGGCAATCATTATCGATCTCGCTGCTCAAGCCGTTCTTGATGCCCTTGCGGACCATCGCACGTTGCTTCCGCGGAATCGCCTGCATGTTGGCTTCGACATCCGGTGCAAGGTCTTTGCGAAACCTGACATAGAGATCCTGTAGCGGCCACTCGGCGTGGCGTCGCCGGACGTTGCGCAGCTCCAGGTGGACGACTCCCAGTTGCCTGGCGAGGGCCTGCGCCTCCCGTTCCAGCGCCTCCACCGCCGCCGCGCTGGCTGCTGCCACGCCGCCATAGACGGCGAACGGCAACGAGGTCAGCGAGTTTCCGAACAGGAGACTCTTCACTTGGGCCAGCGGCAGAACACCCTCGATAAGGCCGGCGCGCTCCGCATAGAGGAAGTAGGTGCGATGACGAAAGACCTCGCTGACAATCCTCTGCCATCCGGCCTTGTGGAAGAAGCTGGCTTCCGGGCACGCGTCAACAAAAGCATCCCAACGTGCCACCGCAATGCGGTCGTCAGAACTCAGGTGGCGGATGGCCAGTGGCGCACTCGCCGCCGTCAGCCCGACAGCATCTTCGCCGGTCGTTCTCATACGCTCCCCACCGGCACCTGGGCATGATCAACAAGAAACACTTCGTCCATTCGGCCCCACTTGAAGTCCGCGAGCAATCGCCGGAGTCGGCCTTCGGTGTGCTGCAGGTTGACGTAATGGCGAAAGCGCGTCTTGGCACTGATGCCGGGAATCCGCGGCTGTTCGGCGTCGATCTCCCAGGGATGGAAATAGAAGATCGCCGCCTGCCGATCCAGTTCATTGACTTTTTGCAGCAGCCACCGCGACAGTGGATACGGCAGCAGCCGGAAGTAGCCGCCACCGCTGGCCGGCCAGTTGCGGTTGAAGAAGCGAGCCGTGGTCACCGGCAGTTCGAGCAGGCCGGAGCGCACCCGGTGCGCGAAACGCGGCGCGTCCGGCATGCCGTAGTGATCATGGCGGATGGGGTAAATGCTCGAACTGTAGCGATAACCCGCTCGCTCCAGGCAATCGAAGGCCCACAGATTGCCCGCACCGATCGAGAAACTCGGTGCCCGGTAGCCCTTGACTTCATGGCCGGAGATGTCTTCGAGCATTTTCTTCGCGCGCCCGACGTCAGCGGAGAAATCCGCAGCATTCAGATCGCTCGCGCGCTCGTGGCCGTAGCCGTGACTGGCCACTTCATGACCGCCGTGAACGATACGGCGCACGAGATGTGGGTAACGCTCGGCGATCCAGCCAAGCGTGAAGAATGTCGCCCTCGTCTGCCGCTCACCGAGCATTTGGAGAATCCGATCGACATTTCGCTCGACCCGGCACTCGCGACTATCCCATTGATCGCGCGGGATATAGGGAGCAAGTGCGGAGACCTGGAAGTAGTCTTCGACGTCGATCGTCAGTGCATTGGTGATCGGCTGTCTGGGCATTTCTCGCGTCACTCGTCAGATCGCTTGGCAACGCTGGGCATGGCGAGCAAGCAGCCACTGCGACAGGTCAGCGGCGATTCTCTCTGCTGCCCGACCATCCCAGAACTCCGGGATCCGACCCGTCTTGTCGGCGCCACTCAGGATCTCGTCGACGCCTTTGCGGATAGCATGCGGATCGCGGCCGACCAGGGTATTGGTTCCCTGATCAACGGTGATCGGCCGTTCCGTGTTTTCACGCATGGTCAGGCAGGGAACTCCAAGAGCCGTAGTTTCCTCCTGCAAGCCGCCGGAATCAGAGAGCACGAGTCTCGCCCCCGTCAGCAGTCCGAGCATTTCCAGATAGCCCTGCGGAGGCAGCAGGACGATCCGGTCGCTGGCCAGCAGGTCAAGCAGAGCGAAGCGCTCGATGTTCGCACGCGTGCGCGGATGCAGGGCGAAAACCAGCGTAATCCGTTCGGACACCTCGCGAAGAACGGACAGCAGCGGCTCGAGCCGGTCCAGTCGATCGACATTGGATGGACGATGCAGCGTCACCACCCCGTAGCCGCAGGGCTCGTCGAGAACCTCCGGGGCGACGCCGGCCATCAGCAGCACCTGCGCTGCGGGATGGGCATGCTCTCGATTCGACAGCAAGGAGTCAATCATGACATTGCCGACGAAGTGTACACGCTCCTCGGCAACGCCCTCGCGCATCAGATTGAGGTGGGCGCTGCGCTCGGTGGTGTACAGTCGATCGGCAATCTGGTCGGTGAGCACTCGGTTGATTTCCTCCGGCATGGCGCGATCGTAACTGCGCAGGCCGGCTTCGACATGCACTACGGGAACATCCTTCTTGGCGCAGACCAGAGCACACGCCAAGGTCGAATTGACGTCCCCGACGACTAGAACGCAGGACGGTTTGTGCGTGTCGAGAACCGGCTCGAAGCGGCGCATCACCTCGGCCGTCTGCACCGCGTGAGTTGCTGAACCTACCTCGAGGTTCAGGTCGGGATGTGGCAGGCGCAAGTCGGCGAACAAGCGGTCGTTCATGTCCCGGTCGTAATGCTGACCGGTATGAACAAGCAATGTCGGTATCGCTGGCGAGTGGGCGGCGAAAGCGCGCAGGATGGGCGCCATCTTCATGAAGTTCGGCCGTGCGCCGACAACACAGATCACGGGGCCCAGATCAGCGGGCCATGCCTCGTTAACCACGATGAATTTCCTTTACTGTCTTGCGCGAACCGCATCCACCAGCTGCTGAAGCAGCGAGAGAACGGCTGCATTGTTTCGTTCGAGGCGGAACATGCTGCGCTCGATGCGTATCATTCGCTGCTCTGACTGACCGTTCTTGAGATCGGCAATGACGCGTGACGCCTGATCGGCAGTGTTCGGGTCCATCGCCAGTCGGGAAAGGTCGATGTCCAGAACGCCGCTATCGGTGAGTTGCGGGTTCGTGGCGGAATCACTGTCGCCGGTCTTGCCTGCCGCCTGTGAAGAGGAAGGTTGAGTCTCCTCCCGGATCTCCCTGGCAACATCTTCCACGTCGACCCGCGCGAAGTCGGTCTTCCCAGTCAGGAAGCCCGACAAGAGAAGGCGATCACAATGCGAGTTGATTCGCCGGGGTACCCCACCGCTGGCCTCGAAGATCGCCTCGAAGGCACCGGCATCAAAGCGCGGCATACCCTGCGACCCGGCGCACTTCAGCCGGTGCTCGATGTAGGCCTGCGTTTCGTCCTGATCCATCGGCCCGATATGGCAAGCCGCAATCACCCGCTGACGCAGTTGCTGCATCTGCGGACTCTGCATGATCTTGCGGAATTCCGGCTGACCAATCAGGAAACTCTGCAGCAGCGCCTGGGTACCAAACTGGAAATTCGACAGCATGCGTAGTTCTTCAACCGCACGCGCCGTCAGATTCTGCGCCTCGTCGACAATGAGCAGGCAGCGCTTGCCCTGGCGAGTGACATCAACCAGAAAAGCCTCGAGAGCGAGCAGCAGTTCGGACTTGCCCACATTCCTGGTGCCGACGCCAAAAGCCGCGGCGACCATACGCAAGGTATCCTCGGCGTCGAGCTGAGTAGTCACCAACTGGGCTGCCAGCACCTTCTCGTGATCGAGGTCCTTCAACAGGCCGCGCACGATTGTTGTCTTCCCCGCGCCAACCTCGCCAGTGACGACAATGAATCCCTCGTTTTGATTCAAGCCGTACTCAAGATACGCCATCGCCCGCCGGTGCTGCTTGCTGGCAAAATAGAAAGAGGGGTCGGGATTCAGCTGGAAGGGCTTGCTGGTCAAGCCGTAGAAGGATTCGTACATGAGAACCGATCAGAAACGGTGTGACAGCCCGCCGGCCAGCGCGCTCTCGGTGTAGCCAGTCACGCCATCGGCAATCACCCGGCGCGCCGTCATGTTGGCGCTGGTGTTGGGCGAGAAACGGGTGGTAAACAGCAGGTACGCGCCTTGCGTCTTGGTATCCGGTGAACCGGCGGTGAAGCCGAGGCTTTGCTGCTGGTTGAGCGCTAATGAGAGAGAGGAAAAACCCGTCAGCTGATGTCCCCAGACGACACCCAATCCGCGCTGCCGAACCCGGTTACTCAAAGAGAAGTCATCGGTCAAACCGTTGACCACACCAATTGGCTGTTGTTCGCTCTCCGTTGCGGTCAGGGTCACCGTGTTGCGAACGCCGAGCAAGGCCACCGAGAGTTGCTGCAACTCCTGCAGGGTGGGCCGGTTGGCCAGGAAGCCATTGACGACCGAACCATCGGCCGGCACTCCTCGGTCCTGCAGGACCTGCGTGACCTGCGCCCGGATCGCATCCGGAGAGAGCCCCGGGTTGCTGGCGGCGATGATCGAGTAATACGCGTCGTAGTTGCTGCCCTGCCCAGTGTTGCCAACACCTTGCGGCTGATACGACACATTCCGGCTGGCTGTGTAGGTCACCAGCGAGCGCGGCATGCGGTGGCTGAAGCCCACCTGGTAGCCGTTGCCAAAGAAACGCCGGGTGGCCGTCGCTTCCAGCTTGGTGCGCGGGCTGGGCGTCCACAGCAAGCCAAAACCGGAATCGTTGTGGGTCTCGTCCTGCACGCTGACCAAATTGGTCGTCTCCCGCCCGCCGATAAGCGAGACCTGTAACTGCGGGTCGAAACGGTACGCCAGTGTTGCCCCATAGCGCGTGTCATTGCGGTCCCTGCCAACGTCATAGTCAGTGGCCACCTTGCTGGCATCCAGCGACCAGCTGAGGCCACTGAAGCGAGTCAGGCCATTGACCCTGCCGACCCACTGCTTGGTCGTGATGTCGGACGCCAGATTCGACTTGGAGGACGTGGTGGACGCCGTGTAGCGCAGAAGATACTCGGTGGAAGTCAGGAACCTGCCCTTGACATACGGCGAGACAGAGTAATTCGACGTTTCAGTCCGGTTGTTATCGATGTTGGCTGTACTCGGTGCGACCTTGCCGAACGCCGAAAGGTATTGTTGCGAAATGCTTCCCGTGGCGTCGATGAACAGCCAGTCATCGAGCGCCTCAAGCGTTCCCGTCGCCGTCAGCGCATTCTGACGGTTGTTCGAGGCGGACTCATGGGCATAAAGGTTTTGTGTCAGGCCGTAGTTGAGTCGTAGACTGGCGCGCGCGCCTTTGCCGTCGATCGAAATACCGGGGGTCACCGCGGTAACCAGATCGCTCGTCGGATCCGTCGACGACAGGAAGACGTTGTTGGTGAGCGTCTCGTTCACCGCGATGACCGGCGTGATCTGCCATTTCTCTGCGTGCGCAGGAATCGCCAGGCACAGCAACGCGAAGCCAAACCACGAGACAGACGCCTCAAGGCGTCGGCCGCCGTCCCTGCCCGCGCCACCAACGCCAGGGCCGCTCGCCGCAGCCCTGATCCTGCGGTGTCCAGCACCCTTGGCACCACGCGGGCGCTCAAGCGCCATCTGACGAACCATAGCCATAACCGTAACCATAACCGTAGCCATAGCCGTAGCCATAACCGTAGCCATCCTGGGTACTTGAGCGCGCCTGATTGAGCAGCATCATCTTTACGGGGCAGGATTCGATGGCGGCAAGCGCATGCTTGACGTCGCCACGCGCCGTGCTTTCGGCCTTCACCACGACCACCACCTGTCCCATGTGCGTCGCCAGCACCCGAGACTCAGTCGTCATCAATAGCGGCGGCGAGTCGAAAATGATGATCCGATCCGGATAGCGAGTCGCCATCTCGTCGAGCAGGGCGATCATGGCGTCGCTGGCGAGGAGTTCAGTCGCCCGCGCGTGCTGCGTACCACTGGGCAACAGGCTGAGCTTTTCGACGTTGGTGCGCATCAGTACCTGTGAGAAATCCACGGAGTCGTCGATCAGCACGTCGAGGAGGCCCCGCGCCGGCGGCAACCCAAGCATCTTGAGCACCGAGGGTTTCGGTACATCCGCGTCCACCAGCATCACCGTATTGTCCAGCTCCATGGCAATGCTCATCGCGAGATTGATCGCCGTGAAACTCTTGCCCTCGCCGGCAAGGGCGCTGGTCACCATGATCAGATTTCCACGCCTAACCGGTGCCGCCCCCTTGCCCATCGCATTGGCGATCAGCGGCCGCTTGATCACGCGATACTGATCGGCGATCTGCGAACGCGGCGCGTCCGGGGTGATCAGACCACCCACCGCGAGCGCAGTCATGTCAAGCTCGATGCGCCGGGATACTGCCGGCTCTGCCGCCGGCAGGTCGACAAGGAGCTTGGCAGCGACGGGCTCCCCGGCATCCGGGGTCGGCGTCGCGCGGGTGGCGGCATCGGCCGCCAGGACGGCGAGTGGTGGCGCAGCGTCGGCAACCGACCCCGAGACTTCCACACCGGCCTTGCGCAGTTGTTCCAGACGCTTCGCCGCTTGTTCAATGAGGCTCATCGTTTTTCCTCAGGCAGTACGGACGGAAAGTAGAAACAAAGCGAGAAGCCCTGCACCATAGACCGCGACGAGCGAGCCGCAAGCCGCTAAAAACCGCAGCAGATCCTTTCTCTCACGGCGCTTAGTTGCGTCGTCCATGAGCAGGGACACCGTCCCCAGAAGGGGCAAACCACAGCTATCCCGGAGCGAACGCGAGTCGAAGAACACGGGGCGAATCTGACTGGCGGCAAACGTCACGGCCACGCCCGCCGCCAAGGCAAGGAGCAATGTCAGCGGCAGGAAGAGCGTGCGGTTGGGTGCTACCGGCTTCGGCGAAACCCGCGGCGGATCGATCAGCCGGAAATCTACCCCGGCCGTGGTGTCCATCTCGCTCCCCATGCTTGCCGACTCGCGCCGCTGGACAAGCTGTTCGTAGTTCTTCTTGTTGATGTCGTAATCGCGATTGAGCTGCGCAAACTCGGCCTCGATTTGTGGCACCAAGGTGACCTCCCCTTTCATCCGGTCGTAACGAGCCTGATACTCGGCAACGCGGGTTTGCAGAGCAGCGACTCTCGCCTCGGTCTCGGACAGCGAGATCTTGAGTTGCTGCTGAACGGGATTGACCGTGGTCGAGGACGTGGGATTGGTGGCAGCTGCCTTCCGCCGGGCAGCTATCTCTTCCCGCTTCTTGTCCTCGAGTTCCTTGATCAGGCGGCGCGTGCTGACGATGTCGGGATGCTTTTCGGTGAACCGCTGCAACATGGCATCCATATTGCGCTGCAAGGCATCTATCCTGCTGTCGATCTCGGGCACCGAGACACCGGCAATCGTCTCCTGCCCCACTTCGGGCAACAGCGATGGTTCATCGCCACCGAGCAACTGGCGCCTGAGCGAATCGCGCGAGTGCTCCGCCTCGCGCAATTCGAGACGACTCTGTTCGAGCTGCCCAGCGACTTGACTCATCCGAGTGAAATGGTCCTTCCCCTCCGAACTCTGTGACGCAAGATTACGCAACTTGAATTCCTTTAGCCGCGCCTCGGCCTCCTCGAGTTTCTTCTCATAGGCCTTGATCTGCTCGTCGAGGAACTTGCGGGCTGACTCCGAATCCTTGCGCGCGTCGCCGAGGTTGGATTCGACGAAGATCGACACCAGCGACTGAACCACGCGTTTTGCATGGTCCGGCTGGGTGTCCCGATAGGTGATCGTGTAAATGTTGTCCCGCGTCGTGTTCTGGATCTTGAGAGAAGTCATCAGCGTTTCGACCAAGGTCTCCCGATCGGCCTTGGACGTGATCTTGAGGTCCAGATCGGCCATACGGATAAGCTTCTCCACGTTCGGTCTGGTAATCAGAGTCCGGCTCAGCATCATCACCTGCTGATCGACGTTGGGCTGAGTGACCAGACCACTCATCAGTGGCCTGAGAATCGACTGGGTATCGACGAAAACACGCGCCGACGCCTCATACTTGTCGGGTATGGCGAGAACCGCCGCGACGCTGGCCAGGCCGACTACCCAGGCAACTATGATCCCCAGCCAGCGACGTTTCCACATTCCGCGCAGGATCGTTGTTGCTTGTCGAAGCAGTTCATCCATCGGATTCAGACTCTCTTGGGATCGGTTTCAGGAGCGCCGTGCACCGTGCACCGTGCACAGTGCAACAGCCATGCACGGGAGCAGGGCAAGCAGGCAGAACACCCATCAGAACCAGCTTTGCGGGATAATCAGGACGTCGCCGGGTTTGACATCCACGTTGGCCGACACATCACCGCGGCGAATCAGGTCGCTCAGGCGCACGCCATACTGCTTGTTGCCCTCGGCAGCACGCAGCAAAGTGGCCCCGTTGCCATCGGCAAAATCGGTCAGCCCTCCAACCGCGATCATTACGTCAAGCAGCGTCATGTTCTGCGAGTAGGGCAATGCCTGCGGCTTCGAAGCTTCGCCGACGACGCGGATCTGCTCGCTGTAGGTCCCTCTGAAGGCAGTCACGATCACCGTCACCACCGGATCGCGGATGAAGGTGCCGAGCGCTTTTTCCATGTCTCGGGCGAGCGCCGTCGGCGTCTTGCCCATCGCCGGCATATCCTCGATCAAAGGTCCGGCAATCAGCCCATCGGGCCGCACAGGCACGTTCATCGACAACTCCGGGTTGCGCCAGACGAGAATATTGACACTATCGCCCGGTCCGATGATGTACCGATAATCCGGCGACGCAGCGGAAACTGGTGCCGGCGGATGCGATGCGCATCCGAGCACAAGCACCCCAAGGGTGCCGACGACAAGCCAGTTGAACGCGGCGCCGAATGCATCATGCAGGCGTGTAAGCATAACTCTCTCCTATTTTGGTCACCAGCTTGGGCACGGTTTGCAGCCAACTCCCGCAGGCTATTGCCCTAGCGGGTATCGTGCGGCGCGCCACAGTATAGTGGAATTGTCCCGCCCCACGAAAGGGCTTCCATTGCCCCCACCGGCGATGCGTGCCTTGCCACAGCGGCACGATACTCGGCAAGGACGCCTAGGACGGCCGGCTCGCCACCCAAGGCACTCACCTCCGCCAGGCGCCCTACCAAGCAGTCGTCACCAGGAAACCGTCCTCGAACGTCGATAGGATACGTCGTTCCCAGCCAGCGGCACGACAAAAACCGCACACTTCACCCCCTTTCGCAGGTTCGATGCGGCAAAACAACACCAACACCGGAAGCTCCAACAGACATGATTTAACGGCAGCGAGCCGCCGTGTCCGCTTGTTTGTCTCCTCCCGCTCGCCCTCAGCCCTGCGTTACGTGCATGGCCCTTGCGCCATGCGCTGCCTTGGCGCAGCATGACGGCCGTCGATCGATTCCCCCCATGGCCTTGCGCCCAGACCCGCTGCACTTACCCAGCCAACGAAACCGATCGTTGGCGCCCCGACGAGGCCCGCCGATGGACCCACCGGTGATCACCGAGCAGGAGTTTTCCCTCTTTCAGCGCCTGATCCATGAGATCGCAGGCATCAGTCTGGCCGACACCAAGAAGGTGCTTCTCGTCGGCCGTCTGCAGCGCCGCCTCCGCGAACACCGGCTCGGCAGCTTCGGCGACTATTACCGCCTGGTCTCAAGCGGGCAACACCCAGGCGAGTTGCAGACGATGGTTGATCTCCTGACCACCAACGAGACCTACTTCTTTCGAGAAAGTCGACATTTCGACTTCTTGCGAGACGAGATCCTCGGCAAACGCCGCGAGGGCAAGAACTTTCGCATCTGGAGTGCGGCGAGTTCGAGCGGCGAGGAGGCGTACAGCATGGCCATGGTCCTTGCCGAGACGCTGCCGAGCAACGTCACGTGGGAGGTGTTCGGTTCCGACATCAGCACGCAGGTGCTCGCCAAAGCACGCACCGGTCACTACCCGATCGACCGCAACGAAGGGATTCCGGACGCCTGCATGCGCAAGTACTGTGTCAGGGAAACGGGCGAGCATCGGGGGAGTTTCCTTATCGCACCCGCCATACGCCAGCATGTTCGTTTCGCGCAGGTCAACCTGACCCGCCCACTCACATCTCAGATCGGCTCGTTCGACGTCATCTTTCTGCGCAACGTGATGATCTACTTCGACACGGAAACCAAGCGCAAGGTGGTCGCGAATCTCATTCCCCGGTTGCTTTCTGGCGGCTACTTCATCGTCGGCCATTCCGAATCGCTGAACGGCATAACTGATCGGCTGTCGTCTGTGCGACCAACGATCTATCGCAAACCCTGAGCCACTCCGGCCAGGCTGGAGCTGGCTCACGGTAGAATCATTGCGTGTTTGCGTGTGGCCGCCGAACCCGGCCGGCGATCGCTTGTCCAAGAGGATTGAAAAACAACAGGGGGAACAATCATGTCATTCCACGATCGCCTTTTCGTGAGCGCTTGTCTTGCTGTCGGCCTTCTCGCCGCCGGTTGCAGCAGTACGGAGGAAAAACCCACAGTGGCAGCGCCGGCACCAGCACCGCTGGTTGCCCTTCCGTATGATCAGGCTGTGCGCAAAGCCGCACAGGACTTGCTGGCGAACGCCAACCTGGCGAAGGATCAAAAGTACAGCATGGTCGTCGATCCGCTGGTGGACGGAAACAGCGGCATGCAGACCGAAGCGACGGTGGCGATGGAGCAGTCGGTCGTTCAACTGGTGAGAGAGAACTATCAGCAGGTCGATGTCAAACCCTTCAGCAGCGACGTCGTCTCTGCCCTTCCCTTGCTGATGGTCGGTACCTTCACGCCGATCAACCTGCAGGGCAAGGCGGACGGCGAACGCGATGCCTATCGCATCTGCTTCGCGCTTGCCGACCTGAAGACCGGAAAGATCATCAGCAAAGGCCTGGCGCGCTCGCTGCCCGACGGTTTCGATCCGACGCCGCTGCCACTCTTCCGCGAAATGCCGGTCTGGGCCAAGGATACAGCTGTCGAGGGATACGTGAAGACCTGTCAGGGAACCAAGGCCGGCGACCCGATCAATCCTGCCTATATCGACGCCGTGCTCGCCGCATCGACGATCAGCGAAGCTCAAAAAGCTTACCAGGCGAAGAACTACAAGGACTCCCTGGCCCTTTACCAGTCGGTCCTCAAGAATCCGGCAGGCAATCAGGCGCGCGTCTATGCCGGAATCTATCTCGACAATCAGAAACTGGGTCGCAAGAAGCCCGCCATGCAGGCCTTCGGCCAACTGGTGGAAATGGGCCTGACGAGCGACCGACTGGCCGTTCGCTTCGACTTCAAACCCGGGGCGACGGCTTTCAGCCAGGAGCAGCAACCTTATGCGCTTTGGTTGTCGGAGATCGCCAAGCAGTCCTTGCGTCAGACATCCTGCATCGAGGTTGCCGGACACACGAGACGCAGCACCTCGGAGCAGATGGACGAGCGCCTGTCGCTGCAACGCGCCGAGTTTGTCCGGCAGAAGCTGGTGGCAACAACGCCAACGCTGGCCAAGCGCACGTCCGCGAAGGGTTACGGTTCGCAACGCGCCGTCGTGGGTACGGGCAAGGGTAACGAGTCCGACGCGCTCGACCAGCGCATCGAGTTCAAGAAGGTTTCCTGCTGACCCTCTCGCCGAGGCCGGCCAGCGTGCTGCGAAACAAGTGGACGTGGCGCGACGGCGGCTGGGCAGTCGCCTGCTGGCTGCTGAGCGGCCTGCTGGCTGTCGGTCCGGCGACCGCTCGGGGAGTTGAAGCCACGCCCAGCCTGCGCATCGAAACCGGCAGTCATGTCGCGCCGATTCGTGCCGCAGGCATGGACCGTGACGGTCGCTACGCCGTCACCGCGTCCGAAGACAAGACCGCCCGCATCTGGGATGCCGCCAGCGGCTCGCTCCTGGCGGTTTTCCGACCACCTTCCGGTGCGGGCAACGACGGCAAGCTGTATGCGGTGGCGATGGCTCCCGACGGTGCGCTTGTTGCGGCGGCAGGTTGGTCGGCGAGCAATGACCTGTATCTGGTCCGCCGCCATGACGGCCAGATCATCCACCGCATAACCGCCCTTCCCGACGTGGTGACGCATCTCTCGTTTTCTCCCGACGGCAGAACGCTCGTCGTCGGACTGTGGGGCAGGCAGGGCGTACGCGTCTTCCTCGGGGCCGACGGCTGGACGAGCGCGCGCGAACTGCAGGGGGACGCGGACTACTCGAACGAGGTGAACGCGACAGCCTGGTCGCCTGACGGCAAGACCGTCGTGGTCAGCAGCGCGGACGGTTTCGTGCGCGCCTACGAGGCGACAGCAAAAGGACTCAAGCTGCTGTCCCGGAGCACGCCGACCGGAACCGGCATCCCTTTCGGCGTGGCTTTTTCACCCGATGGGCAGACCGTCGCCGTCGGCGCCTCGGACCAGGGAAACATCGTCCTGCTCGACGCCAAAACCCTGAAAACGCGCAAGGTTCTGTCTAGCACCAAGGGGAGCCTGGCACGCAGCCTGAGTGTCGTCGCCTGGTCCGCCGACGGCAAGCGCCTGTACGCCGCCGGGAGCTGGGTCACCGACAAGGGACAATTTGCGATCCTGGCCTGGCCAGATGCTGGCCAGGGCGAACCGGCAGTACTTCCGGTGGCGCGCAATACGATCACGGCGCTGCACACCACCCGCGACGGCAGCCTGCTCTATGCGACCGCCGATCCTGCCTGGGGAGTGCTTGCCGCCAACGGTCAGCCGCTGTTTGCCGTCGGCAACAGCTTGCTCGACTTCCGCAACTTGCGCAGCCGTTTCCGCCTGGCGGCGGATGGGAGCGCACTGGCCTTCCAGGAAACCCGACCCGGGAATAGCGGCGATGCCTTCGACATTCGCCAGCTCGCCTGGACGAAACCGGGAAAGGACTGGCAGGCGCCGCGAACATCGGCAGCCAAGACCATGGTAGACAACTGGTTTGAACGCCAACAGCCGTCGATCAACGGCAAAGGGATTGGCCTGGACGCCAACGAGTGGTCCTTGTCGGCGAGCGTCGCGCGCGACGGCAGCCGTGTTGCCATCGCGACCAATTTCCAGATCCGTCTGTATGACCGCAACGGCCGTGAGTTGTGGCGGACCGCCGCGCCCGCCACAGCATGGCAGATCAACACCAGCGACGACGGACGCTGGGTGGTTGCCGCACTCAGCGATGGCACGCTGCGTTGGTATCGGCAACAGGACGGCAGCGAGCAACTCGTTTTCTTCCCGCAAGCGGATGGACGCCGCTGGGTGATGTGGACGCCGGGCGGCCATTTCGCCGCCAGCCCGGGAGGCGAAAACCTGGTCGGCTGGCAAGTCGATCGCGGCCCGGCGCAGGCAGCGGATTTCTATCCGGTGTCGCGCTTCCGTGCCGAGTACTACCGACCGGAGCTGCTCAGTGAAGTGATCGGCAAGGGCAGTGGCAGCGCTGCGCTGGCCGCACTCCCGGCCGGCGCAGCGGCCCCACCCGGTGGTCAGGCGATTCGCGAACGACTGCCACCGACGGTTCGCATCGTCTCGCCCGATACCGTGGGTACGGCGGGCGGCAGCGAGATCAAGGTGCAGCTCGCCGTCCGTTCGCCGGCTGACGCGCCGGTGACGAGGCTGCGCGCGCGCGTGAACGGCCAACCCGTCGCCCTGCCGCCGCTTTCCTCGCTGCGGAGTTCCCGCTCGGACAGCAACGAAAGCATCTACGAGGTACCGCTTCCCGTGTCGGGGCTCGACGCGCAACTCCTCCTGTTCGCCGAGAACAAGCACGGTGTCTCGCCCGAGGCGACGCTGACGCTCAAGAAGCCAGCAACGGCCGCGGCCAAGGAGGCGGCGGCGAATGCGTCCAGCGGCGCGGTGCCACCGGCCGGCGCCGCCGGTGCCGGAGGGGTGGACCTGCGGCCGGCGCTCTACGTGCTCGCGGTCGGCGTCAGCAAGTACCAGGATCCGGCGATCCAGCTCGAGTTCGCCGCCAAGGACTCGACCGACCTGTCGAATTTCTTCAAGACCCAGGAAGGCGGCCTTTATCGCAAGGTCTCGGTGCGCCTGCTCACCGACAGCGGCGCCAGGCGCGACGACGTCCTTGACGGGCTCGAGTGGATCCGCCGGGAACTCACCGCGCGCGACGTCGCGATGGTCTTCATTGCCGGCCACGGCGTCAATGATGCTGACGGCACCTACTACTTCCTGCCGCAGGACGTCAACATCAAGGCCCTGAAACGCACCGGCGTGATCTTCAGCGAGATCCGCAACACGCTCGTCTCCCTGCCTGGCAAGGCGATGTTCTTCATCGACACCTGCCATGCGGGCAATGTCCTGGGCACCGGCACGCGCTCGCTCCGCCTCGATACCACCGCCGTCATCAATGAGCTGTCGAGTGCGGACAACGGCGTCATCGTTTTCGCCGCGGCTACCGGGCGCCAGTACGCCCAGGAATCCTCGGACTGGGGCAATGGCGCGTTTACCAAGGCCATCCTCGAGGGGCTGCGTGGAAAAGCCGACTACAACAAGTCTGGTCGCATCACGCACAAGATGTTGGATCTCTATGTCTCGGAACGTGTCAAGGCGCTCACCGAGGGCGCCCAATCGCCAGTGACCATCGTCCCCAGCGGCGTACCCGACTTCCCGCTCGTCCTCGGCCAACGCTAGGCGGCGAAGAAGCCCAGCGCGCCTTGCCAGACCAGGCTCGGCCGCTCGCGCCAGCCCCATCCGGGCCAGGCCAGCGCGGCTTGACTGTGCTGGCCAAGGACAGAGATACTCTGTTTCTTCTTTATCTGGGATTCTCGCTGCAGACCGTTTCGTTCGTATAATCCGCCGACTCTGAATCCTGCGCAGTCGCGTGATTGTCTAGATTGTCTACCATCCCGGGAGGTGGAATGAAGGGTATCCTGAATTTTCTCGCACGTGCAAAGCTGGTCGAACTCTCGGAAGACGAGCGACTGGCTGCCAGCGAGGCAGAAACCCATACCGCCGGCGCGAGCGCCGTCGCCGAGGCGGATGCGGCCCCAGGCCGGATGCCGCAGGAATCGGTCGACGTCTCACCAGCAGTAGCGCCGCGAGCGGTGGCCGCTGCCCCGAGCGACCCCTTGGCTGGCGAAGCGGAAGGCATCCCGCTGGCGGACATCTTCGCTGCCGCTGGCCTGCCGGACTCCCCCTACCCGGCCGAGAAGCTCCTGCGCCTGCTCGACGGACTGCGTGCGATGGACGCGGGGACGCGCAAGGCGGCCGTGCTGGCGATGGACGCGGCTGATGACAATTGGCAGATCGGCGACTGCATCGCCGATGCCGATCGAAAGATCGCGGCGCTCGATGCCTACAAGCAACAGTTGAACGCCCAATTGCAGGATCGCGAGCAACAGTCGGCAGAAGTCGTGAACCAGATCAAGCTGGCTCTCGAAAACTCGACCGCGGCGATTCGCAAGCAGATCGCCGAACTCGAACAATTGCTGGAACGTGAAGTGACGCGCGCGGCGCAGGAAGCGACGAGCGTGGAAGCGGGTCTGCGAGCGGCTCGCGAATCGACAGCGCGCGAAGCCCGCCGCATGGACGCCGAGATCGAGCGCCTGCGCGAGATCCCGACCAGCTTCAAAGACGCCTGACACCGCAGAGAATTACGCAAGGAGAAACCACATGGCGCAACTCACACCGATGGCCAAGGGCCTGATTTCCATCATCGTTATCGGCGTGGCCGGTTCGCTCGCCTGGAACTTCGGCCTCAAGGAGCGCTTTGGCGGTGGCGGCGGCGAAGCGGCCACCGCGAAACCGGCGACTGTAACTGCCGAAGCACCGGCCAAACCCAAGCCGGCAGCGACGGCGGCGAAGGCATCCCAGTCCGACGACAAGAATGCGCCGCTCGGCAGCCCGGCCAACCCGTTGAAGGTCAGTCTGGTCAGCTTTCACGGCTATGCACCGGCGCTGGTCGCCAACGGCAATGCCCTGGACACCCAGCCGGGATCGATCTACAGCAAGAAGGACGTTAATGTTCGCTTCGTGATCCAGGACGACATCCCGACCCTGGCAACCATTTTCGAGTCCGGCGCGGCCCAGTGCGCGTGGCGCACTTCCGACTTCTGGGCACAGGAGCAGCCCAACCTGCGTAACGCCGGCCTCGACGGCCGGGCGGTGATGGTCGTCGACAACACGCAGGGCGGCGACGCGGTGATCGCCAGCGATCCGGCCGTGAAGTCGATCGAGGATCTCGCCGGACGTTCGGTCGCCCTTCTCCAGTTCACGCCGTCGCATGGCATGCTGATCGACGCACTCGATAATTCCTCGCTCACCGCGCGCAAGAAGGAAAGTGTCAAGGTAGTCTTCATCAATGCCGAGGAAGGCACCGCCGGCGTGCGTGCGGCGTTCGAATCGGGCCACGTCGATGCGGCCGCGCTCTGGGATCCGGACCTGGCACTGGCCCTGCGCAACGTCAAGGGCGCGCATGTCGTGTATTCGACGAAGACGGCGACCAACCTGATCTTCGACGTGATGGTCTGCGACTCACGCCTGCTGGCGAAACCGGAGGGTCAGGCAGTCGTCCAGAAGTTCGTCGAAGGCTGGATGGAAGGTGTCCCGGCAGCGCGCGCCAACCCCGACAACGCGGTGGAAGCGCTGGTGAAGACCGAGGAGTTCTTCAAGCTCCTCGCCGACAAGGAAGGCCGACCGTTCGTCAAGAGCTTGTTCGCGAATGTCGTGTGGACCGGCGTCGAGGAGAATGCTCGCATCCTCGGACTTGCCGGCGGCACCAACCACTACGAGCGCGTCTACAAGCGTTTCGACGAGATCTACCGCAAGGCCGGTGCGCTCGCCAATCCGAAGTCACCGGTGATTGCGCCGCAGGACAGCTTCGACTACCGCTTCATCAAGGCGATGCTCGCCCGCGACAAGCCGGCGGCCGCCGCCGCCGCTCAGCCGCAGACCACCTTCACCGAAACGTCGCTCAAGGAAGCGACGAAGAAGGAAGCCATAGTGACCAAGCCGGTCACCGTCGGTTTCCCTTCCGGCAGTGCTGAACTGAGCAAGCGCGCCGAGAAGACCGTCGATAGCGAAATGGTGCCGTTCATCGAGAACAACGGCAAGGCCTACTTCGAGGTCAGCGGCAATACCGACTCGACCGGCTCGCGCGAGGTGAATCAACGTCTTTCGGCGGCCCGCGCACGGGCCGTCGTCGACTACCTGGTCAAGCAATGGGAGTTTCCGCGCGAGCGCTTCAAGATCGTCGGCTATGGCCCCGACCGCCCGCTGTGCAACGAAGTCAATGCCGCCATCGAAGGTCTGTCGCTCGAAGACTGTCGGGCCATCAACCGGACGACACGGGTAGCCGTTTTCGGCGGCCGCTAGATCAGCGGCCATGCGCGAGTTCTGGAACCCTTACGCGCCGCCGGACCCGCAGCGGCGGCGCCTGCTCGGCGTCGGCTCGGTGCTCGCCCTGCTGCTGCTGTGGAGCGCCGTCGCGGCTTCCGGGCTGGTCAGCGCGACCAAGCTGCCGGCGCCGTGGCAGGTCGTTTCGGCATTCGGCTACCTGGCCTGGAACGACGGGCAGAGCATGCTGCTGACGGCCACCTTATCGTCGGTCGGCCGGCTGATCGTCGCCGGCCTGCTGGTCATTCTCATCGGCATTCCGATCGGCATCGTCATGGGCGCTGCACCGCAGGTCAACGCCGCCTTGTCACCGCTTGTCGACCCGTTCCGCTCGGCACCGGTGGTGGCGCTATTGCCGATTCTCGTCATGTGGATGGGCATCGGCGAGTCGATGAAGATCGCTTTTCTGTTCATCGGCGCGGTCGTTTACCTGATTCCGATGGTCCGCGACGCCATTCAGGCGGTACCACAAAGCTACTGGATAGGCGCCCGCGACCTGGGTGCCACACCCTGGGAGTGCATCCGCAGCGCGGTCGTACCGATGGCCATGCCGCGCATCGCCGACGCGGTGATCGTCGCTTTCTCGGTGATGTGGACCTACATCACGGTGGCCGAATACGTGAATGCCCGCGAGGGGCTTGGCCAGTTGATTCAGAACGCCCGCCGCTTCAGCGCCTGGGACCAGGTCTTTGCCGGCATCATGGTGATCATTGCCCTCGCCCTGGCCACCTACCAGTTGATGATCTGGCTCAAGCGCCGCCTTTATCCGTGGGAGACCCAGCAGTGAATACCGCAGTGGCGGCAGCAAAGCCGGCAGAGACGGCTGGCGCGACGTCGGTGTCCGTCGTCGTCAAAGATATCGTCCAGGAGTACCCGGCGGAAACCGGTGGCGTCACGCGCGTCATCGACCGCGTCACCCTGAGCTTCGACAAGCCGGGCATCAACATGCTGCTGGGACCGTCCGGCTGCGGCAAGAGCACGCTGCTGCACATGCTCGGCGGCGTGCGGCCGATGGGTGTCAGGACGCCGACCTCGGGCAGCGTCCTGATCGACGGCAGCGAGTGCCAGGGCGCCCATGACGACTCGGTGATGGTTTTCCAGCGCTATGCCAATCGTCCGGATCTTTCGGTGTTCGACAATGTCGCCTTCCCGTTTCGGCTCAAGCTGTGGAAGTCGCGCGTGCCGGAAGCCGAATGGCGCCAGCGCGTCGCCGACATGCTCAAGGCGGTCGGTCTGGCGGACAAGGCCGGCCTGCGTCCGGCACAGCTCTCGGGCGGCCAGAACCAGCGCGTGGCACTGGCGCGCGCACTGGTCCTGCGGCCGAAGATACTGCTTATGGATGAGCCCTTTGGCGCGCTCGATGCCCAGACGCGCGAGGAAATGCAGAGACTGCTCATCGATCTGTACCGGTCATGGCCGTGTCTGGTCGTCTTCGTGACGCACGACGTGACCGAAGCGCTGATGCTCGGCGACCGGGTCATCGTCCTGTCGACGCAGCCGGCGCGCGTCGCTGATGACTTCGTGGTCGGCGAGGCACGCCCGCGCTCGGCGGCGTGGCAGCGCTCGGCGGAGGCCCAGGGCCTCGAGGAACGCATACTCAACCAGTTGCATGCGAGTCCCGGCAAGGGCCAGGTCAGGGTGACGATCTAGCGATGACCGAAGGCAAGCCACCCTACGTCAGGGAGGTCCTGACCAGTCAGGCCAATCTCTACGCACTTCTCGGCTCGCTGGCGGCGGGAGCACTGCTGTCGATTCCCTTCGGCTTCGGCGTCGGCGCCGTACCGCTGATTGCCTTTGCCGCCGGCGAGGTTCTCGCCGCCCTGCACATCCCGTCCCTGCCAACGTTTCGCGAAAAGGTTGACCGCCGCTGGCGGGCCAAGGCGCGGCAGGCATCGCGTGAGCAGCTAATCGCCGAATTGCAGAAGCGCGCCGCCAAGCGCGACGGGTTCTCGACGCGGCTGCGCACCTATCAGCGAATGCTCGAGCGCGTCGGCTCGCTCTACCAGCGCGCGGAAGCCGGCCTGTCTCGACTGGCCTACCGGGACGTCGAACAACTCGACGACGCGACGGTCGAGTATCTCGGCTTGTGGTTGTCCGCGCTGGTGATCGACGACAGGGTGGAATCGATTAACCTGCGGGAAGTCGATGGCAAGCTGGCCGGCATTGAAAAGGAACTCGCGGCGCCGCGCCCGGGGACCGATACCCGGCAGCTTCAGAAGGCGCGCAGCGACTACGCGGCGCTGATCGAGCGGCACAACCGGATGCTGAGCCGGCGGCGGGCGCTCGAGGCGGCGATGCTCTCCATGCCCGACCAGCTCGACGAAATCTACCAGACGATCATGACACTGCCGGCGTCCGAGGACGTCGGCAGCCGGCTTGAGGAGGCCGTCGGCAAGCTGCGCCTGCAGGAAGATATCGAGGCGGATCTGGCGAGCGGCCTGGCCGAAGTATTGCCCGACGTAGCCATGCCCGTGACCGGCGGCGGTGCGCGGCGGCTGGTCGCGATCGCTGGTTCCGGCAAGGGTTGAGCGCGGCTGATCTTTAGGAACGACTGATGACGATCGACGTCATCAGTTTACGCATGTTTGGCCGGGGCACCGGTTTACGAAAGGAAGAAGGCGATGGCTGAGATCAATTTCATGGGGCGTCTGTCCAACCTCTGGTCGGGCTTCGTCTCGCTGTGGATCACCGACGTGGAAAAACGGCACCCGGAGATTGCCTACCAGAACGCAATCGACTCGATGATCGAGAAGTACGGCAAGTTGAAGAGCGCGACGGCGGCGATCATGCGCCGCCGCGAGGACATTTCGGCGCGGCTTGAAGGCGAGCGCAGCGAACTGGCAGCGGTAACCGCCGACCTCAATACGGCGCTGGCCACCGGCCAGGATGACTTGGGCATCGTCCTGATCCAGAAGAAGAACTCGCTCGACGCGAGTATCAAGACGCTCGAACAGGATATGGAACAGGCGCGCAACGACGCGCAGGAGGCCAAGGACTCGCTGATGCAGGTCAAGTCCGAGATCCAGAAGCTCAAGGACGAGAAGGACCGCATGCTGGCGCAGATGCTCAGCGCGCAAGCCCGCCTGAAAATCCAGAATCAGCTCGATGGCCTGTCGGTCGATGCCGAAGTGCGGGCGCTCGACAACGTCCGCGAACACATCAAGACGACGGTCGCCGAAGCCAAGATGGGCTCCGAACTGCGCGATTCCGACCTCGACGTCAAGCTCGCCAAGCTTCGTCAGAGCAGCGGCGCCGTGACGGCACGCCAGCAACTCGAGGAAATGAAGCGCGCGCGGACGACGCAGGCCGATGCTGCCGGCAAGTCAATGTAGGCGCGCCACAACTCCATGACCAACGCCGGCAACACCTCCCATACCGAAAGCGCCACCCGGCCGCCGCTGCCGGCCTGGGGGGAGACGCTGCGACAAAAGTATCTGGCCGGCGAAGCGTCGGTTTTCGTCCTCTATCGTAATGTCTTCGACCGCTACCAGGTCGGCGACCGCTACTACACCTTGCTGCCCTTCCTCAGCGACGTGCTGCTCAAGGACAACAAGCAACAGCTCTTCGAACTGAGCGTCGACCGCGGCGTACGTGTCGTCCACGGCAGCAGTCCGCAGGGGAAGGCCGAACTGTACCGGCATCTCGAAGGCAAGGGACTGGCCGGCATTTTCGAATCGCTCGAACGGCAGATGCTCGAACAACGCTCGAGTGCGCTGCTGATTCCCTACGCCGGGACGATCTTTCCGGCCGCCGAGCCGCATTTCCTGTCGCTCGACGAGCGCGGCGCCTTCACCGCGCTGCACCGCTGGTCGCTGGACGAGGAGTTCGCCGATCGCGACAACGTCGTCATTCTGGTGAGCGAATCGCTGGCCGACATCAGCCCGGCGTTGCTGACGCATCCACGAGTGGTGGCCATCGAGTTGCCGGTGCCCGACCACGAGGCGCGCCGCGCGGCGATACGGCATTACGCACCGACCATGCCGAACAGCGAGACGGATCTCCTGGCTGACCAGACAGCCGGACTACGCCTTATCCAGTTGGCCAGCATCGTCGCCAGCGAAGCGCCGCAGGGCCTGAACGAGATGCAGCGGCGAAGCCTGATTGCCGAACTGCTGGCGGGCAGCCCGAATGCGTCCGAGCGGGCACAAAGACTGGCGGCCATCACTGCCGGCATGGCACCGAGCGAAATCCAGCAGCTCGTCGATCCCACGCGCGCACTGCCCGATGCCGAGGACCCGGCCAACGAGATGATGGCCGTCGTCCGCCAGCGCAAGCGCGAGTTGATCGAGAAAGAGTGTGCCGGCCTGATCGAGTTCATCGAGCCTCGCCATGGGCTGGATACCGTCGGCGGCAACGAGCACATCAAGGGTGAGCTGCTCGAAATCGCTCGCCTGATCCGCAGTGGCGACCGGGCGCGCGCGCCGATGGGGCTGTTGGCGGTCGGACCGATGGGCGCCGGCAAGACCTTCGTGATCAAGGCTTTTCTCAAGGAAGCCGGACTGTCGGGCGTGGCGCTGAAGAATTTTCGCTCCAAGTGGGTCGGTTCGACCGAGGCGAACCTCGAACGCGTACTGGCGACAGTCAAGGCCATGGGGCCGATTGCCCTGGTCATCGACGAAGGCGACCGCAGTTTCGGCAGCAGCGGCGACTCCGACGGCGGCACCGGGTCGCGGGTCATCGCCCGCCTCAAGGAGTTCATGTCCGACCCCGAGAACCGCGGTCAGGTCCTGTTCATCCTGATGACCAACCGCCCGGACAAGCTCGATACCGACATCAAGCGTCCGGGACGCCTCGACCGCAAGATCCCCTTCTTCTACGCCGAAACGGCCGCCGAACGGGCGGCTGTCGTCGGCGCCATTTTCCGGCGCTACGACGTGGCGCGCGAACTCGACGACGCCGCCCTGCAGGACGCTTGCGAGGCGCTGGACGGCTATTCGAACGCCGATCTCGAAGCCGTTGCCCTGCTCGCCGCCGAATTCGCCGAACGCGAACAGACGCCCCTGACCGCCGCTGTCCTGGCCCGTGCCATCGACGATTTCATGCCGCCACAGGAGGTCGCGATGGTGCGCTACATGGAGATGCTGGCCGTTTCGGAAACCTCACGGCGCTCACTGTTGCCGCAACGCTTCCGCTCACTATCGGTCCAGGAAGTCCAGACCCGGCTCGCCGATTGCCGGCGTCAGATCAAACTCTAAAGGAGTTGCCATGTTTCCCACAGTTTGCCGACGTTTCGCTCAGTGCCGACCAGACGGTCGCCGCCACCCAGTTACTGCTGCGCATCGCCCAGGTGGACGGCGCCCGGACGGCCGAGGAAGTCACGCTGATTCGTCAGTTCTATGACCGTCCGGGACGCCTCGACCGCAAGATCCCCTTCTTCTACGCCGAAACGGCCGCCGAACGGGCGGCTGTCGTCGGCGCCATTTTCCGGCGCTACGACGTGGCGCGCGAACTCGACGACGCCGCCCTGCAGGACGCTTGCGAGGCGCTGGACGGCTATTCGAACGCCGATCTCGAAGCCGTGGCCCTGCTCGCCGCCGAATTCGCCGAACGCGAACGGACGCCCCTGACCGCCGCTGTCCTGGCCCGTGCCATCGACGATTTCATGCCGCCACAGGAGGTCGCGATGGTGCGCTACATGGAGATGCTGGCCGTTTCGGAAACCTCACGGCGCTCACTGTTGCCGCAACGCTTCCGCTCGCTATCGGTCCAGGAAGTCCAGACCCGGCTCGCCGATTGCCGGCGTCAGATCAACCTCTAAAGGAGTTGCCATGTTTCCACAGTTTGCCGACGTTTCGCTCAGTGCCGACCAGACGGTCGCCGCCACCCAGTTACTGCTGCGCATCGCCCAGGTGGACGGCGCCCGGACGGCCGAGGAAGTCACGCTGATTCGTCAGTTCTATGACGCCTGTCGCAACGGCGCCGATGATTGGCCGGCTTTCGACTCGCTGCAGACCGAGACGCAGAACATCAACCCGGCCGGCGCCTTCCCGACCACGGCACAACGCGACATGGTCCTGGCCACTTGCCTCCTGGTCGCCTATGCCGACGGTTCGCTGATTGCCGAAGAACTGCTTGCCGTACGCGCCGTCGCCGCGGAGATCGGCATGCCGGCAAACCGCGTCGATGAACTGCTTGGCCTGGTCAAGGATTACATGCTCGCACACCTCGCCAGACTCCCGGACGCCGGTTCAGTGGCAGTGGTCGCCCGCGAACTGGGCTAGCCAGCGGACCCCGGATCACGCGTGCACCTCGGCGAGATCTCCGGCAGTCGCGCCAAGCGCGTACATCGGCGCCAGCGCCCGCTCACCGTGATCGGGTAGCGCATTGGCCGCGCGCACCGCGTCGACCAGCAGAACGACACTGAAGCCTTCCCGCAACACATCGCGCAGTCAGACGGGTGCGCTGCGCCACCGGCGAGCGCTCAGCAGGTGGCGTGGAAATGATCACACCAAGGGCGGTCAGGGCCACCTGCCGCCGTACCACCAGCCCGCACACGTCCAGGACGAGACTTTCGATGGCTGCGCCTGCGTCGCATCGGGAGGGTGCATAATCGCGGGAATCAAGCCCGCAAGGAGACCACGGTGGCCACCAATCAACTCACTCTGTACGTCGAGTCGCGTTTTCTCAGCCCGTACGCCATGTCCGCCTTCGTCGCGCTGCAGGAGAAGGGCCTGGCCTTCGCCATCCGCTCGCTGGATCTGGCGGCACGCGAAAACTACAGTGCCGAGTATGCATCCACTTCGCTCACCTGTCGCGTGCCGATGTTGCGGCATGGCGACTTCAGCCTTGCCGAATCGTCGGCCATCGCCGAGTACCTTGACGAGGCCTTCCCCAGCCCAGGCTACCGCGCCATCTTTCCAGGCGCGCTTCGCCCCCGTGCCAGGGCCCGGCAGATTCAGGCCTGGCTGCGCAGCGACTTCCTGGCGATTCGGCAGGAACGCCCGACCGAAGTGGTATTCCTGAAACCGAGCGACCAACCGCTCTCGGACGCAGCCAGGGCATCTGCCAACAGGCTCTTTGCCGCCAGCGACGCGCTGCTCGGCAAAGGCGCAACCGATCTCTTCGGCGAATGGAGCATTGCCGACACGGACCTCGCATTGATGCTCAACCGCCTGGTCATGAACGGCGATGCCGTACCCGACAGGCTGGCTGCCTACGCGCAGCAACAATGGCAACGTCCATCGGTTCGGCAATGGATTGAGCAAGCCGTCGCGGCATCGGCAGAGCGCACGTTGTGACATCCGCCATGAAACACCTTGTGTTGCTTCTCTTGGCGGCTGTCCTGTCCGCCGCCCACGCCTGGGCATCGACCTGCGAGACCGGGCGCCAGCAGTCGCCAATCGACATCACTGCCCCCACGCGTCAGAAGCTGCCTCCCCTGACCTTCGACTACCGCGCATCGCCCTTGAAGATCGCCGACGACGGGCACACGGTACGCGTGCGCTTCGGGCATGGCAACCAGTTGTACATCGGCACCCAGCGTTACGCGCTGCAGCAGTTCCACTTTCACACCCCGAGTGGCGACCGCATCGCCGGGGAGGAGTTCCCGATGGCTGCGCATCTGCTGCACAAGAGCCCCTCCGGACAGTTGCTGGCGGTCGTGGTGCTGTTTCGCCTTGGCGCCGAAAACCCTCTGCTGGCCGCACTGTTGCCGCTCATTCCGGCACGTGCCGACGGCGATCATGCGCCGCCGGGGATCATGGTCGACGTCAGCCGCCTCCTGCCGACCTCGCGCCGCTATTACCGCTATCCGGGTTCCCTGACCAGCCCGCCCTGCACCGAGGGCGTCGACTGGATCGTGCTCAAGCAGGCGCTGGAGCTCTCCGCCGGCCAACTGGCGCGCTATCGGGAGCGCTTTGCCGACAATGCCCGACCGGTGCAGCCGCTGAATCAGCGAGTGGTGATGGAAAGCCTCTGATATCCGCCAGTGACGGGAAACCGCAAGAACCCGGTGCCGTCCGGGGGCAAACCGCTACCTTACCCGATCGCCATCGCCGATCGGCGCAACAACCGCCTGCTGGAAGTGGCGCCCGACAAGCGTATCGTCTGGGAAGTTCCCTCGCCGAACCTGAAGGTCTATCGCGGCAACGAAGACGTCAACTTCTCGGCCGACGGCAAATAGTTGGCCGTGAGCGAGGAAGACAACTTCGATGTTCACATCGTCGACTACGAAAAGCGCGCACTCATCTGGACCTGCGGCACACCCGACACCCGCGGCAGCGCCGACGGGCTGTTGAACTACCCTGACGACGCGCACCTGCTCGCCGACGGCAAGTTCATCACCGCCGACATTCGCAACTGCCGCGTGCTGATCATCGACCCCACGGACAACAAGCTCGTCAGCCAATGGGGCACGCCGGGCCGGTGCCGGCACAACCCGCCGCACGAACTGGCCTACCCCAACGGAGCGACGCCGATGGACAACGGCGACATCCTGGTTACCGCAATCAGGGACGCCTGGATCTCGCGCATCACCCGCGAAGGCAAGGTGCTGTGCAGCGTCAAGGCGCCCAACATCCGCTACCCCTCGGATGCCTTCCCGACGGTGGACGGCAAGCAGGTCATCGTGGCGGATTTCTGGAAGCCCAGAGCGTCGTGATCTTCGACCCGGCGACGCGCAAGATCGCCTCGGAATACTTCGTCAAGGACGGTGACGGGATGCTGGACCACTGCTCGATTGCGCGGGAACTGCCCGATACCGGCGATGTCCTGGTGGTGGACGACCTGAACGACCGGGTTGTGGTGATCGACCGCAAGACCAGGCAAGTCATCTGGCAGTACGGCGAAAAGGGCAAGAAGGGCTTCACTCCCGGTTTGCTGAACTACCCGGACGGCGTGGACCTCGACGTCTTCCGCGACTGGAAGGCAGCGCTTCGCAAGTAGCGTGGCGACAGGTCACGCCAGTGGCGACGCGGGCGGTTCGTCCGAGAGAACGGGAAGCAGCCTTTGCGCGATCTCTCTGGCCCACGCATTGATCTCACCGTAGGTTTTCACCAACTGACCTTGGGAAGCGCGAAACAGGAGCCTGGCGCGGGCGTCGTCGACCGAATTGTCGTAGACGTAGGTGCGGTCAGCCAGCCAGGCAGCAAAGTAGCAACACGCCAGCGACCGGGTGTAGCGCGCGATGATCTTTGGGATGGGAACGTCGTGCCCGCCCTCCATGACCCGCATGGCGACCCGCTTGGCGTTGATCGACGGGTCGTCGGTGCCGACGAAAAACAGGCGGATGAAGAAACCGGCGTCTTTCGCGCGACTGATGAAGTCGAGCTTGTCGGGTGCCGAGAGAACGGTTTCAAAGGCCAGGCTGAGACCGCTCGTCAGGCAGTGTTCGCGAATCTCGGTCGCCCGCTCGGCTGCCTTGATGACGGCCTCGGGCGAGTTCCAGTCGCCAAACTCATCGCGGGCAATGAAGTCAGGATTGACGTACACGCAACCGCCCATCCACTCGTGCATCAGCAACTGTTGCGTGATCGAGGTCTTTCCTGAACCGTTGGGGCCGGCGACGACGATCAGCCGCGGCTTGTCGCCAGCGGTCATTTCCCGGCGCGGCTGGGCAGCTTGATCGCGGTGATCTCGGCGCGCAGGCGGAGCATCAATTGTTCACGCGCCGACTGCGAATGCCTGCGCGCCGCCGCGGCAACCTCTTCCATCAGCGCATCGAGTTGCTCGTCGGAGGGTTCGTGGAAGATGTCGTTCAGATCGAATGCTTGTGGTTGCATCTCTTTTCTCCAGAAGCGATCAACGTTGATGGATTGCCGCTCATCTTCGACGGCCAAACGGCATTCTAACTCAAGCGGCTGCCGGCGCGCCGGAAGTTGGCAGCGCGTAACCGCCATCGAGCCGGCGGCGCCAGCAGCCAACGCGGCCGAGCGCGCAGCGACGGCGAGGCGAATGGACATGCTTCCGTCTGTCCACACCGGTTCGCCAGCCCACTGGCCCGATCGCGAGCAGCGCAATCGCTTCTGCGCCGAATCTTCAGTCGGACCCGTCCGTGCCGACGGCCGTGCCGCGCGTCGAAGCCGTGGACGGCTGCCCGTCGACACCCATCCACTCGCAGACCTCCGTACGCAGGTGCACGAGTTGCTCCGGTTCGATCAGGCGGATGCGATAGGCGCGGGCACGCTCGCGCGCGGCACAGCCGGGGCCCTGCTGCAGCCGCCGCGCAGTCAGCAGCCAGGTCTCGCCGAGCGCGCCACCGACGTGGCGGCGCAGGCTGTCGAGGCGATTGAGAATCGCCTGGCTCCCGCCTTCGGTGCTGATCTGCACGCCCGTCTTGCATTCGAGCACCAGCAACTGGTTGCGCCACACTAGGGCCGCATCGAGTTCGTTGCCCGCCATCTCTGGCATCCCACAGCCGGCGCCGATGCGCACATTGGTGCCCCAGTAACCATCTGGAATGACACCGTCGGCCTGCAGCCTGGCCAGCGTGAGCCAAGTCCACTCCTCCAGCCAGCCGCCACCAGCGTACCTGGCGGCAGCCTCGTCAGCGAACACGAAGCAGCGATCAGCGTCCCATTGCCAGATGGCGGATTGCTCGAACAGGCGCGCCAGTTCGTGGTTGCTCCTGAACAACTGGCGTTCGGCGATAACTTCGCGCCGGAAGGGCCGTGTCAGACTCCCGTCGGGCCGGGTCTGCGGTAGCGCTGCGCGCGTAAGGCGATTGACGTAACCGAAAAAGCCATTCAGCTGCGGTGCCTCGCGCGCGAGAAGATCGGTCAGATCGGCGCGCGCGGCGGCAGCGCTGGCGAAATCAATGTCCCAGGTGGGATCGGCGTAACTTCTCAATAAGCCCGGGCACGGCCTCTGACTGACTCTGGGATGCTTGCTTGCAGTTGGTGCTGGACACAGCGCGCGAAGCGTGGTTCAATCCGCAGGCATGAGCACGGAGACCCCTCAAAAGCTTCCCGGCATCCCTGATATCCCTGTCGACGAGAGGACGCCGGCGGTGTTGCGGCTGCTGGAACTCTGTCATCGGCAGCAGGAAGAGCTTCAGGCGCTGCGCGATGAGGTTGCGCGACTCAAGGGTCAGAAGCCGAAACCGGTGATCAGGCCTTCTGCACTGGAAGGCGGGCGAACCGGGACAAAGAAGGTGCGCCGGCCGAAACCCCGAGGCAAGCGCAGCAAGACGGCAGGGCTTGACATCCACGAGTCGGTCATGGTGCAGCCGGCAAAGACCATTCCGCCGAACAGTCGCTTCAAGGGCTACCAGGATTTCGTCGTACAGGAGCTCCGGATGGGGGTGCACAACACCCGGTATCGGCTGGAGCGCTGGGTCACCCCGGAGGGCGTGAGCTTGATCGGCCAGTTGCCTGTCGAGATCGGTGGT
>AATN01000054.1_pt1 | contig 29242 bp, 55 predicted proteins | sample 270648 | NCBI WGS metagenome assembly AATN01 (sample SAMN02954269, study PRJNA17659) | bioreactor sludge metagenome | biome: terrestrial; feature: bioreactor; material: sludge; isolation source: Enhanced Biological Phosphorus Removal (EBPR) bioreactor sludge | place: Australia: Brisbane, Queensland
CGCTCATCTTGGCATCAACCACTAGACCCGAGGGAATGTGTGTGATTCGAATGGCGGAGTCGGTTTTGTTGATATGCTGACCACCAGCACCAGAAGCACGGAAGGTATCAACACGTAAATCGGCTGGATTAATTGCTTGTGCTTCCACTTCATCAACTTCAGGCATCACTGCGACCGTAGCGGCTGAAGTATGAATCCGACCTTGTGATTCGGTTTCGGGTACACGTTGTACGCGATGTGCACCCGATTCAAATTTCAAGCGCGAATAGACATTGCTGCCAATGATGCGTGCAATGATTTCTTTGAAACCGCCGTGTTCACCATCACTTTGGCTGACTACTTCTACTTGCCAACGCCGTTGTTCAGCATAACGGGCATACATGCGGAAGAGATCGCCTGCAAAAATTGCGGCTTCGTCTCCCCCCGTACCTGCACGCACTTCAAGGAAAATATTACTGCCATCGTGAGGATCTTTAGGTAACAGTAGTTTTTGTAGCTCGATTTCCTGCTCATCGCGCTGCGTTTTGGCAGTGGATAATTCTTCTTCCGCCATATCACGCATTTCTGGATCAGTCAGCATCTCTTGCGCAGTTGCGATGTCATCCAGAATTTGTTGATACGCACGAAAGCCTAAAGCAACAGGTTCTAATTGGCTGTATTCAATGGATAATTTGCGAAATTGATCTTGATCAGCAATGACCTCATTCTCGCCTAGTAATGCTGCGATTTCGGCGTAGCGTTCATTCAAGTTTTCTAGTTTTTGTAGGATCGATTCTTTCACAGTCTAGGCTTCGTCAGTGAGGTTAAAGAGGGTTTTGGCATTTGCTAATAATACATCATTTCCGCTTTGTGCGGCTTGATTCATGCTTTGAATCGGTGTATGTGTGAGCTTATTAGTCAGGGTATTCGCCAGAAATTCAAGGACTTCAGCCGCCTGTTTGTGCTGTAGCATCTTCTGCGCACGCGCTAATACTTCATCCCGAATGGCTTCATTTTGTTGGCGGAACTGGCGGATAGTATCGCGATGTTCTTGGGCACGTAGCCAGCCCATAAAGCTTTGGACTTCATCTAATACCATGCTTTCGGCTTGCTCAGCCGCCGCTCGGCGCGATTGTAGATTTTCCTCAATCACCGATTGCAGGTCATCAACGGTGTATAAGTAGACATCATCTAATTGCCCCACTTCCGGCTCAATATCGCGGGGTACGGCAATATCGACCATAAACATAGGGCGATGCTTACGCGCTTTTAAAGCACGCTCCACCATGCCTTTGCCAATAATCGGTAAGGGGGCGGCTGTGGAGGAAATCACAATATCGGCTTTAGGTAAATAATCGGCAATATCCGGTAAGCCAATCGCTAAGCCATGATATGGCTCAGCCACTTTACGCGCGCGCTCAACATTACGATTAGCCACAATAATATGCCCGATTTTGTTAGCACTTAAGTGTCGTCCCACCAATTCGATGGTCTCGCCTGCACCGACTAATAAAGCGGTTTGCTTTTCTAATTGGCTAAAAATTTGTTTGGATAAACTGACCGCAGCAAAAGCGACTGACACTGGATTCGCACCAATACTAGTTTGAGTACGGACTTTTTTTGCAGTGTTAAAGGCATGTTGCATTAAATGGGTGATTTGATGCCCTGTGGTTTGCGCTTCCGTAGCGGTTTGCAAAGCCGTTTTGAGTTGCCCCAAAATTTGTGGCTCACCCAATACTAAAGAGTCTAAGCCACAAGCAACCCGCATGGCATGTTGAATCGCTTGCTCTTCTTGGTAAACAAATAGATAAGGTTGTAATTTATGTTGGGGTAGATTGTGAAAGCGTGCTAGCCAGCTAATCAGTTGTTCAAGTTGTTCAGGTTCGTGGCAAGCCACATATAATTCAGTACGATTACATGTAGAAAGAATCAGATGTTCCTGAGCAAGTGGTTTAGCGGCATGCAGAGCCTCTAATAAACGCTCAGGCGAGAAAGCAACCTGTTCACGAATGGCAACAGGGGCTGTTCTATGATTGACACCAACAACAAAAATCGACATCCAGAGCGTGATTACCGCATATACATTCTATTTTCAGAACCGCGGATTTTCTGATACGTTATGCAGGATTACAAGGTGGTCTGATGAATATACCTTTAAAACCAAGCCAATTCGACTATTAACGGTATCCTTGGATGCTGGAGTTGCCTATGTCCCGTTTTCATATTTCCCATCGTTTTGTAGGGCTGTCACTTGCTGTCGTTATTGCAGGCTGTACAGTTGGTACCCAAAGTTTCGCTGAACCACCCGCAGCCTTAGCGACTTTAGCGGGGCCTTTATTACCTAAGCAGCCTTTTCAATCAGAGGCTAGCTACCAACTTTATAATACGCTCGTTGCGGAAATGCTGATTCGTCAAGGCAAGATCAAACAAGCTGCCCAGCATTATGTACTCGCAGTGGGGCAAAGCAAAGACAAAACCTTAGCCAAGCGTGCTACTGAAATCGCTATTCAAGCAGGTGAGCCGGTGCTAGCCAAAGCTGCTTTAGACCAATGGGCAAGCTTAGAACCCGATACTGTTGAAGTTCATCAATATCGAGTACTTCTCAATGCTCAACTAGGCAACTATGATGCAGCGGTCGAAGATGTGGTTTGGGTGCGGGATTATATTGAGAAAAAAGAAAGACATGGTTTTGAATATGTCGTTTCCTTATTAGCATTGGATGCAGGCGCTGCAAATGCTTATGAAGTGATTAAGCGCTATGCGGCTAAGGTAGAAAATACACCAAAAGTACAGTTGGTTATGGCGACTTTTGCCTTAAGTGCTAACAAAACTGACGCAGTATTAGAAGGTACAGAGGTAGTTCAAAAAAACGGTGATGCTGCCCAAAAAGAAGAGGCTGCACGTTTACGCGCCAAAGCTTTGCTAAGTATGGAGCGGGTTTCAGATGCACTTAGTAGTTTAGAACCCTATGCAAAAAGTACTAAAAATCAAGATTTAAAACTCGAATATGGCCGTATGTTGATTATGGCGGATCGTCGTGAAGATGCGCGACCGATTTATAAGCAGCTGTATGCCGATCAGCCCGAGAATGCAGATATCCTCTATACCTTGGGCTTATTATATTTAGAGCAGGAAGAATTCACCTTTGCTGAGCCACTCATGAAAAAGTTGCTAGAAATTCCTGAGCGCAAATACGAAGCTAATTATTTTATGGCTCAAATCTATGAAGGGCAAAAGCGTACCGAGGAAGCTTTGAAGGCTTATGACGAGGCCTTAAATGGTGATTTTGCGCGTGATGCAATTGGTCGAAAATCTGCTTTATTACACAAAGAAAAAGGTTTAGCGGCTGCTGAAGCTTGGCTCGATAGTTTATTAGAACGCGCTACTATTCCTGAGCAAAAAGTCGCAACCTTGATGGCTAAAGGGCAGTTATTACATGATGCCGCTGAATACCAAAAAGCAATCGATACTTTTAATAAAGCAGAAGAATTTGGTAGTAAAAAGCGTGACATTTTCTATGCCCGCTCTTTAAGTTATGACCGCATGGGTAATGTCGAGCAGGCTGAAAAAGATTTACGTGAGGTGGTGCGTCTTGATCCCAAAGATGCTGATGCTCTAAATGCGCTAGGCTATATGCTGGTGGTAAATACAACGCGTTATCAAGATGCCTATGCTCTAATTAAGCAAGCTTTAGACCTCCGTCCTGATAGTCCGGCAGTCATGGATAGTATGGGCTGGGTAATGTTCAAGACGGGTGATGCTAGAGGGGCTGAAGAATGGTTACGTAAAGCTTACGATAAAATGCCTGATCCAGAAATTGGTGCGCATTTAGTAGAAGTCTTAGCAGTGAACAATAAGCTAGAAGAAGCGCTTAAGCTATTTAAAGAATTGACAGCGAAATATCCAAATGATAAGCAACTGTCAGATGTAAAACAGCGTGTTGCTGATTTAGCAGAGAAAACGAATTAAATGTTCAGGGAAGAGTCGATGAAGCAAATTTACTTAGCACTGGCTTGTGTAGGAATATTCAGTTTAGCCGGTTGTGCTAATCAGCCCAAACCAGCAGCTCCGGGCACAGTCGTCAATCCAAACGCAGGCGGGGCAGAAGCAGCTTGGACAGAGCGTCAGCGAGTATTTGCGCAAATGCAGCAATGGCAATTGAAGGGGCGGGTTGGCTTACAATTGCGTGAGCAAAGTTGGTCTTTCGGTTTGGATTGGGCGCAGCGGGGTAATCACCAATATGAGATGCAGATTAAAAATCCACTTACGGGGGGCTTAATGGCAACTGTGATGGAAACTGGAGCACAAGTGACCCTGAAAGCGTCTGATGGTAAGACTTATCAAGATACTGATGCCGAACGTTTATTAGCTAAGCAGTTGAAAATGAATTTGCCACTGAAGAATTTGCAATATTGGGCACGCGGCATCCCTTCACCTACTTCGCCTGTTGATGCTGTGAAGCTTGATGCGTATGGTCGACCTACACGCTTACAACAAGCGGGCTGGGTAATTGACTATCCTAGTTATGAGGGCAATAGTGCACAGGCTTTACCAAGCAAAGTGCAATTAGAAAAAGCATCGGAGCGTATTAAAGCCAAAGTAGTCGCTAAAGAATGGAAAACTCGTTTCTAAGTGCTCCTCTGGTTTTACCAGCTCCGGCTAAGCTTAATCTTTTCCTGCACATTACTGGGCGGCGCGCAGATGGTTATCATTTGCTCCAGACGTTATTTCAGTTTTTAGATTATAGCGATGAGATTAGTCTGCAGTTGCGGACAGATGGCCAAGTTACACGCTCTATAGGCTCACCGTTTGTTCCCGAAAATGACGATTTGGTCGTAAAAGCAGCGCGTTTATTGCAACAATTAACAGCTTGTAAATTCGGCGTTGATATAAAAGTAAACAAAAGATTGCCAATAGGTGGTGGCCTTGGTGGTGGTAGCTCGGATGCTGCCACCGTGCTAGTGGGGCTGAATTGGCTCTGGGGCTGTGGTCTATCAATCGATGCACTCGCCGCTCTGGGCTTGGGTTTGGGAGCAGATGTACCTGTATTTGTGCGTGGTCAAGCTGCTTGGGCTGAGGGGGTCGGGGAGTTGCTTGAACCGGTCACTATTCCAGAAAAATGGTACTTTGTCTTGCATCCGAACGTGCATATTTCGACCGCTGAGATTTTTGCAACAGATAGCTTGACAAGAAACTGCAAACCCATCAGAATGGCGGCCTTTCTTGCAGGGCAAACAACCAATGTGTTCGAGCCAGTGGTACGCAGAAAGTATTCTGAAGTCACTAATGCATTTAAGTGGCTGGGAAATAAAGCAAAATTAACAGGCACTGGTGCTTGTTTGTTTATAGAGTTTGACGATGAAGAGTCAGCTCAGATAATAGCAAAAAATCTACCAAAACAGTGGTCAGGTTTTGTAGCCAAAGGTCGATGTAAGTCGCCTTTATATGAAAAGCTAAACACAGTTAGAAAGTTCTTTGATGGGCTGTCGCCAAGCGGTAAGGCAGCGGATTTTGATTCCGCCATACCTAGGTTCGAATCCTAGCAGCCCAGCCATCCCCCTGTCTTATATTCAATGCGAGACACCCCATGTCTGACGATAGAATGATGGTATTTACGGGTAATGCCAACCCTGAACTTGCCCTAAAAATCGCTGATCATCTTGGAATTTCCCTTGGTAAAATTAAAGCAGAGCGCTTCAGTGATGGTGAAGTGCATGTAGAGATTTTAGAAAATGTCCGTGGTCGTGATGTTTTTGTAATTCAGCCCACCTGCTCCCCTACGAACGATAACTTAATGGAGTTATTAGTCATTACCGATGCACTCTACCGTGCTTCTGCAGGTCGTATTACGGCGGTGATTCCTTACTATGGCTATGCCCGCCAAGATCGCCGGGTACGTTCACGGCGTGTACCGATCTCAGCTAAATTAGTGGCCGATATGGTGGCTGCGGGGCATGTGGATCGTGTTCTGACCATAGACCTGCACTCTGATCAAGTCCAAGGCTTTTTTGATGTTCCTGTCGATAATATCTATGCCTTAGGCGTATTACAGGCCGACATCATTGCGAAAAATCTTGATCATATTATGGTGGTTTCTCCGGATGTCGGGGGGGTAGTGCGTGCGCGGGCTTTATCTAAGGCTTTGGGTAATGTTGATTTAGCGATTATTGATAAGCGTCGGCCAGAGCCAAATAAAGCCGAAATTATGAATATCATCGGTGATGTAGAAGGACGTCATTGCTTATTAATTGACGACTTAATCGATACTGGTGGCACTTTATGTAATGCTGCGACTGCTTTGAAAAATCGTGGAGCGTTAAGTGTTTGTGCTTATGCTACTCATGCGGTTTTCTCTGGAAAAGCAGTAGAAAATATTGAAAATTCTTCTCTTGATGAGGTTGTAGTCACTGATACGATCCCATTGAGTGCAAATGCCAAGAAGTGTGCTAGAATCCGCCAGCTTTCTGTGGCAGGCATTTTAGCCAAGACTATTTTGCGTATTAACCGAGATGATTCGGTGAGTTCTCTGTTCGAGGAAGAATAAGCTCTTCAGGAGCTAGCTACTTGATCTGGTCGCGGATGAGGTGGTTTTTATTAATTTTGGAGTATGAATTATGTCTAAAGAATTTACATTGCAGGCAGAAGCCCGCTCAGAGCAGGGAAAGGGTGCGAGCCGCCGCCTGCGTCGTGAGAATAAGGTGCCTGCAGTTATTTACGGTGCAGGTACTCCTGCCCAATCGATCTCTTTAAAGCACAATGAGTTGATTCGCAATTTGCAAGATGAAGCGTTTTACTCACAACTGATCTCGGTTAATTTTGGGGATCATAAAGAAATAGCAATTTTACGTGCTCTACAACGTCATCCGGCCAAGCCAATTATCTTACATGCCGACTTACAGCGGATTAAAGATGATGAGGTAATCGAAGTTCATATTCCCTTGCACTTCACTAATGAAGAAAATGCACTGGGTGTGAAAGTGGGTGGTGGTACAGTTAGCCGGATTCTCAATGAAGTAGTAGTCGCTTGCTTGCCGAAAAATATTCCAGAGTATATCGAAGTTGATATGTCGAATATAGAAAAAGGCCAAATCCTACACTTATCTGATCTGAAATTATCTGAGGGTGTGTCTTTACCTGAGTTAGCCTTAGGTAGTGACCACAATCAGGCGGTTGTAGCGATTCACTAAATTTTGAGGATTCTCCGATGGCTGAACCTATTCGGTTAATTGTCGGTTTGGGGAATCCGGGTGCTCAGTATAACCAAACCCGGCATAATGCCGGGTTTTGGTTTGTTGAAGAATTGGCAAAGCGGTATAACGGCCAATTCTTAACTGAAAAACGTTTCTCCGGTGAAGCTTGCCGTATCAATGTGGGTTTCGAGTCAGTTTGGTTATTGAAGCCAATGACCTTTATGAATCGTAGCGGTTTAGCAGCGCGCCAATTAGCTGATTTTTACCGTATCCCTGTTCAGCAAATCTTAGTCGCTCATGACGAGTTGGACTTACCCGTTGGAGACATCCGTCTTAAACAAGCAGGTGGGCATGGTGGGCATAATGGTTTACGTGATTTACATGCGCATTTGGGTGCTGACTATTGGCGGTTACGCTTAGGGATTGCGCATCCGGGTGATCGAAACAAAGTGGTCGACTACGTTTTATCCCCACCGACGCGGGATGAGGAAATAGCAATTCGACTTGCAGTGGATAAAGCGGCTGATCAAATTGCGCTAGTGCTGGCCGGTGATTTGCAAAAAGCGATGAATGAATTGCATCGTAAATAGGATGAAAAAAGGTAATTCTTATGGGATTCAAATGCGGTATTGTTGGCTTGCCCAACGTAGGTAAGTCAACTTTATTCAATGCACTCACTAAAGCAGGCATTCAAGCAGAGAATTACCCATTCTGTACGATTGAACCGAATGTAGGCATCGTGCCAGTACCTGATTTACGCTTAGAGGAATTATCCGCCATCGTCAAGCCTGAGCGTATCTTGCCGACAACTATGGAATTCGTGGATATTGCAGGTTTAGTCGCAGGTGCTTCTAAAGGCGAAGGCTTGGGGAATAAATTCCTCGCACATATCCGTGAAACCGATGCAATCGCTCAAGTTGTTCGTTGTTTTGATAATGACGATATTATTCATGTGGCTGGCAAAGTGGATCCCACACATGATATAGACATTATTAATACAGAGCTCGTGCTAGCCGATATGGAGAGTATGGAACGAGCAGTGCAGCGTTTAGCTAAAGCCTCCAAATCAGGCAATAAAGAGATGCTAGCGCAGAAAGAAGTTGCTGAGCGCCTATTAGCTCATTTGTCTGAAGGTAAAGCAGCACGTTTATTAGGGTTGTCGCCTGAAGAGCAAAAGCTGGCGCGTGAATTTCATTTAATCACTATTAAGCCATTATTGTTCATTGCCAATGTGAACGAGGATGGTTTTGAGAATAATCATTATTTAGATGCAGTCACTAAAATAGCTCAAGACGAAAAGGCTCAAGTCGTGCCTGTTTGTGCAGCTATGGAGGCTGAGTTGTCGTTATTGGACGTTGCCGATCAAGCTGAATTCTTAGCGAGCATGGGTTTAGAAGAACCGGGTTTAAATCGGGTTATTCGCGCAGGCTATGAGTTACTTGGTTTACAAACCTTCTTTACCGCAGGTGTCAAAGAAGTTCGGGCTTGGACAGTAAATCGTGGCGCGAGTGCCCCGAATGGTGCTGGTAAAATTCACACTGATTTTGAACGTGGGTTTATTCGTGCAGAAGTGATTGCTTATCATGACTTTATTAACTACAAAGGCGAGCAGGGTGCGAAAGATGCGGGTAAGTGGCGTCTAGAAGGTAAAGATTATATCCTGCAAGAAGGTGATGTGGTGCATTTCCGCTTTAATGTGTAGTTCAGGGTTGACAGCATGCATGCTTAAGGCTAAGATTCGCAGCCTCTTGGCTACGTAGCTCAGTTGGTTAGAGCACAGCACTCATAATGCTGGGGTCGTAAGTTCGAGTCTCACCGTAGCCACCATTTATCAAAGGGTTAGAATGTTTTTTCTTCTAGCCCTTTTTTATGTTCGGGACTTTTTCGGGATTTTTCGTAAATCCGGTATCACGCCGATTAGCTTTTGAACAATCGCATATAAGTACATGACTTGTGGCACAGAGTAATGACTGGTCATTCCGCCTGCATGATCTAATAAGCTTTTTCTATCTTCTTCACTCACGCCTATTTCCCTAAGCTTAGTTGCAAAGGTAGTGCGGTTGCTGTGCCATGCGTAGCTGCGTTCGTACAGCCCTATATATTTACGGGCATTGATAAAATGGGTGCTATTGAACTCGGTATATGGCGTTCTCAACCTAGAGATAAAGATATATTTTTCATTATGCCCACGACGGCTATTTACAATTTCGGCTGCCACATCATTTAGCACACAGATAAAGGGTCGGTTTGATTTCATGTTGCTGGGCGGTAACTCAAAGAAGTAAACGCCATTGACCTCTTTTAGTTGCGACCATTCCAGTAATGACTGGGACACATCACGCAATCCGGTATATAAGGAAAATGTCATTAGCTCTCGGTAGTTATCGTTTAGCGATTCAGCCAAAGCTAAAAGCTGCATTGTTGTATAGGGCTTATACGGCTCTTTATCGCCCTCCCTAACTTTTTCTAGGCGTGGGGCTTTGTCTAGGAAGGGTCGATGGAACTGATCGCGCCACGTTTTTTCACAATGACTCAGAATGAGCTGCATAACCGCTATCGTTCGATTGATACTGCTTGCTTTATAAGTTTCCTTAAGCTTTTCGCGGATGGGGGCAAAGGTGGATTCGTGGATAGTTGCTATGTCTGAATGCTCTAAATAGGGCATCACTCGCTTGAGGCAATCTATATCATTGTCGATACTGATCTTATCGCCATAATACTCGATATAAAGGGCGCAGGCTTGCCCAAAAGTCAGTACGGTACGCTTGCCGTGGTAGATTTGTGCTTCGGCTTCCGCAACCCATTTCCTCGCTCGACGTTCGGCTTCTTTTTTGTCCGCCGTGCCAGTGCTTCGGCAAAGCCGCACACCTTCAATATATTTATCGAGTTGCCAGTTTCTGCCTTTCTTGTAGAGTCCGTCCATTCGGTAGTTTCCTTAAATTCAGATTGACCGCTGACTGCATTAAGTTCTGCAACCAGATACATCCATTGCTTCCCTTGTTTGACAGGATTAAGCAGCCCCTTAAAGTGCTTGTCCAGAGTGCGAGTATCCTTGAAGCCCATCATCATAGCGGCTTGATGCTTATTAACACGCAGTTGTTGTATTGGCTGTATTGTCAATTTATTTCCCCTTATAAACAAAAAAGCGCCGAAGCGCTTAGTAAGAAAAGTTTATAGTTAGCAACTATTTATGTATGCCTACGAATATTAGGGAACTCCTCTGTTAAATATTTCCATCCTCCATCAGCTTTACTTGCTGTATAATACAGCTCTGATTTTCCACAATTAGGATGTGAATCATCATCAGTGATGAAGCTACAGCAAGAAAACGATGATGTCCGTTTTTTTACTTTTATGCTGTAAGGGTCTGTGTGAGCATCAATCTGCCAAAATAACTCGTTCAAAGAGTTTGCCATAACTACACCAAACCACCCGTTAAACGCACCATCAACCACCACACCAAAATCATAAATATATTTCATTAGTCCTCCTTTAGTCCGTCTGCTCTAAAATCTTTATCTAGTTCGGTCTATAATTTATAGATTTAATTGCTAGGCTTCATAAACACATACCAATGCGTCCCCGCTTTTTTTCCTGATGTATTCCCGAATAATGGTGTAACTGGAGTTAGTGCTAATACTTCGCGCACTTTGATTTGCGTTTCATTCCACTTAAAACAAAGTACGCCGTTGTTGACCAACACACGAAAGCACTCAGCAAAGCCTTGGCGTAAATCTTCGCGCCAGTCGTTTCCGAGTTTTCCATACTTGAGCGCTAACCAGCTTTTTTGGCCAGCTTGGATTAGGTGAGGCGGATCAAACGCGATTAGGTTAAAACTATTGTCAGCATAGGGTAGGTTTCTGAAATCCATTAATACATCAGGATTTACTTTGAGCAATCGCCCATCGCAAAGGATATGCTCCTCTTGTCGCTTATCACCGAAAATCACGTCCGGATTTAATCGGTCAAAGTGCATCATGCGGCTACCTGAACAGGGGTCTAATACTCTAGGGTTTGTTATCATTTGATTGGCTCATGAAATGAAAAAGCCCGATTAATCGGTCTGGCTGGGTATATTAATTATTAGGAGTATCAGTTTTGTCTGGCCTCTTGCCGACATACTTAAAATGCGTTGGGTTTGGTATGTCCAATCCGTATCCCGCCCATTCATTGGTTTTTATATCAATCCAATGTGCTACATCATCGCGCTTGCCCCATATTAATACTTGCGGGTAGTCATGATAATCAAGGCAAACCCAATCGACTAAACAAATCATATTCTCGCAGGGTAAAGTAGACGGATCGTCATAGTTGATTTTTTTCCAGCCAGCCAATTCATGGCTAACTAGCTGCCGGACTCGCTCAACAATCTGCTTGACCTCAAATTTATGAATGCCTGTAATCGCAGCAATATTTCTTATTCCTGTTTCCCAGTGGTCTTTTCGCACTATTTGACCATCAGGGCGGCGTTCATAATCCTCTGGCTTAGCATTTCTAAACTCAGGCATGATGAAAACATCATTTGTTATTTCTCTGTCATTCATTTTTTTGCTCAACAAAAAAAGCGCCTCGGTGGGCGCTGTAATAATTTAAGTAATAATTTGCGGTTGGTTTTGTCGTTAATTATTACTCACGGAATCAAACCCCTCATAAAACCCGTCAGGGTCATACAATAAATGGGGTGGACTCCACGGTACTTTTCTTGGTAATCCATTTTCTGCGGAGAGCCTACCCACTGAAAATGATCTATCATAATTGGACTGCCACTTAATCCGCTGGTGCTCTTGCAGTTCAAAAGATTGTTTCAAAATTTCGTAGGTTATGTAGTTCATGTAATTAATCCGGCATCTCTAAAATCTTTAGCCAGCGCGGTCTTTTGGCTCAAGCTCTTGCCAGTGCTGCTTTAATTGTTCAGTCATCGTCAGGACGCAATACGTTTGGCGGACTAAGCAGTAACGAAACGCATAGATAATTAGGTCAGTGTTGATAGCTAATGTTTTAATCATGATATAGATTCAGGCGGCGGCGGTAGTGGCATCCAATGTGTAGGATGATTGTCACCATCGCCGCCATACATTCCAGCCCAACCAATATCACCGCAATCACGCCATTCTTTACCGTTAAACGCAGCAACTGAATATGATGTTACGTTACCATAATTTCTGCATACTAAGACTTCAGTACCATCCAACGGCGCTGTTTCTATCAGTTGCCATTCAATTTTTGCATCTTTTCTCATTTTTTAACTCTATAACTACTTAATTTGTAGATACCAATTAATTAGGATTGTTTCCCTCATTAATGAGGGAAACAGTCTGTAAGTTATTGATTTAATTGAAACTACTAATTTAAAAAAATATTAGTAGTTAATACACTAATCATCTTCAAATCGTCTAATCGCATAGTAGTAGTACTCACCACTCCAGTAATCTTTATCAATTAAGCGCGTCTCGTTTGGATAAAGACTGCGATGTGCTTTCTTTTCATCTTCAAGACGCTTGGCTCGTAGCGCTTTCCATGCTTTTAGATAATTAGTAGTTGCAATTAGCACTGCTCCGCCTTCATATCGACAGCCGTATTCGCAGACGTAGATAGTCACACATCCTCCATGAATCTATCTTTTAACCAAAACGCACGCTTCCCGTTGTCTGGCTTGATTCTGACCTTGATTAATTTAGATAGCGTATTGTTTTTCCAAAGAGCCATGCCCCCGGTGACTTCTCTTCCATTGTGCCAGCAAGTTAGTTTCTTTCCGATTAGATTACTACTTGTCATTTAAAACCCCTTGCCTATCAAACCCAGTTTTAACGCCATTGGTGGCAATGGTCTCTATAGTCCTAGTCAGCTTTCCTAATAATTCTGACTGGCTAAGCTTAAACGCTTCAATTAGCTGTTTAGCCTCAATTAATAGCTGTCGCTCTTCCTCGGTTAGCCCCTGCTTTTGAGCGTCTACCACTTCTTGCTTAGTAGGGATGCGCTGAAACATGGGAAATATCTTTTTCACGTCCCGTTCTAGCCCATATTCTGAATCGTAAATAGCCGATTTACCTAACAGATAATCGTATATATTCTCTGTAGATACATCCAGCCTAGGTGCATCATCGTTATATTGTGCCTCTGGGTTTTCAACCTCATAACTAACTGACAATAGGTCTTTATCAACTAGCCGGAATAGTTCATGATAAATACGACTTTCTTCTATCCCAGTGGCTCGCTTTAAAAAATAAGGCTGGACAAAAGACCCTATGGTGCTGGTTATGATATATTCTTCTACAGTTATTAATTTTCTTTCGTTCACTTCTTATCCCTCCAAAAAATATTCACAGCCCAATTAGTCGGCGCTATCTAATCGGATACTGATATACCTCCACTCTAAACATCTCACGCTCTAAATATCGCAGGCATTGATACGAGTGGGGCATACTTTAACTTCGCCGTCTATTTCTGTGTCACTTTTACAGCGGCAGATGTCATTCATGAGCTTTGTGGTCATTACTCACCGCTTATAACTTCTTTGGGTTTAAAGAACCCGCACTCACCACTTTGTGGCGTATCAGCATAATCTTCGGGATGAAACCACCAATAGCCGAAGGTGCAATAATTACCTTCAACAGCTTCCATAGTTCCATTTTCAATGGATTTTCGGGGTATCATTCTTGAGCTGGTATTGTTGGTGCAATTTTCGCAGTCGTAGGTTGGCATGTCTGTTAATGGATCAATCATAACTAGACGCTCTTTACTAGCTGATCAATTAATTTAGGATTTGCAACAATAGTTGCTAGCTTTCCACACTCTTTAAATTTTCCAGTGCTTACCTTTTCATTCCAATAACTATCGTAACTAGCAGCATCAACTAGCGTACTAATTCTTCCAGCTAGTTCCATTACTTCTTGGTATGTGGTGGCTTCATTTATTTTACTTGTAATAAATTTAACTCTATTAGCAATACCTTCCCGACCTAGGGTTTCTCCGGCCTCTCGTTTTTTCTTAATATTCATCATTGCTCCACAAATAAAAAGCACCGCTCAAATCGGGCTTTTGCTTTAGCCCATGAGCCTTTGCATCTATTAAATTTCATCTTTGATTCGTCAATGGCATTTCTAAGCTGCATGTCTTTCTCACCCATGCCATTTTTAGCTAGTCTTGCAGCCTCCTGCATGGCTCTGGAATATAGTTCATAGTCATATACAGCTAGTAATTTGAGCTGTTCAAGCAGTGTGTCTAAATTAATCATTACCGCCCTGACTCATTCAATTTTTTCCAAAACTCAGACGAATCTATGTCATCGGGATAATCGCCAGACTCCGCCATTTTCCATAACTCATGCATCATACATTGCAGGGCTGCAATTTTCTGCACCGGATGTTTATATTCTCGTGTTTGCCATGCATCTATTAGATTTGTCAAAACACTGTCTTTATCTGGTTTAATTAACATATTTTAATACTGTCTGTATTTTTAATGTAGTCGGCTTCCGCCAAATCACAAGCCGCCCCTATGCCACGAGCGAAACCGACCTGTCTATCGTAGTGCATTACAGTAAATGTAAATGTTCTATCCATTGGCCTGTCTGGATAGGTTCGGCGCGAATCAGCTAAAAACTTGTAGCCTAGTTCTAATAATTCTTCGTAACTTATCATTTATTTTTTTCACCCCACCTCGATAGTAGCTACCCAAACATCATCATCCGACTCCATATCCATTTCCCTAGTCACCTTGAAAACCAATTTTGCAGAGTCTCCCCATCCAATTTTGCGCTCGTAGATACAAATTGTTTTGTGGTCGTCGTTTATATCTGATATTCGCTTATTCGATGGCGTTGAAAGTATTTCTTGCTTAGCCTTCTCTAATGTTAAAAACAAGCCCAGCGGGTAATATCTGTCACTGTCGGTTTCATCGCGTATTTCGTAGATTTCGTGCATCATTCATCCCCATCATCAAAGTAAACAATTTGCATGTGATCCGAAATAATATCCATGTTGATAATCTCATTGAGATCAACATAGGGGTACTTAGCCTTTAATAGCTGGATAGCTGCGTCATAGCTTTCCGCTCGGACTATTGCTGTCCCTTGCCGATAAATTCCATTAAATTCTATTTTGTATAGGTTCATTTCTTACCCAATGCCTTTTGCGCCATATTCAACTTGTCTCATTGCTGGAGTCAAATTATTATTCTGTTTCTTACATTCTCCAGAATAAATCTCCAATCTTCACTGATCAGCCTTATGTAAGAAAATACTTTCATATCTTTAAAAATATTATCTTCTTCTTCACTTATGGCTCTTTACCAAAATCAGAAACCTTATCAATCTCTACCCGCAAGTCGTAACCAAACTCTCTGGAAAAGTCTCTTGCTAATAAAATATCACCCAACCGACTAGCTCCAGTGCATTTAAATCGTTCATTATTGTGAGTGCAGTAAAGCGGGTATTCTTTCATAAACTCGTGGAAGTACATAATGTGACTAGCAGACAAACTCATGTGAAATAAAACGAATGAGACATATTTATTTTCTGCAACTCCCCTTATGATATTATTGTCAACCCAATCATCAACGTGCATCATCACTTCCTTTGCATATTAGGCAGTATTCGTATGTCCCTGCATTTATAACCCCATCTACTCGGCTATCTTCGTCAGGCTTAAAGTTTTCAGGCCATTCAGATTCAGGAAAAAATCTTGTGCTGCCTAAAAATGCATTACCACTCCCATGATAATGGGGCGCTACTCCATAATAAGGAAATGCACAGCGTCCATCTCCATCATCACAGTATTCACAATAGCGTGTCTTTCTTTCTTTAATTTCCATCTGTCTTAAATCTCCTTGGTTGATAGGCGTTTCTCAAATTCAGCTATGCGCTGCTCTAGTTTTTTGATGTAGTTAAACGTTTCCGTAATCGCTGTTAGCTTATAAATCTTTATCCATAGCATTTCAGCGCACAAAACGCATATACCGATAAAAATAAATAAAAAGCAAAAGGTAATCGCTAGCCATCCAAAAAACTGGATAATCAGCCCAACCTCTGTTTGGGGTAGTAGCAGTGATTGTGATGCAGCCATAACAATTGATATGGAGAGAAGCACAAAAAATAAACTACTGGAAATTGATATTGATTTACGCTTAATATGTGTTAGCAGACTTTCCATTTGATTTATCTCTGTTAAAGCTTTTATTTATTTAATAAAAGCTTTTTTGTTTAATAGCCCGTTGATTAGCGACCATTCGATATAGCGTTAGCATTCAATGCCATACTCAGCCATATAATCAAGTGCTTCGAGCGCCATCATATATGCATTAATTTCTTGAGGATGCCTCGACTGGCTAAAATCAAAACCTTCACGGCTTCTATAAATACCACTACACGAATAAAATCTATTGGCTAGTGCATTGGCTATTCTATGCATGTCCTCATCAACTGATATTCTTCCGCCCGATCTGAGTTTATAAGTTTTAACCTCGAATCCATCCATGATTTTCTCCAAAATAAAAAGCCCGACTGAACGGGCTTAGTTAAATAATTAAGGGGCAGTGCTAAAATAATTAGCCAATATTGTGCAGAGCATGGCTAGCACTACACAAAATCCCCACCATTGGTTTTTTATTGAACCCAAATAAGCGGAAATAAGCGCTAATACAATGGCTAATATGTGTAAAAATACAGATAGCGGCATTAAAAACTCCACCGTATCACTTCAATGATGCCAATCATCAAAAGCGTTAGCAGCCCCGCAACTATTACCGAAAACACCAGCGCGTTAATCATGTTTCTCAGTGATAACGTAGGTGCGTTGCATTGATTAGATGGCGCTTCTTTTGCTTCAGATTCTCGTTCAGACCAAGCCTGAAGCTTGGCTCTGCCCTCTTTCGTTTGGTTTAGTATTTGGATAATGCGTGGGTCGGTTAGGCCGAGACTATGTTCATCACTCATTTAAGTAGCTCCTGCTGCTGTGCCTCTCGGTAGTTCTGTCTATCAACCTGAACACTTAGAAGCCACATCGCTATTACAATAGCTATCAAAACTGGGATAAATCTCATAGTTAACCTACCCATTCATATTTACGAGCCATGCCCGATTTCCAGCCGTCAATGACACGGATACGCCCTTCCTGTTCTGCTTTAGCAAAGTATTCCTCAGCTAGCTTCTGGGCTTGCTTGGTTTTTCCAACTTCGACATAGCCATGATCCTGTACCCATTGCTTGGTATCACGAATCAGCGTATCGCAGCGCCCTGCTTGAATATCTTCAAGCCATTGAGCGTATCCATCGTTGGGCGTATCCAGTTCTGCTACGCTTAAAGCGAGCGTACTTGTACGCTCGTTAAGTTCGTTTTTTGTTTGTAATTCGTCGTCTGGATACGCTTGTAGGGCGGTGTTTCCGCCCATGTGCCAGCGTTGAGCGGCGATAGCTTGAGCGCCAGAAGGGGATGACATGGTAACTACAGGTGTTGATACGCTGGCTCTGGGTGCAGTGGATACGCTCTGGATACGCTCAACCCGATGTGTATTTTGAGCGGGATACGCTCTGGATACGCTATTGGATACGCTCGACTTGCTTGATGCAGCAGGCACAGGAGCAGGGGAGTTGAACCCTACTTTGCTGCTGCGATAACTACTATCTTTGCTATCGGTGTCAGTGCCAGTGGGCGGAAGTAGGGGAACTGGGTCACTTGATGAGTTACCTTCACTACCATAGATTGCATATAGAAACACCTTGCCGAAACTAATGAGGATTCCCAAAAACATGAACACAAAAAAAGCAGCTTGGTCTGGTGTGATCTTTTCATTAGCTAACTTATCAGCATTATACCAGTCGGCAATAGCCTGCCATTTTGAACGCTCTGCAGCATTATCAGCAGAGAAGGCTACTACTTCACCTTGGCTATTTTGTGCTGCAACTAGCGCATTGTTGAATGGGGCTGAGCATTCTTCCCGTTTGGTTTTATCAGTTTTTGGACGAGGGAATCTTGCATTACAATCAGTGATCCCTCGTTGAGCCTGAACCATCGCACTATTAGCAGTAGCAGCATTGCTTGATGTAGTCTCAGCAGCCTTAGCTGACTCCATCTTTTTCAGCACTCCGCCTTGCATCTCATTGGCAGTAACAAAGATTTCCATGCTAATGCAACCCACTAATACAAGAGCGGCAAAGGAACGTAGTACACCCTTTGCATAGGGATTGAAGAGAGTAATGGCTGCCAGAATAACCAAAATTTCAAACACGCTAAAAATTACAATGGCTGCAAACAATCCTTTGATACCCGGATTCACACCGTAGTAGACGCTAATCCCCATGATTGCCATAACAATAGATGCCCCAATACCACCGATTAGGGCTAGATTTTTATTTCGTTTATTCTGTAACATTAAAACTATCTCCTTTGCCCGCCTAGTTTGAACGCGAGACGGGCTTGGGTTGATGGGAGGCTGTCTTCGGACAGCCTTTTTTATGCTGCTTTAAGCTTTTCGCCAACTAGATTGATAAAGTTATTGATTGAAGCAATCTCTTTTTGATCAGTAGACCCTCTTCGTGCTTCTTGCAAGTTTCTGATAGCTGAACCAAACTGGCCTCTTTCATAGCTTGATGCTGCTTGCTGAAGCAAATATTCAATATGCTCTGTAGTTGCATTGACTTCTAAATCGCTGACTAATTTGACAATATTTACTTTTAGAGCTGTCCCACAACTGGTGCAGGTATTATCATTTATATGGGGGCTGCCACAGGATGGGCATCGGTTTGCCATATTGCTCATAATTATTAAAACTCCTATTTATTTTAATTTATGCAATTGAATAACGTATTCCTCCTTTCCATTAGAGCTAATGATTTGATGGCTGCCACTTCCTGCGTCACCGCAGTTCACTGATACAATCCAGCGTGTACCGCTTTTTAATATTCCTTTGTAGGCTGTGCCATACATGGGGTTACTTGGGTGTGGCGTTCCATCTTCATTCATCATGCGCCATTCGCACCCATAGTAGCCTTTTAAATTACGCCCATTCACATCATGTAAGTTAATATTGATTTCACCTGCATTGACTGCACTAATGAAAAGCGTCCCAATTAAAACTAGTAATTTATTGTTCATGTTTTTAATTGCTCTATGTTTTTTAGTAACAGCCGTATCCAATCGACAATATACGCCCTTCTTGCGTTGTTATATCATCTGTTTCATAGTCGTTATCTTTAATATCCTGAACACTAACTAGATTAATTGTTCTAGGCTCTCCGCCGCCATTAAATCCATCAAGGATGGCGACTTCTAAATCTCCATCTGTATTTTTCACTAATTCCAACTTAGAAATTAATTCTGATATTTTCATTGCTTTTTACCTGTTATCAGTTCAATGGCATACTGCGCTGCCTGTTCTTTCTGCCGTTCTTTAGCCTCTCGATCTTGTTTTATCAAATCCTTGGCTTTATCCGCTAAGAATTGTTTTTGGTCATCCGCATAAACCGCAGATATAAAAAAAGCGCACAAGGCGCTTAGGAGTATTTGCTTCAATTTAAACCTCATATGCTTATCCACCCCTCATGTATGAATACATAAGATAATTCAACTAAGCCATCTTTGTTTTTAGTTTCCTTTGAAACCTGTTGCGTGAAACTAAACACAGGTTTAAACCCAGTTGTTTTTGCTGCTGAAACGAGATAGGGAATAAAATACACTTCACCTGCCAGCATTACACCATCACCAGCATCACCACCTGCATCAATGGCTAAATCCATTAGCTTGAACGCTCGACTTTTTAGCTCATTGCTGGTTGGCATTGATGTAAAATCCTGCAAATCGCTGGCTCTTTGAGCCGCTGGCACATCTATTCCACCTTCAGCTAATTGCTGTGGTGTCATGGCGTGCTTTGTTAAATTAAATACCTTCATTATTGCTCCATAAAAAAGCCGCACGAGGCGGCTCTGGTTGGTTATGGTGTCTATATGAATATCATCACATCGGGTCGTCTTTGGTGATTTGCATTAGCTCCTTGAATGGCTGTGCATATCCGCACTTCACTTGCACGCCTCCATTTAAGAACGTCATTTGTGTTTTAAACGGAGCATTTTCTATTGGAATATTTCCAAGGTAAAATGCATCTCCTAGTTTTCCATAAGGCAAATAATCACTTTCCAAGTAAACGCGTTCATCTTGATCGGATTTTAGTAGATTTGCTAATGATTCTTTGAACCTTTCAATATTTTTAGGCTCTATTCTTTTTACTAGCATTGTAGCAAACACACTAATCATTCCATTATCACCATTGTCTTTTGATGGATTCTGAATGGCTTCAGCCCACCAATTTACTGCTACTTCAATTTGTTTATCTGTTAGCATTTACATCTTCCTCATAATCATTAATATCATTACCGTTTTCGTCACACCACTCGCACCATTCGCCCCCCCTTAAAGACTTCTAATCCTTGAGCGTTGGCGTAGTCGGGTTTTACGTTATTATCATATTGGAACTGGTCATAGCGTACAAACGCGTCTAGCATCAAACAAGCGCGTTTGATGCTATCGACAGATATATAAAACGGTTGCATGGGTACTTGTGGGATGTGCCAGACTCTTAAGCTCCCTTCAGTTTTGTTACCCATCTTCACTCCTTAATCGTGATTAAGGCTTGTTTAGCTAGATTTTCCTGCGTTCTAAAATTGTTCTTTCGAGTAATGGCTGCGTGTCCAACCAACCATCACGGAAGGAATGACATCCACTGCATAGGCACAAGGCGGCTTTTGTTAAACAGCTAACGAATTAATATCCCCACCACTTTCTTTGTAAGCTGTCACCCATAGCGACTGCCTCCCTCTTCCTGTCCATGTGTTTCCGTGTTCATCACGGTATTTTACCGCAACAGGCTTCCTATGCTTTTTGCTGGCATACTCAATTACATCTGAAGGCTTTACATCATACAGGGTACAAAGCTCAATAAATTGATCGGCTACTGTTTTTAAAGTAGCAGTAACTCTTAGCTCTTTTTCTTTATCTATCTGATCTTTTAAAGCATTTAACTCATCAATTGAATATTCATTCAGTTCCATCAGTTCCATTTATTCATTCTCCTATAATTAAAATCAATCCTTCATTTATCAACTGCTGCTGCGTTTCACGCATAGCATCTGAAAATGCATTTAGCATCTCTGCTTTTGTATAGTGACTTCTTGCCCAGCCTCCATCGACAAAAGCATGGCAGCCACTACATAACCTTGCCCCAAATAGATCATGGTGCTTCATTCCCATTCCACCTCCATTCCAGTGAGCATGGACAGTTGTTGATTTATCAAAATTACAGTAACCTGCTATACGGGCAGTACATGACTTGTTTCTTGCTGACTCTCTGATCTTGCTAATTTTTAATGTCCTCTTTAACAGGTATGTAGCGAGTTTCTTTATTTTGATCTTGGCAAATAGCCACTCCTCTGTTTCCCTGCATTGATACAGATTCAACATAAAGTATATCGTCCGTATGCTTATACTGCTTAAATGGAATAGGCTCACCACTAAACATTAATCGGCCTCTAGTATATAAAGGGTCGTTTACGTTTCTAACTAATACAGCCATTAATTAACTCCGGCATTTCATTTCCACGTCGATTGTTGCAATTAAGACAGGCAATCACATAGTTATTGGGGTGATCTAATCCGCCTCTTGATAAGGGAACGACGTGATCTAAGGTTACTTGTTTTCTAGTCAATGGTATTTTGCACCAGTGACAGCACTGGCTTTTCTTGTACAACTTGTCTTTTTCGTTGAAATAGTTTTTCTTGCGCTTAGGCGTTTTATTTAAAACAGGTGGCGGCTCTAACGCCATCTTCACCGCAGCTTCAGGCTCGACATGTTTAAAGCCATTTTTTGTTCTCCCGATATAGGCAGTGCGGTTTTTTGAATAGGGGTAATAATTAACTAGCAAGCTACCTTCAGATGACTTCTGAATCTGGAAATGTCCATTGGGTTTTTCGATCAGAATAAGATTATGCTGCTTGCAGAGCTTCTTTAGCTTTGCTTCTAAGTTCACTTAGCTCTTCCTCATCTACGATGTCTTTGAACTTTTTTATTTCAGGCATATAAACTTCTTGTGTTATCCAGAACCGTTCAATGAGCTGCATGTACTCAATCATCTGCTTAGCACTCGCTATCCAAGATAGGCTTATCCTATTTAGCTGCCTCAGTAGCATTTCTTGATTGCCCTCTTCTTGGTATTTAGCCAGCAGCTCGCCCCATTGCTCTTGTAACGCGTTCTCCGGTTGCTCGATGTAAATCTGAGCAAGTAATTGACGCTTCATCATCTGATGGATTTCTTGGATGGTGTAGCCTGTCTCTACGCTGATATGCTTAAACCAAACACCAAATAGTCCATTGAGTTGAGCCAATGTTCGCTTGGACTTGGCTTTCTCGATCTTTATTTCTAAGTGTTGGTCTTCTGGCAGGTCGTTAAGCAGGGCTTGGATATAATGAATTTTGTCTTGATGATTTTCAGGGTTGACCTTAATCGTCATCGGGAGTTTCATCTTCATCCCATGCATTCCCTCCAATATCTAAGTAATCGTACTCGTCTTGATAACCTTCCCATTCTCCAGAGAACTGACAAGCCGCTACTTTGTTGAGTGCATCCATGATCTGCTCCCGTCCAAGCCGAACAGATTCATCTGATAGTCGATGAAAGACGGTTGCCATCATTGGTGCTTGGGTATCAACCGCAATAAATCCAAAGGATTCGACCTCTAGTCCAACGGCTGTCAATCCATCGGTATAGAAAGCAGCTTGGCGGTGATAACCCAGCTTCTTGGCTGAGTAGCTAAAAGCGCTTGATTCTGCTGATCGAGTGGTTTTTAGGTCATAGACCTTCCCTCCAACTCTAAGGTCGGGACGGCACTTACAAAGCAGCCCTGTTTCTTCATCAACCCAAAACGCTGACTGTTCTACCACTGCATTAGGGTGTTCGATTAACCCACGCGCAACCCGATTAGCGAGAACCGCTTGCCTGATATAATTTGCTTGCTCGTAGACTGACTCACTAATTGGTTGTTTGTTGATAGCTTGCCGCATCCATGCGGTAGCAGCGTCATGTTGAGATTTAATGAGTATGGGCTTGTCAGTATATTTTGCACTGAATGCATCCCATTCTTTACCTCGACGTACCTTTCCATCGTAGACATAGCATCCATGCACCACTGCATCAATCCACTCCTGATCTGGAGGGTTATCAATGATCACGTACTCATCACTGAATTTATGCGGCTCAAGAACCATGGTGTGCACCACACTACCTAAGAGCATTTGTGGCGTTTGAGAGGATTGATGGGTTAGTCGATAGTGGTAATGTGCTGGAGATAGCAGCATATGCTCTAGCATAGACTTGCTCTGCGCCTCTTTATGAGAATGGTACTCAGCAGAGGTCATTTCATAGATACCTTGCTTCATGCCGCAGCCTCCACTGGACGCTTAGTTTCAAGTTTATCTAACACATCTTGCAGTCTCTTAGATGGTATAGCCTCAACTGACTTTATTTTTAGACTACCTAGCCACTTCATAAAGTGGCGCTCATTTATGCCATAGTCACTTATTTTTTTATAAATAAGATCAACTTGATCACTGTCTATCTTCTCAATCTCAGTCGCTAATGGCTCAATTTGCCCCCAATCATGGTCTTGGTCATAGCGCTCAATCATGGTGGACACTAATCCATCTGGCTTAGGAATATATTTGATTGCATCAATGATGGCTGATTTCGCAGTCATAGCTAATTGGTGCTTAGCCCATGTATCGGCTGACTTTGAAAATTTCCTGTGGGTCGCATCTATATCTGCTGAATGATGGAATGATGTTTGCGGAATGCCAACTCCACCACCAATAGGCAGGTAGATGGTGACAAAACACCCTGTATATTCGCCACGCTCAGAGGGCGATACTTGCCAGCTTTTAACTACAGGAACATCATTAATATTTCCTGTGTATTCAATTGGGTATCCCTTATAGGCGTGAATGACAACGATATTTCTTACAACACCTTCCTCAATTAATACCTTAATTAAGGCATGGTATGATTCAGATAAATCAGGAACTTTTATCCATACCTTTGGCTTTGTGTTGTCTTTTTCAATGTTTAGGTTTTTTGTTTTTACATAGACAAGTTTTTTTCCTTTTATAGGATCAATGCCTAACGATGCTAAATAAACCAATTGATCTTTTAGCATTTTTTCTGCTATCGGATGAGGCTTAACTAAAATAGAATTTAGCCCATCATCCTCATCTTTATATGCAAAGATAGTATCAAGAAAGTATCTTGGATCAATCTTTCTATTATTTTGTCTTATTGCCTCAGATACCAAGGCAATACAATCGTTGTACAATTCTTGCATACTACATCTCCTTTTAATCCATTATACCAATTAACTTTTTAGTAACCTGTCTTTACAACAGGTTATATTGCCTTAGCTTTTTTCTCAGTATCGCTCTGTCAATTCCAAGTTTTCTAGCGGCTTCTGATTTGTTATTATTGGTCATCATCATCAACTGATTTAATAACTCTTTTTCATAGGCTGATCTGAATTTACTCAGTAAATTTTCACTTTCTTTATTAGCAAATAGCCAATCTGATACACTGTATTCCATATTAACTCCATTCGATATTTAACATTCCACGCTGGAAATCCAGCGCCTCTCTTATTAATCGTTCGTTGTTACGCATAACGGTCAAATCACGGCTATTTAAAGATAGTGATTCAAGCGCCATTTCAATTTTTCGCTGATAGAAATTTTGACGTTGCGCGAATGTACCTCTGCTTTCGATAATATCCTCGAAAGTGGTTTCAAAATCGTCACGCTCAAATTCAACTAGCAGGCTCATAGCGCTTGATTGGCTAACATCTAAAAAATTAGATACCTCAGTAGCCTGAGTTTTTGTGAAGCCGGTATAGCTTGGTGCTTGGCGTGTATCACCAAACGATACGTTAATGCCACCAACGGTAAATTCTCTGCCTTCGTATTCGTCTAACATGACCATGCTCCTTAAATAAAAAGGCCACCCGAAGGCAGCCTGTCTCTCTACTGTTGAAACAAAAAATCCCGAACGAATCGGGCAAAGACTTAGGGCGAAATTAGCGCACGTGTTTTAAATCGTTGTTTTTGCTGGCGATATTTCAATTGCATTGAAAATTAGTGCTTTGTACTTCCGCCACCATTCCAATGCATCCTCATTTAGTGAGGAAATTTCCAAATCGCTAAAATTTCTCCACTCATCTATAGAGAAGTTTTTGCAGCCAATTTGCAAGCGGTCGTGTGTGTAGGTCACACACCACTTGTCAAGTGCGATAGTTTTTAGTTCATTCATATTCCCTATGCATGACCATAGGTCAGAATCGCTCAGGTTAGCACCGCTCAGGTCAGCATCGCTCAGGTTAGCACCGCTCAGGTCAGCATCGCTCAGGTTAGCACCGTACAGGTTAGCACCGCTCAGGTTAGCACCGCTCAGGTTAGCACCGCTCAGGTCAGCATCGCTCAGGTTAGCACCGTACAGGTTAGCACCGCTCAGGTCAGCATCGCTCAGGTCAGCACCGCTCAGGTTAGCACCGCTCAGGTTAGCACCGCTCAGGTCAGCACCGCTCAGGTTAGCACCGTACAGGTTAGCATCGCTTAGGTTAGCACCGCTCAGGTTAGCACCGCGCAAGTTTTCATCTCTTAAGATGCCTTTATCTACAGTAAGAATCACTTCTCCTGTAAATCTATTATTGATGTTGATTGACATTATTTTCACCATTTATTGGTTGACTTAATCGGCAGCTCTGATTCAAAGCTGCCTGTTAAATCCTTAATGTGCACGCCAATCTGGGCGTGTCTCACTCCGTTCCCGCGCTTGGCTGTAAAGGCCGCCTGTCCGGTACTGGGTTATTTAGTTTTTTAAAGATCAAGGGTACTTAACTGCTGGCACTGCATGTATCCCTTTTTTGTGCCTATCTCCGCAGCTTGTGGGCTGCTGATGAGTTGTAGTATGCTAGTTAAACTAGTAAATAGCAATAAAAACTAGTAGACAGTATAGGTGATTAAAACTAACCCTAATGGTAAATAAGAGGTAAAAATGAAAACCCGCATGAAGCGGGTGGGTAGGATGTCAATGGGTTAGTGCTAGTTTGAAAAAGCTAGCACTAACTTTTAAACGATTAGGCTATTCTGAACAGATTCTTGAATACCCTGATCCTGTGCAAAACTTACCAGTGCCATAGTTGATGTATGTCCCTGAGCTTGCATTGTATGACCAAGGGTTTAAGTTAGAGTCTAACCCTCGCATATCACCATCTGACTCAATAGTTGTATTCCAGACTGAGCCTGTATTGTAATTGAATCCACTTACATAAGCGGTATCACCTAAATAGGATGTTGTGTAACTGTTACCTGACTGGTAATCAAAAGAAGATTTTGGCATCCTCCATGATGAATCGCTTTCATCTGAAAGCCAATCTGCCTGCACATAAGTAGTTGCAGTCAGTAATGCTAAAGCCAGTATCTTTTTCATAATGATCCTCTGTTGTGTTGTTAAGGTTTCTCTCTACACAGGACTATTATTTTTTAGATATTGTGCTGGTTTTTTTGACGTGCGTCCATGTGCTGGATTCACGTGGAATATTTAAAGAGTTAAGATGTCAGGTCGGGTTATTTTTTTAGATTATGATGAGACGTACACCACTAATAAGCCGATGTGGGACAGCATTGTTGAGCTATGGAAGTCTAATGGGTTAGCCATGGTATGCTGTACCAATCGCTTTGGTCATACGCATTATGATGCAGATGTGATCGAGGATATGGGGCGGCTGGATGTGCCTATTGTCTGGGCAGCGCATCACGCAGATAAGTGGGCGGCGATGGAGGCGGCAGGTTATATTCCAGAAAACGGGATATGGGTGGATGATAGGCCGATGTATATTTGGTTGAATCGACCCGTTGAGACAATGCCTTGATTGGGTGCTATTTGATATAGGCAAAGATAGTAGCCATGATTGCCATAGAGCCAACAATCAATCCAGCCGTGAACACCATGTACTTATTGGCTTCGCGGTGAATATCAAGACGAACCTCTTTTAATTCGTTTTTTATTTCTCGAATATCGACCTTTATTTCGGAAACATCCCGCTTGATATATTCAACATCAGATTCTAAACGGGCGACCCGCTCACCTAGGACATCGCTAGAGCCTCCGCCTGATCCACCACCAAATTGGGTTTCTGTGTCCATTGCCTTTTCTGCCGTATCGCTCAGTGATTTAGGGTAATGTTTTTGTTCCGCTATTGAACGGAATTGTATGACATTATCGCTCATTTTAACTCATCCTGACTGAGTTTCGCACGGGCAATGGCGTTGTGAAAAATATGATCCATTGCTTGGACGATGGGCAGCGCTAGCGCTTGTGGCTGAACCGTTAAAAAATCACTAACGATTTTGTCACGCTGAGCAATAAGTTCTTCTTCGTTAATCATGCCTTTTTCTAGCAATAATGAAACCACAGTGATTTGCGCCATCGCTTGTCCACTGAGGCGATCCGCATGTGATCTAATGGATTTGCTGAAGTTCGTCAAATCAGGTGTTGCTGGAGTCGTATAGACTGGCATTAATCGAATTCCTCCTATTAATTTCTAAACATCCCGTGCAAAAATCACAATCACCACTTATCCGCGAACAAATCCTGCTTATCCGTGTCTGAGCTGTAACAACTACAAACTAGGCTGCATGGGTCAGAGCAGCCACGACTTAGGGTATCCTTTTGAGTGTCATAAACAGGGGTACAGAATGGGTAAGACTGAAAGCAAAAAAGACAAAGCATCAGAAATAGTAAAAATTTCAAATAAGATGAGTAAAAAACAATTGTTGAAATTGTTAATAGTGATTATTAAGGTTAAGACCGCCTGATTCTTTTTGCCTCAGCCAATACTTGATCAAGACCCTCTCGATCAAGTTCATTGACTTCGGTTGTGATCAATTTTCTTAGTTCTTCTTTGGCAGCCTCCTCACTATCTGGGCTGCCAATCCCTGTTAAAAGCCAAGACTCTGGTACAGATAGCGCCTTAGCGATCGCGGGGATTTTCGACATTCTTGGAGTAGTTCCATCCTCTCCAAATGAGAGCCATTTTTGTACAGCTTGTGGCTTGATACCAATAGCATGGGCAAGGGCAGTTTGTGTTACATCCCTTAGTTCCATTGCTTGTTTAATTCTTTGCTTAATATCCATAACCTTTGATTGTACTAGCTAAACTAGTAGCTATAAATAAAAAATAAACTTGCAAATAGCTAGTTAAACTAGTAATTTACAAATATGAATATCGGACTCCAACAAGCTATCAACATAGCAGGCTCTCAAAAAGCGCTTGCGAAACTGATTACAGAGAAAACTGGTAATCGGGCATGCACTCAGGCAGTTCAGCAGTGGTGCGCAAAAGGTTTTCCTCCAATTAAGCGAGTGCCAGACATAGTAAAGGCTCTTCATGGTGCTGTTAAAGCAGATCAGCTTAGGCCTGATTTTTTTCTCGGAATAGAACAGGGGCAACTCAAACGGAGACCCCACATGGCACGGAAGCCAGAACCGCAGGAAGCGGTAACACTGTTGAGATTGCCGCCTTGGAAGGCGGAGCTGCTACGGAAAGCAGCCCATCGGAACAGGCTCAGTATTAACAAATTCGTTTCCCTCTGTATTGACGATGTTCTTTATGAGGGTAGGCGATACGACGGGCAAGGCGTGTTACGCCGGACAATCGGAGATAAAGGGTAGTAATGGAGCTTTTAAGAGATGCACTGATGTTTGTCCTGATGATGCTGGGCATTGTTGGCTGGGTCATCGTCGGCGTGATCGCGCTCGCATTAGCTCCAGTTGTGATTGGGATGTTGTTGTTGGGTGCAGTGATTTTTGCACCGGACATGGATGGTTATTAACGGTATGGCACATGCCAGATGTTATTGCACAGCACTGTAATGCTGTTTCCCCCATTCTCCTTGGGCGCAATAACTGAAATGTGCAAGCGGGACTTGAATATAAGTCCATAGAGGTTAAGCCCTGACTTCCGCGAAATGGGCATTTTTAACGGATGTTCTGAA
>AATN01000056.1_pt1 | contig 28982 bp, 27 predicted proteins | sample 270648 | NCBI WGS metagenome assembly AATN01 (sample SAMN02954269, study PRJNA17659) | bioreactor sludge metagenome | biome: terrestrial; feature: bioreactor; material: sludge; isolation source: Enhanced Biological Phosphorus Removal (EBPR) bioreactor sludge | place: Australia: Brisbane, Queensland
ATCGGGCAGGATTTTTAAATCAGCTTTACCTTGGTTAATCATGGGTTCAATGGTGAAAATCATGCCCTGCTTGAATAGCATCACCTTTGCCCGCTTTGCCATAATGTAGAATTTGTGGCTCTTCGTGGAATTTGGCACCAATGCCATGTCCACAAAATTCGCGCACGACGGAATAATAGTTTTTCTCGGCATGTTGTTGAATTGCTGCGCCAATATCTCCTAACGTCGCGCCGGGTTTAACCCTTAAAATGCCTAAATACATGCATTCTTGAGTCACTTCTGCTAAACGTGCTCCGGGAATTGTCGGTGCACCAACATGAAACATTTTACTGGTGTCACCATGGTAACCATCCTTAATCACCGTAATATCAATGTTGAGGCAATCACCTTTTTTTAGAACTTTATCGCTAGGGATTCCATGACAAATCTGGTGATTAACTGAGGTACAAATCGATTTTGGAAAGGGCGGCGTACCATAACCTAAAGGGGCTGGGGTAGCATTTTGCACATTCACAATATAGTCATGGCACAGATTATTGAGCTCATTGGTGGTGACCCCGGGCTTCACATGCGGCTCAATCATGCCTAGCACTTCGGCTGCTAGACGGCCTGCAATGCGCATTTTTTCAATTTCTTCTGGTGTTTTTATCGAGATAGCCATCGGTTCTGAATTCCAAAGTAGCACTTAAAAGCGAATCATGGTATAAAGCGCACGCCTTTTTGGCAAACAAGATTGTTTTTTACTTGTAATTATTTAAATCCACACACGTATCGGCACAGGCTGCAAGGGTGCTTAAGTTTAGCGTAAAGCAGAAAACTTAAGTAAGCAGTTTGGGGTACGTGGAGGCGTAACCCAAATCAGGAGATTTACAATGCCTAAAGTTACCATGCGTCAAATGCTGGAAGCTGGTGTCCATTTCGGTCACCAAACTCGTTACTGGAATCCCAAAATGGGTCAGTACATTTTCGGCGAACGCAACAAAATTCATATTGTTAACCTCGAACAAACCTTACCCATGTTCAATGATGCCATGAATTTCATCGGCAAATTGGCTTCCCGTGGTGGTCGCATCATGTTTGTAGGTACTAAACGTTCTGCACGTGATGCCGTTCGTGAAGCCGCGCAATCTTGCAAAATGCCTTATGTAAACTATCGCTGGTTAGGCGGTATGTTGACTAACTTCAAAACGGTGAAACAATCGATTCGTCGTTTGAAAGAGTTAGAGAAAATGGCCGAAGACGGCAGCATTGAGCGCTTAAATAAGAAAGAAGTGCTGATGCTCAAGCGTGAGCAAGAAAAATTAGAGCGTAGTCTTGGTGGTATTAAAGAAATGAAAGGCTTACCCGATGCGATTTTCGTTATCGACGTGGGCTATGAAAAAATTGCTATTCAAGAAGCTAAGAAATTGGGTATCCCTGTCATTGGTGTTGTGGATACCAATAACTCATTGAAAGATGTGGATTATGTGATCCCAGGGAATGACGATGCGATTCGTGCCATTCAGTTATATGTATCAGCGGCGGCTGATGCAGTAAAAGAAGGCCATGCTTCTGCCGCAGTTTCTGGCGTAGATTTATCTGAACCAGCCGAAGAAGAAGTCGAGGAAGCTCCAGCGGTGACAACTGCTGATGATAGCTCGGATGAAGAATAATCCCGCTTAGCGATGAAGTCGAATTATCGAATTTAGGAGTCTAGTAATGTCAATTACTGCGGCAATGGTAAAAGACCTGCGTGAACGTACTGGTGCAGGCATGATGGAGTGCAAAAAAGCACTGACTGAAACCAATGGTGACATGGAAGCAGCCATCGATTTAATGCGTAAATCAGGCGCATTAAAAGCCGAAAAGAAATCAGGCCGTATCGCTGCTGAAGGCCGTGTGGTTATTAAATTAAGCGCTGATCAAAAACAAGCTTCTTTAGTTGAAGTCAATAGCGAAACTGACTTCGTCGCTAAAGATTCTAACTTTGTTGGTTTTGCTGAGTCAGTGGCTGAGGCCGTATTGGCAAGCGGTGTGACTGATGTGGCTGCCTTAGCGAATGTACAATTAGCAAGCGGTCAAACTGTTGAAGAAACGCGTGCTGCTTTAGTGGCTAAAATCGGTGAAAACATCCAAGTCCGCCGTGCGCAAATTATTGAAGCGGGTGAGGGTGCGATTGCAACTTACATTCACAGCAATAATAAAATTGGTGTAGCACTGGTTTATACAGGTTCAGATGCTGAGATGGGTAAAGACTTAGCAATGCATGTTGCTGCTAATAACCCAGCCGGTTTAGATGAATCTAGCATTCCAGCTGAGCGTGTGGCTCGTGAGCGTGATGTCCAATTGGATATCGTGATGCAAACAGGCAAGCCACGCGAAATTGCTGAGAAAATGTTAGAAGGCAAAATGCGTAAGTTCTTAGCTGAGCTGACCTTATTAGGTCAAGCTTTCGTAAAAGATCCTTCTGTAACGGTTGCGCAATTGCTGAAAAATAAAGGTGCTAGTGTGACTACCTTTACCCGTATGGAAGCAGGCGAAGGTATCGAGAAGAAGCAAGAGAACTTCGCAGAAGAAGTGGCTGCTCAAGCTCGGCAAGCAGGCTAAAACGCGCTTTAAGTGTGCAAGAGAAGGGGCAACATGGTTGCCCCTTTTTCTTTTCATCTGTATAAAGTACGCCATCTTGAGTTCTGGAAAGTTTCAGCATGAACACAACACCGCGCCGTATCCTTCTTAAGCTTAGCGGCGAAGCTTTAATGGGTAATCTCGATTCAGGGATTGATCCAGCTATTTTAAAACGAGTGGCCACCGAAGTGCTGGAAGTGCAGGCACTGGGTGTGCAAGTTGCCTTAGTTATTGGTGGCGGCAATCTCTTTCGGGGTGCTACCTTAGCGGCGGCTGGTATGGATCGTGTGCGTGGCGATCAAATGGGGATGCTTGCGACAGTAATGAATGCCTTAGCTATGCAAGATCAAATTGAGCAACTCGGCGGGGCTTGTCGGGTCATGCCTGCCTTGGCAATTGCGCAAGTCGGTGAGGCTTATTCGGCGCATCAAGCTCGGCGTTATTTAGAGCAAGGTGAGGCGGTGATCTGCGCAGCAGGCACGGGTAATCCTTTCTTCACTACCGATACCGCCGCGAGTTTGCGCGCAGTAGAATTACAGACTGATTTATTACTAAAAGCTACTAAAGTCGATGGTATTTATACCGCTGACCCGAAAAAAAATCCGAATGCAACTCGCTACGAGCGTTTAAGCTTTGATGAAGCGATTGCACAACAACTGGGTGTGATGGATTTAACCGCGATGGTGATGTGTCGAGATAATCGTTTGCCATTGCGTGTATTTGATATGTTTGCTGCAGGTGCTTTACACGCGATTGTACGTGGTGAGCCTGTAGGTACCTTAGTAGAGGTTTAAAGAATGATTAGCGATATTATGAAAAGTGCAGAAGCCCGCATGCAAAAAAGCATTGACGCTCTGAAAAATGAATTAACTAAAATCCGCACAGGTCGTGCCCATCCTAGTTTATTGGATCATGTTTCGGTTGATTATTACGGTACACCAACTGCCTTAAGCCAAGTAGCGAATATTGCGATTGAAGATGCGCGTACCCTAAGCATTACCCCTTGGGAAAAGCCGATGGTCGCGGTGATTGAGAAAGCGATTCTTAAATCTGATTTGGGCTTAAATCCAGCAGTGGCGGGTACGGTAATTCGTGTACCGGTTCCAGCCTTAACTGAAGAGCGGCGGCGCGATTTAGTTAAGATTGTTAAACATGAAGCCGAAGGAGCACGGGTAGCCATTCGCAATATCCGCCGTGATGCGAATGGCGAGTTAAAAGCTTTAGAAAAAGACAAAACGATTTCTGAAGATGAAGAACGCCGCGCTGAGGACAGTGTGCAAAAGCTCACCGACAAGTATATTAAAGAAGTCGAAGCGGTGTTCGAGAAGAAAGAAAAAGATCTGATGGCTATTTAATGGCCTTGGAGCGGGCACATGCAAGCTGAAAACAAAGCCGTTCCGCGGCATGTCGCTATCGTCATGGATGGCAATGGGCGTTGGGCAAAAGCACGGTTAATGCCCCGCCTCATTGGGCATCAAAAGGGGGTCGAGTCTGTCCGTAAAGTGATTCGCGCCTGTAATCAGGCTGGGGTTAAGTGTTTGACCCTATTTGCTTTCAGTAGTGAAAACTGGAAACGGCCTTTAGAAGAAGTGAGCGGCTTGATGTCGCTCTTCATGCTGGTTTTAGAGCGCGAGACTGCCGCCTTGATTCGTCACAACGTGAGCATGCGCTTTATTGGTGATCGTTCTGCTTTTTCAGGCTCTTTACAAGAAAAAATCGCAGCCGTAGAACAACAAACCAGTCACTGCACAGGGATGGTACTCTTAATCGCTGCGAACTACGGGGGACGCTGGGATATTCTACAAGCCACTCAAAAGCTCGCTGTGAAGTTAGTGAGTGGCGAGTTAAGTACACAAGAGTTAACTGAGCAAGTTTTAAATCAAGAAATCTCTACCTTTGGCTTGCCTGAGCCGGATTTATTCATCCGTACTGGTGGAGAACAGCGCATTAGTAATTTTCTCCTCTGGCAGTTGGCTTATACAGAGCTGTATTTTACTGATAAATTATGGCCAGAATTTGATGAGCAAGCCTTACAGGAGGCGTTTAAGGCTTATGCTAGTCGACAGCGGCGCTTTGGCATGACCAGCGAGCAAATTCAAAGCCAGCAAGGAGATATACATGCTTAAGCAGCGAATTATTACTGGCGTTATTCTTGCTGTGTTTGTCTCCCTCGCGATTTTCCTCCTGCCTAATCCTGTTTTTGATCAGCTTGCCCTTCTATTGATGGTGGGGATTGGTACTTGGGAGTGGGCGAATCTAACTGGTTTTGCAGAGAAGCAGCAGCGTATAGTGGTGGTGATCAGTGGTATGGTCATTGCTGAGCTAATTTATTTGCTTGCTCCTCCCTTGTGGCCAATTTTAGTTATGAGTTTAGCGACTTGGGGCTTTATCTTATACCTCTTACGCAGTTATCAGCCGGATACAACTTATTACAAAAGCAGACCTTGGCTTTTGCGCGTACTCTGTGCTTTAGTCTTAATTCCAGCTTGGTATACTTTAGTCTATTTGCATGATTTGCATTACGGCTATGTGTTTTATGTTATCAGTTTAGTGGCTTTTGCAGATATAGCCGCCTATTTCTCGGGGAAACGCTTTGGAAAAACCAAGCTAGCACCTAGTCTCAGTCCGGGAAAAACGCGTGAAGGTGCTTTAGGCGCTTTAGTAGTCACTTTGGTCTGGGCTTGTCTTTGCGCTCTCTACACCGATTTGAGCTTTGGTAGTGGTCTAGTTTTTGTCTTTTTCTCCATGTTAGCGGTAGTGATGTCGATTGCGGGTGATCTATTTGAGAGCTTAATCAAACGGCAGGCAGGTGCTAAAGATAGCGGCACTTTGTTACCTGGGCATGGTGGTATTTTAGATCGTATTGATAGTTTAGTGGCGGCCATTCCCATTTTGGCACTAGGGCTTTTTGTCATAGGCAAACTGTAAACAATGAGTTTAAAAGCACTAACGATTTTAGGTTCTACAGGTAGCATTGGGCTTAGTACCTTAGATGTAGTACAACGCCATCCTGAACAGTTTAAGGTCTTTGCCTTAACTGCGAATCGCAATATTGAACGTATGTACGAGCAGTGTTTGGTTTGCCAACCGCGTTACGCGGTGATGCTCAATGAACAAGCCGCCCAAAGTTTAGCTAAGCGCTTAAAAGCCGTTGACTGTGTAACTGAGGTTTTAGCGGGTAAAACGGCTTTAGAACAAGTAGCTGCTGCGCCTGAAACTGATTATGTGATGGCAGCAATAGTTGGTGCGGCTGGCTTATTACCGGCTTTAGCCGCTGCACGTGCAGGTAAGCGGATCTTACTCGCGAATAAAGAAGCCTTGGTGATGTCAGGCCAGCTTTTCATGGATGCTGTGCGCGAGCATCAGGCAGAGCTTTTGCCGATTGATAGCGAGCATAATGCGATTTTCCAATGTTTACCGACTCAAGGTCAGCAAGGTGTCGAGCGGATTCTGCTAACCGCTTCTGGCGGGCCATTCCGGCAGCGCGCTTTAGCAGATTTATATACAGTTACACCCGAACAAGCCGTTGCACATCCTAATTGGTCGATGGGGCAGAAAATTTCGGTTGATTCGGCCACTTTGATGAATAAAGGCTTGGAGGTTATCGAGGCGAGTTGGTTGTTTGCTATGCCTTTAGAACGTATTGAAGTGGTGGTACATCCGCAAAGCACGATTCACTCCATGGTGGCCTATAATGATGGTTCGGTGTTAGCACAATTAGGCAATCCCGATATGCGTACTCCGATTGCTTATGCTTTAGGCTGGCCTGAGCGTTTAGCCTCTGGGGTCGCTGCTTTAGACTTATTTAAGGTCGCACGTTTGGATTTTGAGCAACCTGATTTGCAGCGGTTTCCTTGCTTGCCTTTAGCGTATGAGGCACATGCGCGAGGCGGATTCGCGACTATTGCTTTAAATGCTGCCAATGAAGTGGCTGTGCAGGCTTTCTTAGAACGGCGTATTGGTTTCATGGATATTCCACGTTTGGTCAGTGATGTGATGAAATTGGCAGACACAGGAACCCCTATACACTTAGAGGATATAATTATTCAGGATGAGGTAAGCCGCAGCGTTTCATCATCGTGGATAAAAAATAATAGAAAGCTATGAACCTACAAAACTTGCTGATCATTCTTCCCGCTTTTCTTCTCACCATTGGTATTCTGGTGACCGTGCACGAATTCGGTCATTTCTGGGTGGCACGCCGCTTAGGTGTTAAAGTTTTACGCTTTTCAGTAGGCTTTGGTAAGCCATTGTGGACTTATGTTTCGCCTAAGGATCAAACAGAATACGTAATTTCTGCTTTACCCTTGGGTGGCTATGTCAAAATGTTGGATGAGCGCGAAGGCGAGGTGCCTGCTGAAGAGCTGCACCGGGCTTTTAATCGCCAGAATGTCTGGGTGCGCATGGCGGTAGTCGTGGCAGGGCCGTTGGCGAATTTTATTTTAGCAGTATTTATCTATTTCTTTGTATTTGGGGTGACGGGTAATCCAGCCATGCACCCGTTTGTTAAGCCGATTAAAGAGACCCCTGCTGCTTTAGCAGGCTTTCAGCCCGGCGATAAAATTATTCAAATTAATGAGCAACCCGTTGCGACCTTTGAAGAAACTGCGATGACTATCGTCGAAGAGTTTCTAGTGACTAAATCCTTAAAAATTCAAGTTGAAACGAAAGAAGGTAACTGGGCAGAGCGCAGCTTAGATTTAAGCAATACACCATTATTCAAAGAAGAAAATGATGTGCTCTCCAAAATTGGTCTGGAACCTTGGGCACCTAAACTCGACTTGATGCTCGGGCAAATTGTACTGGGTTCTGCGGCAGAGAAGGCAGGCTTACAATCTAAAGATAAAATTCTCTCCGTCGATGGTAGTAAGCCGGAAAATGCTGAGTCTTTTGTCAAATATATTCAGCAGCATCCCAATCAGCCGATTGTTTTACAAGTGGAACGTGCTACTGGGTGTGAGTGATATTATTGTTACACCTGCCTTGAAAGAGAAAGAGGGTAAGCAAATTGGGCAGATTGGTGCAGGGATTGGTGAGGTCGTGCCGACTGAACTTTTGTCCACATTACAGTTTAAACAACGCTTAGGCTTGCTGGATTCTGTCACGAAGAGCTTAGAAAAAACGTGGCAAATGTCGATTGTAACGCTCAAATTGATGGGGCGGATGCTGACAGGGGAAGTTTCTCTGAAGAATATTAGTGGTCCGGTGACCATTGCTAAATATTCGGGTGAAACCGCTTCTGCAGGCTTGCCATATTATCTAGGCTTCCTTGCGGTGGTGAGCATTAGTCTAGGGGTCTTGAATTTATTGCCTATCCCAATGTTGGATGGTGGGCATCTGCTGTATTATGTGATCGAAATTGTTAAGGGCAGCCCGGTGTCCCCTCGTGTTGAGGAATATGGACTTCGGTTTGGCATGGCTGTGGTGGGATGCATCATGGTGCTTGCGGTGTATAACGACATTATGCGGTTAATCAACTAATGAAAAAACAGACACTTTCTTGGGCCATGGTCAGCGGCTTGTTAGCAGCATCGCAGGTGGTTTGGGCTGCCAGTTTTGTGGTGCAAGATATTCAAGTGAGTGGCCTAGATCGTGTGGCTCAGGCAACCGTCCTCAATTATTTGCCTGCGCGTGTTGGGCAACCTTTTGATGATAATCGTTCCGCCGAAGCAATTCGTGCTTTGTATGAAACAGGTCTGTTTGATGATGTGCAACTGGCTCGGCAAGGCGATGTATTAGTCGTCAAAGTGGTAGAGCGCCCGGCGATTGGTGAAATTAATGTCACCGGCAATTCTAAAGTTTCCACCGAGCAATTATTGCAGGCTTTAAAAGCCGCAAATGTTGGCAAAGGCGATATGTTAGATAAGGCGGCCTTGCTAAAAATGCAGCGCGAATTAGAAGCTCAATATCTGAACATGGGGCACTATGGCGTCAACATTGACACCACCATTGAGCCGCTGGCGAATAATCGAGTAAAGGTCAATATTGCGGTTAAAGAAGGTGGGATTGCGCGTATTAAGCAAGTAAAAATCGTCGGTAATAAAGCCTTCACTGAGCAAGAGCTACTCTCGCAGCTAGAATCTGGAACACCGCGTGCTTTATCCATTCCAGCTTTCAGTAGCCGTGATAAGTTTGCTAAAGAAAAATTAGTTGGTGATTTAGAAGCACTTAATTCTTTCTATCGAGATCGTGGCTATCTAAATTTTGAGATTGTATCTACACAAGTTTCGCTGACGCCTGATAAGCAAGGCGTTTTCATCACCATCAGCGTGAATGAAGGTGATCAGTATAAAATTGGCACGGTCGATGTGTATGGTGTTGAGCGCTTAACCCAACAACAAGTCCAAGATTCAATGAAATTACGCCAAGGCGATATTTTCTCGCAAAAAGCCTTGGAAGAAAGCCGCAAGAACTTATCCACTTATTTAGGTGAGCAAGGCTATGCCTTCTCTAAAATTGGCGCTAAGCCGGATATTGATGAAGCCCGTAAGATCGTCAATATCACTTTGAATGTGGATAGTGGTAAGCGAACTTATGTGCGCCGGATTAATATTCGGGGCAATAATCGGACTAAAGATGAGGTCTATCGCCGCGAGTTGCGCCAGTTAGAAAGCTCTTGGTTTGCGGCTGAGCAAGTCGAGCGTTCTAAGGTGCGTTTGCAACGTTTGCCTTATGTCGAAGATGTACGCATTACTACTGAGCCAGTCGCCGGCACACCCGATCAAGTTGACTTGAATGTAATTGTGAGCGAACGCTCCTCGAATCAATTCCGGATTGGTGCTGGCTATTCCCAATCTCAAGGCTTATTAGTCAATTTAGCGGTTACTCAAGATAATTTCATGGGTACTGGTAAGCAATTGGAAGTAAATATCGACAATAGCGAGTCGAACCGTAACTTCCTGATTTCTTATGATAATCCTTACTACACGCCTGAGGGTTTGAGTCGCGGTTTTAGTATCTACTATAATGAATATGATGCAGCCGCTGAGGATATTTCGGCGTATGCATCGGATAAACTCGGTGCAAATGTGAAATTTGCCTTCCCGATCAGTGAAAATGATTCGGTGAGTTTCACTGCAGGGGCTGAGCAGCGCAAAATTATTTTAGGTAAGGATCCTGCTGATCACATCAAAGATTTCACTGCTAAGTATGGTCTAGAATATAAGCAATTACCGCTGACTTTAAGCTATGTGCATGACACCCGTAATCGCAGTGTATTCCCGAATGCAGGGCAACGGCATCGCATCTCTGTGCAGGGTGCTTTACCGGGTAGCGATTTGCAATACACTAAATTCTCTTACGATGGTGCGCTCTATAAAGCGATTAATGATGATTATACCTTCTCTTTAAAAGCCAAAGTGGCCGTCGGTAAAGGGCAAGGTGACTTAGACGGTTTACCTTTCTTTGAAAAATATACCGCAGGCGGAATTCGTTCGGTGCGTGGTTATGAGCAAAATAGCTTAGGTCCTATCGATTCCAAAGGGGATGCTAAAGGTGGCGATGCCCTATTAACGACTACGGCTGAAGTTTTATTCCCTATGCCGTTCGCTGCTGATGTGAAAACCGTGAAGATGAGCGCCTTTGTAGACGGTGGTAATGTATTTGATACCTCCGATAATTTTAAATCTTCAGAATTACGCTATTCCGCAGGGCTAGGCGTCGTCTGGTTATCACCGATTGGCCCCTTTGAAGTGAGCTACGCTAAGCCATTAAATGCAAAAGATGGCGATAAAGAGCAAAGCCTACAATTTAGTATCGGCGCCTCCTTCTAAGGAGGTTTTGCTCCAAGGATTAGGATAGTTAGTGTGCTGCGTTTAGCGCTTATTAGCTTGTTGTTCACTCTAGGCATGCAGTCTGCGCGGGCGGAAGATCCAAGTCCGCCTTATCGTATTGCAGTGGTCAATGTTGTGAAAGTGCTAGAGCAAGCTCCGCAAGCTGCTGCGGAAGGTAAGCGCTTAGAATCTTTATTTGCCGCGCGAGAAGCTGCTTTAGCGCAAGAGCAATTAGAGTTACAACGAGCGCGGGAAGCCTTGCAAGCTACCGGTGACAGTTTACCTGAAGCTGAGCGGATTCAACGTGAGCGTGAACTACGCACGTTAGAGCGCGATTACAGCCGTAAACAAGAAGATTTGCGTGAAGAAATTCGTTTTGCTAAAGATGCCGCTTTAGAGAAAGTTCAAGAACAAGTTGAGCAAGCCGTTGAAACAGTACGGGCGGAAGGGCAAATCGATATTGTCTTCCGTGAGAGTAATTATATCGTTGCTAGTGCGCGAGTGAATCTCACCGATAAGGTTTTAGCTTATTTGCAGCAGCAATTCGATAATCAGCAAACACCTGCTGCTTCAAGCGATTCAAAAGCTACGGAGCCTGCTAGCGGAGAATAGTCATGTCTAAAACTTGGACGCTCGCAGAGCTTGCCTATGCTACGCAAACCACTGTACACGGCAACGCAGACAAAACGATTCAAGCGGTCGCTTCCATCGAACAGGCTCAAGCTCATGAGTTGAGCTACATTCGTGATCGCAAGTATTTTAATCTGCTTAATACGTCAAAAGCGGGCGCTTTGATTCTCACGGCTGATTTAGCGGTGCAGTACCAAGGCAATGCCCTTATTAGTAACAATCCCTATTTAACTTATGCACGAATCGTCACCCTGTTCAATCCGCTGTACCGTCCCGCAGCAGGTATTCATCCTAGTGCGGTGATTGCTGAAGAGGTGAGTTTAGGCGCCGATGTACATATCGGTGCTAATGTGGTGTTAGAGTCGGGTGTAACAGTAGGCGCGGGCACAGTCATCAGTGCAGGTTGCTATTTAGGACGCAATGTACAGGTAGGCGCGCAGTCTTTGCTTTATCCGAACGTAATGCTGTATAGCGATACTGAGATTGGCGAGCGGGCGATTATTCACTCAGGTGCAATCATTGGTGCGGATGGTTTTGGGTTTGTGCCAGAGCCGACAGGCTGGTATAAAATACCGCAAATTGGCAAAGTCATTTTGGGGAATGACGTCGAGATTGGTGCTAATACCTGCATTGATCGGGCAGCCCTGGGCAGTACTCGCCTTGGAGATGGAGTGAAGTTAGATAACCTCATTCATATCGCGCACAATGTGCAAATCGGCGATCACACCGTGATTGCGGCTTGTACCGGTATTGCAGGGAGTGCCAAGATTGGTAGTCATTGCCAAATTTCTGGAATGTGTTCAATTGCAGGGCATTTAGTCATCGCTGATCGAGTCACGATCACAGGTACTAGCTTTGTAATTAATTCAATTCTCGAGCCGGGCGTGTATTCTTCAGGGGTTACCGTGGAAGAGCACGGATTATGGCGTAAGAATGCGGTGCGCTTCCGGCAGTTAGATCAAATGGCGAGGCGCTTAGCTAGTCTTGAAAAGCAGTTAGCTGAGTTACAAAACAATAAGGATTAAGACGCTATGTCTGGCATGAATGTCAATGAGATTAAAAATTTCCTCCCCCACCGCTACCCATTTTTGTTGGTAGATCGGGTGCTTGAGTTGGAAGCAGGGCGTTATATTAAAGCCATTAAAAATGTCACAGCAAATGAGCCATTTTTTAACGGGCATTTTCCTGATAAACCGATTATGCCCGGTGTGTTGATTATTGAGGCAATGGCACAGTCTACCGGTTTACTCGGCTTTCGTACCATGAGTGCTGAGCCGCAGCCGAATACTCTGTACATGTTGGTCGCGGTGGATAAAGCTCGCTTTAAGCGTCAAGTAGAGCCGGGTGATCAACTACTCTTAGAGGCTGAAATCGTTAAGAAAAAAGGTATCATGTGGGTGTTCAATACCAAAGCCACTGTGGATGGTGAGCTAGTCGCTTCTGCTGAATTAATGTGTGCTGCCAAAGAAGGTGCAATTTGATTCACCCAACGGCTCTTATTCACCCTAGTGCTCAGCTAGCGGCTGATGTAGAGGTTGGTGCTTATACCCTGATTGGCGAGCAGGTAAGTATTGGGCGCGGTACACGGATTGCTTCGCATGTTGTCATCGAAGGACCCACTCGGATTGGTGAAGATAATCATATTTTCCAATTTGCTTCAGTAGGTGCGATTCCGCAGGATAAAAAATATAAAGGTGAACCCACCGAACTCATTATCGGTGACCGTAATGTGATTCGCGAAAGTTGTACTTTGAATCGTGGTACTGCTCAAGATAAGGGCAAAACTGTGATCGGGAGTGATAACTGGATTATGGCTTATGTACATATCGCGCATGATTGTATCGTGGGTAATCATACGGTCTTTGCCAATAGTGCGACTTTAGCGGGGCATGTGGAAATTCGTGATTATGCGATTTTGGGTGGTTTCACTTTAGTGCATCAGTTTTGTACAGTCGGTGAATATGCTTTTACCGGTATGGGTAGTGCGATTGGTAAGGATGTGCCACCGTATACGATGGCGAATGGTGCACCGGCGATTCCGCGTGGTATCAATGCAGAAGGTTTAAAGCGTAATGGCTTTTCTAGTGAAGCGATTCAACGTATTAAAGACAGCTACCGCTTACTTTATCGCCAACAAATTACCGTTAAAGAAGCACTCGCACAGCTAGAAGCGGACTATGGCGAGTTTGCAGATATTCAACGTTTGATTCAGTTTGTGCAAGCTAGCCAACGTGGGTTAATTCGCTAAGATGCAACGCATTGCGATTATTGCGGGAGAGGCTTCAGGCGATTTGCTGGCTGCTCGTTTGATTTTAGCACTCAAAGCTTTAAAGCCTGATTTGGTGTTTGAAGGGATTGCAGGGCCAGAAATGCAAGCAGCCGGTTGCACCAGTTTGTTTCCAATAGAAAAGCTTTCAGTCATGGGCTTAGTGGAAGTCTTAAAAGATTTACCAGCCTTGCTGTCAATTCGGAAACAACTCAAAGAGCGTTGGCTTGCGACTCCGCCGGATTTATTTATTGGCGTGGATGCGCCTGATTTCAATTTGCCTTTAGCAGCGAAGTTACATGCCGAAGGTATTCCCACCGTGCATTATGTCAGTCCGTCTATTTGGGCTTGGCGTGAAAAGCGTGTGAAAAAGATTCAAGGTAAGATTGATTTGATGCTGACCTTGTTTCCTTTTGAAGTCGATTTTTATAAAAAGCATCAAGTCACGGCGCAATTCGTCGGGCATCCTTTAGCCGATGAGGTGCAGTTTAACGCGAGTGCTCAAGAGGCACGTCAGCAACTCGGTTTAGATTTAGCTAAACCAGTGCTGGGTGTGTTACCGGGCAGCCGTACTAGAGAAGTACAAGCTTTAGGTGCAGTTTTTTTGCAAACAGCACAAGTCTTAAAGGCGAATTATCCAGACTTACAAATTGTCATTCCAGCAGTACGTGCTGATTTAAAAGCACAGCTACAAACCATCCAGCAAACAGTTACGCCTGATTTATCTATCACGTATTTAGAGGGGCAGTCCCGCTTATTGATGCAAGCCGCAGATTATCTGTTAATGGCTTCAGGCACTGCAGTTTTAGAAGGTATGTTAGCAGGGCGTTTAATGGTGGCTGCTTATAAAGTCTCTCCATTGACTTGGTGGCTGGTACAAACCTTTAAGCTTGCCAAAGTGAAGCATGTTACATTGCCCAATAATCTAGCGGGTGAAGAGTTAGTTCCTGAGTTATTGCAAGATCGAGCGAACGTAATTGAATTAGTAGCTGCTATTGAGGGTCTCATGCAGCTACCTGCTGAGCGCCGTCATTATATTTTTAAGCGCTTTCAAGCCTTGCATACTCAATTGCATTGCGATGCGAGTGCTAATGCTGCGCAAGCCATTATAGAGCGTTTCACATGAGTCAATTTCGGTTGGTCGCTGGAGTTGATGAGGTGGGGCGAGGACCTTTAGCAGGTGCAGTCGTCGCGGCAGCCGTGATATTAGATCCTGCTCAACCCATTATCGGCTTAGCAGATTCTAAAAAGCTATCTGCTAAAAAACGTGAGGCTTTAGATCTCGAAATTCGCAGTAAAGCTTTAGCTTGGAGCCTTGGCCGAGCTGAGGTTGAAGAAATTGACCAGTTAAATATTCTGCAAGCCAGTTTTCTAGCCATGCAACGTGCGCTAGAAGGTTTGGCTGTGCAACCTGAGCATGTCCTGATTGATGGTAATCGTTGCCCTAAACTTGCTTATTCAATGGAGGCAATCATTGGGGGGGATGCAGTCGTGCCAGCAATCAGCGCGGCTTCAATTCTGGCTAAGGTCAGTCGAGATGCTGAATTAGTCTTATTAGATCAGTTATATCCTGCTTATGGTTTTGCTCAACACAAGGGTTATCCCACTCCTTCTCATTTAAATGCCATTCGTCAGTATGGGGTTTTACCTATTCATCGACGCTCATTCAAGCCCATTAAAACGCTGTTTCCTCACTAATTCTACTTGTCAACCATTCGTTTTTGATTCTTCCCCGCTTGTCCTATTAGCTTTGGATGTTTATAGCGGTGTCCGTTACAAATGCTCCTGACAGCGATCGACAAGATTAAACAAGGAAGATGTGCTCGGTTAAGTGCTTCAAATGGATTGCTGCATGCGTGACTAGATCAAAAAATGCAAAGCCAACTAGATAGTCTAAAAAAGCTTTGCCAATGTTAAATGAGTGTTTAGGAGAATCTAATAATGACACTTTCTGTGAATAATAATACAGGTAGCACTGGTAATATTCAGGGTTCAACTAGTACTACCGCAACCACTAACTATGGTGGTTCATCAGGTTTTGATTTCGCTTCTTTATTGTCCGGCGGCGGCTCCTCTCAGTTCCAAATGCTGTCTTTAATGATTTCCTTGATCATGCAGTTATTGCAAAGTGTTCAAGGTCAAGGTCAAGGTCAAGGTCAAGGTCAAGGTCAAGGTACTGGTCAGGGTCAGGGTACTAATAATAATGGCTGCAACACCTGTGGTGGTCATCAACATGGCTCTCAAGGTGCGCAGGGTGCTCAAGGTGCTCAGGGTTCTACTGGCCAAACTGGCGCACAAGGTAGTGCGGGTACTAATGGAACGAATGGTGCTCAGGGCGCACAAGGCAGTGCGGGTACTAATGGAACGAATGGTGCTCAGGGTGCAAAAGGTGATACGGGTGCCCAAGGTTCTGCTGGCGCGAAAGGCGATAAGGGTGATGCTGGCGTAAAAGGTGACAAAGGCGATACTGGTGCTACTGGTGCTACTGGTGCTACTGGTGCTACTGGTGCTACTGGTGCTACTGGTGCTACTGGTGCTACTGGTGCTCAAGGCTCTGCAGGTGCTAAGGGCGACAAAGGCGACGCTGGCGTAAAAGGTGATAAAGGCGACAAGGGCGACGCTGGCGTAAAAGGTGACAAAGGCGATACTGGTGCAACCGGCGCTCAAGGCTCTACTGGTGCAACCGGCGCTACTGGTGCTAAGGGCGACAAAGGCGACGCTGGCGTAAAAGGTGATAAAGGCGACAAGGGCGACGCTGGCGTAAAAGGTGACAAAGGCGATACTGGCGCAACTGGTGCTCAAGGCTCTACTGGTGCAACTGGTGCTCAAGGTGCTAAGGGCGACAAAGGCGATGCTGGCGTAAAAGGTGATAAAGGCGACAAGGGCGACGCTGGCGTAAAGGGTGACAAAGGCGATACTGGTGCAACCGGCGCTCAAGGCTCTACTGGTGCAACCGGCGCTCAAGGCTCTACTGGTGCAACTGGTGCTCAAGGCTCTACTGGTGCAACCGGCGCTCAAGGTTCTACTGGCGCAACCGGTGCTCAAGGCTCTACTGGCGCAACCGGTGCTCAAGGGCTCTACTGGTGCAACCGGTGCTCAAGGGTGCTACTGGTGCAACCGGCGCTCAAGGGCTCTACTGGTGCAACCGGCGCTCAAGGTTCTACTGGCGCAACCGGTGCTCAAGGCTCTACTGGCGCAACTGGTGCTCAAGGCTCTACGGGTGCAACCGGCGCTCAAGGTTCTACTGGCGCAACCGGTGCTCAAGGCTCTACTGGCGCAACGGGTGCTCAAGGCTCTACGGGTGCAACCGGTGCTCAAGGCTCTACTGGCGCAACCGGTGCTCAAGGCTCTACGGGTGCAACCGGCGCTCAAGGTTCTACGGGTGCAACCGGTGCTCAAGGCTCTACGGGTGCAACCGGTGCTCAAGGCTCTACGGGTGCAACCGGTGCTCAAGGCTCTACGGGTGCAACCGGTGCTCAAGGCTCTACTGGTGCAACCGGTGCTCAAGGCTCTACTGGTGCAACCGGTGCTCAAGGCTCTACGGGTGCAACCGGTGCTCAAGGCTCTACTGGCGCAACCGGTGCTACGGGTGCTCAAGGTATGAAAGGTGATACTGGCGCAACCGGTGCTCAAGGCTCTACTGGTGCAACAGGCGCTACGGGTGCTCAAGGTTCTACTGGCGCAACCGGTGCAACTGGTGCTCAAGGCTCTACTGGCGCAACCGGTGCTACGGGCGCTCAAGGTTCTACCGGCGCAACAGGCGCTACGGGTGCAACCGGTGCTCAAGGTTCTACTGGCGCAACAGGCGCTACGGGTGCTCAAGGCTCTACTGGTGCTCAAGGCTCTACTGGTGCAACCGGTGCTACGGGTGCTCAAGGTTCTACCGGCGCAACAGGCGCTACGGGTGCAACCGGTGCTCAAGGCTCTACTGGCGCAACTGGAGCAACTGGTGCTCAAGGTTCTACTGGCGCAACAGGCGCTACGGGTGCTCAAGGCTCTACTGGTGCAACCGGTGCTACAGGTGCAACCGGTGCTACAGGTGCTCAAGGTTCAGCCGGTGCAACTGGTGCTCAAGGGGCAACCGGTGCTCAAGGCTCTACTGGTGCAACAGGAGCAACTGGTGCTCAAGGGGCAACGGGCGCTCAAGGCGCAACTGGTACTAGTGGTACTAACGGTACTAATGGCCAAGGCTTCTTCGATTGGTTCTCTCAAACAATCGGTGATGTACAAGGTGATGGTGACATCGACCAATTTGACGTACAAGCTTGGTTGAAGGGTGACAAAGGCGATACTGGTGCAACCGGTGCTCAAGGTTCTACCGGCGCAACCGGCGCAACCGGTGCTCAAGGTTCTACCGGCGCAACTGGAGCAACTGGTGCTCAAGGTTCTACCGGCGCAACTGGAGCAACTGGTGCTCAAGGTTCTACCGGCGCAACTGGCGCAACGGGTGCTCAAGGCTCGACTGGCGCTCAAGGTTCTACTGGCGCAACTGGCGCAACGGGTGCTCAAGGTTCTACCGGTGCTCAAGGAGCTAAGGGGGCACAGGGCGATAAAGGTATGACTGGTGCTCAAGGTTCTACTGGCGCAACGGGTGCTCAAGGCTCTACTGGCGCAACAGGCGCAACGGGTGCTCAAGGTTCTAAAGGTGCTCAAGGCTCTACGGGTGCTCAAGGCTCTACGGGTGCTCAAGGTTCTACCGGTGCTCAAGGTTCTAAAGGTGCTCAAGGCTCTACGGGTGCTCAAGGTTCTACCGGTGCTCAAGGTTCTAAAGGTGCTCAGGGTGCTCAGGGTGCAACTGGCGGAATGGGCGGTGGTTGTGATTGGGGTTGGGGTTGGGGCTGGTGCTAATCTTTAGCCCAAGCTAAACTGATCCTAGTTTGATCTAAAAGAACCCCGCAGTGAAAATTGCGGGGTTTCTTTTTTTGGGTTACGTTTATCTTGAAAATTGGCAATTCGTTAGTAGTTAAGGCTAACTAACAAAAAAAAGTCATCACTTGTCGCTAAGGTGCTATCTATGCAACAGGATTTATCTGTCGTGCTCCTCCGGCATTTAAAGCCGATTTTAACCATGCTACGCCAAACGATTTTAACTTGCCCAGATGCGGTTTTTTCTGGAGATAAACTACTAGTACGTGAGCAGCTTTATCATTCTTTAGTAGGCATGGATATTTGGTTTAGCCATGAACCCAGTCAATATCCATTTCATCAGATTATAGATATGGAAGCTGCGCAAATGCATAAGATCGCGCCAGAATCTATATCGAGACGATTTTTATTATCTTACTTGGGAAAAGTAGAATACAAGCTTTCTAATATGCCGATGAGTACTGAAAAGCTATTGGAAAAGAGAGAAATGGATGATGAAGAAATTACCTATCTAGATCAATGCTTTATCCAGATGCGCCATGTTCAGCATCATTTGGGGGAGATTGATGAAATCATGCGTGATAATCAATTGCCTTTACTCAAGTGGCAGGGTTATGGTAAGGGAACACAATAAATAGATTTATATTAAGATAACTGCCCTAGGTTATTAATTAAGATTTTGATATTTTTTATAAATTTTTAGATTTTGAATATAACTGACTAATTGTTTGATTATAAAAAAGAAGAGACAGTAGTTATGCGCTTTAGTATTTTTACTCCTACTCACAAACCCACCTTTATTGGCGAGGCTTTTGATAGTTTACTAGCTCAAACGTTTAAAGATTGGGAATGGGTGATTGTACCTAATGGGACTGCAGTCATTCCAGAGCCTATTGCTAATCATCCACAAGTACGGGTTGTCCGAGCACCTGATGATATTGCGGTTAAAGGTGTTGGCTCTTTAAAACGGTTTGCCTGTGGCAATTGTCACGGCGACTATTTTGTGGAGCTTGATCATGATGATTTACTCACCCCTGATGCTTTGCAAGTCATTGATGCACGTGCTCAAGCGACGGATGCAGGTTTTCTGTATTCAGATTTTACCAATTTTCGGGCGGATCATTCGTGCCAGATTTTTTATGCGAGCCATGGTTGGGAGAGTTATCCGTTTAATTGGCAAGATAAGCGCTATACCGCGATGCGTGCCTTTGAAACGGATGCCAGTTCTTTGCATCAAATTTTCTATGCACCTAATCATGTGCGTGTCTGGTCGCGTGAGGCTTATGAAAAAGCGGGTGGACATGACCCTGAACTGCATGTAGTTGATGATCATGATTTGATTTGCCGTACTTATTTAGTAGGTGCGCATTTTGAATATATCCCGAAGTGTTTGTATTTATACCGCTTATTGGAAAATGAAGATAACACCTACCTACGCTTTAATGCTGATATTCAGCGTATGCAGCAGGAAGTTTCTAATAAATATATTTATCGGATGATTGCTGAGTGGTGTCGGCGTAATAACCTGCAAATGCTGGATTTAGGTGGAGCACATAATTCACCTCCCGGTTTTACCAGTGTGGATTTAGTGGATGCAGATGTGAATTGTGATATTCGCAAAGGTTTGCCGTTCCCAGATAATTCCATTGGCTGTATTCGTGCTTATGATTTCTTAGAGCATATGCCCCATTGTGCTGACTCAAGCTGCGATCATGGTGCTTCCGGTGGGTCTTTATGTACCGTGGGTTTAATGAATGAAATCTATCGGGTGTTAGTACCCGGTGGTTGGTTAGTCTCGCGGACACCTTCTACGGATGGGCGTGGTGCTTTCCAAGATCCAACCCATATTTCATTCTGGAATCAGAATTCATTCTGGTATTATACCAATCGTGAACAAGCTATTTATGTACGCGGGATTAGTTGCCGCTTCCAAGATACGCGCTTGTGGCAAGGTTTTCCAACTGACTGGCATAAGGAAAATAATATTCTTTATGTCTATGCAGATTTAGTGGCTTTAAAAGGTCAACGCCAACCCGGCCTAGTAAAAATTTGACTAGGTGGCAAGGCTAAAGAAAAGGCGCAAAATTTGCGCCTTTTTTATTGGAAATTTTTGAGATTAGTTAAGCTATATCAAAGAAGAACATATGGAAAAGACGGCTATTTTTCATATTGTCACCGAAATAAGCCGAAGCAGCATGTACGCGTTTCGCATCGAAAATCACCAATCGGTTGTAGACATTGCCAACCGTGTCTACTAAATCCCAACGAGTTTTGTCATAGAAGTTGCCAGCGAACATTTCATCAAACAGCTCATCTGCAGATTTGTTATGTTTTTTGCAATCCGCCGGTGTTGGATAGGCCATCAGGCCATTGAATTTACTTTTATAAAAGCTGGTGCCGCATTCTGGTGGAGCATCAGGGGTAAGAAAAACTACTGCAGCATAGCTTTGGTTGTCGGTGTGATAAACTAAAGGTTCTTCGGCAGTACAATATTGGAAAACACCGTTATAAATATGGCCTTCCCAAACGCTTATTTTTCTACCTAAAAGTTTTTCAAAAGTTTCTTTAGTGCCTTCAAAAATAGTCTTTATCTCAGTACGTGAGCCTTTGTGGTATTTAACATTGGGGTTAAAATCTAAGGTCATTGCATATTCACGTACTGCATCCGGGTCGCTATAAAAATTGTCGACCACCACCACAGCAGGTGGATGTGGATTAATACGAAGAGCTGAATGTATAGGCTTGGCAGGCTGTGAAACCTGTTTAGGGACTGCTTGGCTGTTTTGCTTAATCTCAGCAAAGACTTTGTAGGCAGACTCGCCTTGGAATTTGACACTGAAGGTGATGGTGTCGAAAACTTCATCTGGGGTCAGAATAAACTTAAATCCAGTTTGGCTGCTTTCAGGGAGTTTATAGAAGTTGTTGACATCATGGCGCACATCCAGATTGAACAATTCACTGCTATAGTTTTCGGATGTGTCGACTCGAATCGACTCAATCGTGCGACCCGTACTAAAGATCCAGCCTGCTAGAAAGTAAGTGCGGTCATAGCTATCTAAATGATCAAGATGAAATTTAATCTCTTCTAATAATGTTTCATGCATAGCGCTCAACCCGTCATTTTTGTAAATAGAATAATTAAGTTCTCAAATTATTATCCTCGCTACAAATAAGGGTAAAGCAGTCAACGATAAACTGCTGGAGCTACCTGATAGTTAGTGCGTAGGAGTGAATTAGTTGGTTTTATTCTCAGGTTTGATCAAACGGGGTGTAGGGTCAGGGTTTTTAGCAAGATGTGTAACTTGGTTCGAGCGTTCTTGCTTAAGGCGTAGTAAATATCCTCCTAAGGTTCCACTCGCTGTGCCTAGCAGTAAAACACCTATCGTCACAAATTGAGTTAGCAGTAAAAATCCACCTAGACTTGCCGCCCCAGCTACTGCTAAGCCGACCTTAAAGTTCGCTTGTGCAGTGGTACGCTTAATTTCTTGTTGAACTTGTTGTTGAGCTTCTTTCGTCACTTGATGCTTAGCGCGTTCTGCATTGACCTTAATTTTTTCACGCTCACGTGCATGGTTTTCTTGCAAGCGCATAATTTCATCTTTACGTTGATGATTAGACAGAGCGTTAAACCATAAAGCCATTAAACTGGCTATAATTGCTAGAGGAACTGCAATACGCAACCAACCCCAGCCAGCTAGTTGTTCGGGGGCGAGCAACATTAAACTCACGGTAATGATCTCAAGCAACAGCAGGCCGGGAAGAAACTTTAGCATGGGATAGACTCATTCTGATCAGCATCGAGATAGGGTATCATTCGCGCTTTGCTTGGCAAAGTTAAGACCTTGCCAGACTCTTCAACAAATCTTTATAGCCACAGTAATCAATAAACTATGACTCAATTCGTCCATCTGCGCTTACATACGGAATATTCCTTGGTTGATAGCACGATTCGTATCAAGCCTTTGATGAAAGCAGTTGAGAAGTCCGGCATGGCTGCGGTGGCAATCACAGATCAGAATAATTTCTTTGGCCTAGTTAAGTTCTATAAAACCGCAATGGGGGCGGGTATTAAGCCAATCTTTGGGGTCGATTTACTGCTTGCGAATGAGCAATCTGACCAGCTCTTTCATATCATTCTGCTTTGCCAAAATAATACAGGCTATCGAAATTTAACACGTTTGATTTCTAAAGCTTGGCAACAAGGCCAAGTTTTGGGTGTGCCCAGAGTACAACGCGCTTGGGTGAAAGAGTTTAGCGAAGGTGTGATTATGCTGTCGGGTGGGCGTGATGGCGATGTGGGACAAGCCTTACTGATGGGCAATAAAGACTTAGCCGAAAAGCGTTTGCGAGAATGGCAAGCGGCCTTTCCTGAGCGCTACTATTTAGAGCTGCAGCGCACCGGTCGGGAAGGTGAAGAGGATTATATTCACGCCGCCATTGATCTAGCAGTTAAGTATCAAGTACCTGTAGTCGCTACCAATGATGTGCGCTTTATAGCTAGTAGTGACTTTGATGCCCACGAAGCGCGGGTTTGTATCAATAGTGGTCATGTGCTAGCTGATCCTAAACGCCCTAAACACTATAGCCAACAGCAATATTTACGCTCACCTGCAGAAATGCAGGAGTTATTTGCAGATATTCCCTCCGCGATTGCAAACACGGTGGAGGTGGCGAAGCGCTGTAATGTCTCCCTGACTTTGGGGAAAAATTATCTTCCACAGTTTCCGATTCCTGCAGGTATGACCACCGAAGCGTATTTCTGCAAAGTCGGGGAGGAAGGTTTAGAGGAGCGTTTAGATTTTCTCTTCGGTGAGCAATTTCCGCGTGGTACGCCGGAGTTTGCAGAAAAGCGTAAACCCTATGATGAGCGTCTGCAGATTGAGTTAGACGTGATTAATAAAATGGGTTTCCCCGGCTACTTTCTGATTGTGGCTGACTTTATTCAATGGGCTAAAGATAATGATATTCCGGTAGGGCCTGGGCGGGGATCGGGTGCAGGTTCGTTAGTGGCTTATGCTTTAAAGATTACTGATCTTGATCCACTGGCTTACGATTTATTATTTGAGCGCTTCTTAAATCCCGAACGGGTATCCATGCCAGATTTTGATATCGACTTCTGCATGGATAATCGCGATAAAGTGATTGATTATGTGGCGCAAGCTTACGGACGTAATCAAGTCTCACAAATCGTGACTTTCGGTTCGATGGCCGCAAAAGCAGTAGTACGCGATGTAGGGCGTGTGCTTGGACATCCTTATGGCTTCGTAGATCGGGTGGCGAAATTAATTCCTTTTGTGCTGGGGATTACGTTAGAGGATGCCCTCGGGCGTTCAGCTAAATCCAAAGAGGATGCAGAGCGGGTTTCTCCGGAACTCATCGAGCTTTACGAAAAAGATGAGGAGGTGAAAGCGCTTATGGATATGGCGCTGTCGCTAGAGGGTTTAACTCGTAATACTGGTAAACACGCGGGTGGTGTGCTGATTTCACCCTCTGACTTAACCGATTTTACCCCGATCCTCTGTGATGAGGCAGGTAAAGGGGTAGTGTCGCAATATGATAAAGATGATGTTGAGGCGGTTGGTTTAGTTAAATTCGACTTTTTAGGTTTACGCAATCTCACCATTATTCAGTGGGCGCTAGAAACGATTAATCGCCAGCAGGCTGCGAAGCATTTACCTTTGGTCGACATCAATCGGATTCCACTTGATGATCAAGCCTCTTTCGATTTACTGAAAGCACAGAAAACCACTGCAGTATTCCAGTTGGAGTCGCGTGGGATGAAGGATTTGATTCGCCGTTTACAGCCGGATGTGTTTGAAGATGTCATTGCGCTCGTAGCACTTTTCCGTCCGGGGCCATTGCAATCGGGGATGGTGGATGACTTTATCAATCGGAAAAAAGGGATTGCTAAAGTTGAATATCCGCATCCCAGTTTAGAGCAAATTCTCAAGCCTACGTATGGGGTCATCGTTTACCAAGAGCAGGTCATGCAGATCGCGCAGGTACTAGCGAATTATACGCTAGGTGGTGCGGACATGCTGCGGCGTGCTATGGGTAAGAAAAAACCTGAGGAGATGGCCAAGCAGCGTTCTATTTTTATGGAGGGTGCACGCGCTAATCAAATCGACGAAAATCAAGCCGGTTTCATCTTCGATTTGATGGAGAAGTTCGCTGAGTATGGTTTCAATAAATCGCATTCTGCAGCCTATGCACTCGTTGCTTTTCAAACAGCGTGGCTGAAAGCGCACCATCCAGCCGCCTTTATGGCAGCGGTTTTATCGGCGGATATGGATAACACCGATAAAGTGGTTATGCTGTTAGATGATTGTAAGAAGTTAGGAGTAAAAACTTTAGCACCTGACTTAAATAAGTCCGAATATCATTTCATTGTCGATGATAACGGTAATGTTATTTATGGCTTAGGTGCATTGAAAGGGGCGGGTGAGTCAGCAATTTCGGTGATTATGGAAGAGCGTGCCGCCAACGGGCCTTATAAGTCATTACTGGACTTCTGTCAGCGTATTTACTCGCATAAGGTCACCCGTCGGGTACTCGAAACTTTGATTAAAGCGGGTGTATTGGATTCTTTGCCGGGTTCACGGCGCGCAAAAATCGAGTTTCTTCCTGAAGCACTGAAGCGCGCTGAGCAATATCACCGCGATCAAGGCGTTGGGCAGGTAGATTTATTTGGCGGTGCAATGATCAGTCACAGAGCTGAAACAACTATGCCAGATCTACCGGAGTGGCCTGAAAAAGAGCGCTTGCGTTTAGAAAAGGAAACTCTAGGTTTATATTTAACCGGTCATCCCTTAGATGAATACGAGCAAGAGCTGCACGCTGTTAGTAAAATGAGCCTACGTGAGATTATGGAATACGATGGCAGTGGCTCGCAGCGTTATGCAAAAGAGCCAGTTTTGTTTGGTGCTTTAATTGCGAATATTCGTGTGCAGGCTTCAGATCGAGGTAAGCGCTATTTTGTGAAGCTGGAAGATCGTACTGTCTCGGAATATGAAATCTTATTATTCGCTGACACCTTTACTCAATTTGGGCATCTTTTAGAAAAAGAAGCGGTTGTCGCGATAGAAGGTACCGTTAGTGTAGATCAACGTACCGGTTCATCCCGCCTAAGAATAGACTCGATTTATGATATGCAAACTTTGCGTGAAAGTTTTCTACGGCGTTTAAAATTACGTGTGGATGCTCAACAAGTCGTAGCAGGTTTTATGGAGGATTTACAAACTTGGTTAGTGGAAACCCCTGAGCCACGTTATCCGGTTTTATTGGATTATTGTAATCAGAGCGCGCGTGCTGAGTTACGCTTAGATGATAAGTTTTATATCCCTTTGCATGACAATAACTTACGGAGTTTGCGCCAGAAGCTAGGGCAAGATGCAGTACAATTAATTTTTTAACGTTAGGTCACTATGTCGTCACTTAAGTACCTTCCTAATCTGATCACCATCGCGCGCATTATTTCGGTAGTGCCGGTAGCTTGGTTATTATGGATAGGTTCTTATCATGCAGCTTTAATCTTATTGGTGTTAGCAGGGTTAAGTGATGGTTTAGATGGCTACTTAGCTCGGCGTTATCAATGGTTTACCCCCTTAGGTGCTTTGCTTGACCCACTGGCAGATAAGCTTTTTATTGTCACAATTATGCTGGTGTTTGGCTTTAAGGGGTTCCTACCGTGGTGGATAGTATGGCTGATTTTTGGGCGTGACGTACTTATTGTTGCAGGTGCTATGCTGTATCGCTGGGTAACGGGTGCTTTAGAAATGAAGCCTTTATTTATTAGTAAAGTGAACACAGCCTTACAACTGATTTTGTTAGCAGCTACTTTATTACATGTTGGCTTCTATACTTTGCCACAGGGCGTGATGGATAATTTAGAGTTGTTAGTAGCAGCTAGCACTATCATCAGTGGAGCCGCTTATGTGTTTTTCTGGAGTTATTATGCCTTTGCAAATAAAAAGCAGGTCTAACTGATGCATTCAAAATTTTGGTTTTGGCTCATTGTCCTAACCATTGCTGCGACTTTGTTCTATCTGCTTTCACCCATGTTGACACCTTTCTTTGCTGCAGCTCTCTTGGCTTATCTAGGCGATCCGTTAGTAGATCGGTTAGAAGGTATGAAGCTCTCACGTACGCTTTCGGGTACTATGGTTTTTGTAGTAATTTCTTTGATTATCTTAGTCTTTTTTCTATTTTTAGTACCACTACTTGAGATGCAAATTAAGCGGCTTGGTGAGAAGTTGCCGGGTTATTTAGAATTGGTCTTTGGGGATGTTTGGAGCTTATTTACAGGACCAGTTAGGTGTTGACCCAGTGATTTTGCAGGGCGAAAAACTCAAAGAATTGGTGACTTCTAACTGGCAGCAAACCGGTGGCTGGATCAAAAACGTGATTCAAACCGTTTCTAAATCAGGCTTCATGATTGTCGGCTGGATTGGTACCTTGGCGCTTATTCCTGTCATTTTATTTTATTTACTACGCGACTGGGACAATCTCATCGCTTATATCCACGATTTGCTACCACGCTCTGTAGAGCCAACCGTATCTAGCTTGGCAAAAGAGTCCGATGAAATGTTGGGGGCTTTTTTGCGTGGTCAATTTATGGTAATGATCGCACTTAGTATTTTATACTGGTTAGGTTTAAGCTTAATTGGTTTAGATTTCGCACTCTTAATTGGTTTTATTGCAGGCTTAGTGAGCTTCGTACCTTATTTAGGGCTAATCGTAGGAATTACTATCGCTGGTATTGCGGTGTTGTTTCAAACCCAAGATCCCCTGAACTTGCTCTGGGTGTTAGGCGTGTTTGTGGTGGTGCAAGTTATTGAAGGCTCGATACTCACACCTTGGTTAGTGGGGGAACGGATTGGTCTGCATCCTGTAGCGGTTATCTTTGCCGTCTTAGCGGGTGGACAATTGTTTGGATTTGTTGGTGTCTTATTGGCCTTGCCAGTAGCCGCTATCTTGGCGGTTATCATGCGGCATCTGCACGAAAAATATAAGCAGAGTAATGTTTATACTGATGCGTCGCCACCATGAATCAGCTTACTTTAAAAATTGCTTTATTAGACGGTTTTGATTTCGATTCGTTTTATCCGATGCAGCAGAATCGAGACGCATTGGCACTTCTGCATTCGGCGTTCTGGCAATCTTTTCAGCAGGTTTTTTTATATGGCGAGGTAGGCAGTGGCAAGTCCCACTTACTTCAGGCTTGTTGCTACAAAGCTCAGGAGACTAGTGATGCTGCGTCCTATTTTTCACTAAAGCAATTAGCCCCTTATGGTGTGCGCGTTTTAGAGGGCTTAGATCGCTGTACCTTATTAGCAATTGACGATTTAGATCATGTGATTGGAAACTTGGAGTGGGAGACGGCAGTTTTTCATTTGATTAATCGCTGCCGGCAAAATGGGCAACCCTTATTACTGGCAGCTCATACCAATCCGCACCAAATAAACTGCTTATTACCTGATTTAGGTTCACGTTTAATTTGGGGACCAGCTTATAGGATCTACAATTTAGACGAAATGAGTGCTTTAGAAGCGTTTAAATGGCGAGCCTATAAGCGAGGTTTGCAAATACCAGAGCACGTTATTAAATATATCAATAAAAATTTCCCTAAGGATATTCAGTCTTTAATGTTTGTCCTAGATCAACTTGATAGAGCTAGCCTACATAAGGGGCGTAAGATTACTCGTAACTTAATTCAAGAGATCTTTCCTGATAATACATTAAGTCAATTAATCTAATAGAAAATCTTCATCAAAAATATCCCTCAAGCGCCTTTGCAGAGCTTGCTTCTCTAGATAATCTTCAATATTGCGTCTAACTACATGAGGTTTAGTTTTTTTATTAGGCTCTGTAATTAATTGAGTTGATACTTCTTCCTGTTCATAGTCATTTTCATGGTCACGCATGCTAAGCACTCCTAAATTTTTTTTATATTATGTGTTGAGTATAGCTTGGCTAGATGAATTTTTGCTGAGTAAAATATTTATCTAGGATTAACGCTTAGGCAATTGTTCAGTTACTTTAACAAACTGCTCAGGATTTTTGTAACCTTGTACGCGTATCTTTCTGATTTCCTTACCATTAGTGTCAAAAAACAAAATAGCCGGTGGTCCAGGGACAGTGAATTTTGCCGCTAAAGCCCGATCTTGCTCGTCTTGCGCAGAAACATCAGCTCTTAATATCTGCACTCCTTGTAAACTCTTTACGACATTCGCATCAACAAAAGTAACTTTTTCTAGAGTTTCGCAATCAGGACACCAAGTTGCTGTAAAGTCTAGCATAGTAGCTTGTTGATTTTGTTTAGCGAGCGCTAGTTTAGCCTCTAAGTCAGCAACACTCTTAATTGTTTGAAAGTTTAAGTGGTTAGTTTGTACAGGATTGGCAGCAAGGGTCAAAACACCTTTTAAGGGCTGGAATAGATTAGTACTACCTACCGCCACGCCTAATAGCTGCATCGCACCATAAAATACCATAATAAGACCAAGACTTTTCCAGAAGCGCTTCCAGCCTGTGGATTCCTCAGAAATTTTATCTAATGCTCCCATGTAAATACCTGAAGCGACTAGCAAAGTTCCAGTTAAGGCCATGGTCACCTCGATGGGTATAATTCGCTTAAGCATCGAGATGGCTAATCCCAACATAATCATGCCAAAGATTGCCTTAGTGGTATCCATCCAAGTACCAGCACGTGGGAGTAAATGCCCTGCTGAAGTACCTACAATCAATAAAGGGATACCCATCGCAAAACCCATCGTGAATAGGGCTATACCCCCTAAAAAGGCATCTTTGGTTTGAGCAATATAGGTCAAAGCGCCAGCTAGAGGTGG